>Ga0134125_10009577_pt1 | contig 10896 bp, 11 predicted proteins | sample KB31751_FD_96464 | JGI IMG/M metagenome (GOLD analysis project Ga0134125, IMG submission 96464) | Terrestrial soil microbial communities with excess Nitrogen fertilizer from Kellogg Biological Station, Michigan, USA - KB3-175-1 | ecosystem: Environmental > Terrestrial > Soil > Unclassified ...
CGCGAAACTCGTCGAGCGCCTCGTCGTACCAGAATGAGTGCATGGCCAGCATTCCACGCAGGAAGTGCTGCTGCGCGATTTTGGGTCCCGTCGTCGGAAACTCGATTCGGCCGAGTAACGACCTGCTGGCCGCGTGTGCGGTCGACAAGGCGCCGAGCATTGTCGCCGCGACGATCAAGAGATTGCGCTTCACTGGTGCACGGTATCACGCCGCTGCTATCGAGGCTCCGCGCAGCGCACAACCTTGCTGGCAGCGACTCGCTCCATCTCATTGTATGCGGAATACTCGGGCCCGGCCGATAGCAACCGGTTAGCGATCCGGCTGCCGAACACGATTCGTATACCGGTTGCCACTTGCGCCGTCGCCGCCCGCGCGCGCGGCGCATCCGTCGAGAATTACTGATGCGCGATCCCGGCACGCGTCGTGCTTTGCGCCCCGCGTCGCAACGCGCTCGCAACCCAGGAGGGGGATCATGCATCGCACGCTCACGCTTTCGTTCGCCGTACTCGCGCTCGCTGCTGCAGGTTGTCGCGGCAGCAGCGGCACATCCTCGTCGTCCGGCACCACCGACGGTGGCGACGTCGATCCGCTACAGCAGCTCGAAGAAGACACCGGCCACTCGTGGAGCATTCGCTGGCGTCAGGAGCTGCACACGCCGGCGCTGCTCGAGGGACGAACCGCGCCGATGGCGACGACCGGCGGCGACGCCGAACGCGCCGGCCGCCAATTCCTCCTTCACTATGGCGCGCTCTACGCCATGAAACCGGGCGACGACCTCGTCGCCACCGACAGCGGCACCGACGAGCTCGGCATGACGCACGCCCGCTTCCAGCAGCAGATCGGCGACGTGCCGGTGTGGGGCGGCGAGCTCATCGCGCACTTCGACACCGACGGCGCGCTCGTCCGCGTCAACGGCCGTTACGTCCCGGTGCCCGCGCCGCTGCCGATGGCGGTCAAGAGCGCCGACGAGGCACGCGTGCTCGCGGTCAACGGCGCGCGCGCCGCGTATCCGACGGTGAGCGCCGACGCCTTCACCAGCCAGACGCCCAAGCTCTACGTCTACCCGCTCAGCCCCACGTCGATGAAGCTGGTGTGGCACGTCAGCCTCGACGCCGCCGACGACACGCAGGTGATGACGCTCGACGCGTTCGTCGACGCCGTCGACGGCAGCATCGTGCACCTCGCCGAGACCACCGAGTACCTCGACGGCAGCGGCGTCGGCGTCACCGGCGATCAGGAGTCGCTCGTCGTCGCCAAGGACGGCGCCAGCTACATCCTCGAGGACGTGACGCGCGGCTCGCCGGCGGCGCGGACCTACACGGCCAACGGCACGACGCGCCTGCCCGGCACCGCCGTGCGCAGCAAGGACACGATGAGCTGGGACACGGCGGGCAGCGCCGCCGGCGCCGCCGTCGACGCGCACGCCTTCGTCGCCAAGACGTGGGATTACTACTTCAAGGTCCACGGCCGCCTCGGCTGGGACGGCAAGAACAAAGGCGTGCACGCGACCGTGCACTACGGCTCGAAGTACGACAACGCCTTCTTCGACGGCAACCAGCTCGTCTTCGGCGACGGCGACGGCACCGACTTCTCGCCCTTCTCCGGCGCGCTCGACGTGGTCGCGCACGAGTTCACCCACGGCGTCACCTACCACACCGCCAAGCTCGGCATGGAAGGCGAGAACGGCGCGCTCAACGAGGCGCTCTCCGACATCTTCGGCTGCTTCGTCGAGGGCAACTGGCAGATGGGCGAAGGGATCTACCACCCGTCGGGCCACGCCGCCGCGCTGCGCGACATCGCCAATCCGCACAAGTCGAACAACCCGGCGACCATGAGCGAGTACGTCCAGACCACCAGCGACAACGGCGGCGTGCACATCAACAGCACCATCGTGTCGCACGCGGCCTATCTCATGGCCAAGACGCTCCCGCTCGCCACCGTCGAGAAGGTCTGGTATCGCGCGCTCACGCGCTACCTGCACTCGTCGGCGGATTTCCGAGACGCGGCCGACGCCACCATCTCGGCGGCGCACGACCTCGGCGGTGACACCGAGGCGGCGGTGCAGGACGCGTGGGTGAAGATCGGGCTGATCGAGTAAGATGCGCCGTGCTCGACGACGAGGCGGAGCTCCGCCGGCTCGGCTACGCGCAGCAGCTGCGACGCGGCATGAGCGCGTTCGGCAACTTCGCGCTGTCGTTCTCGGTCATCTCGATCCTCACCGGGGCCGTGTCGCTGTACGGATACGGCCTCGCTCTCGGTGGTCCGATCGAGATGACCGTGGGCTGGCCGCTGGTCAGCGTCATGACGCTGCTCGTGGCGATCAGCCTCGCGGAGCTCGCCTCGGCGTACCCGACCGCGGGCGCGCTGTATCACTGGGCATCGATCCTCGGCGGAGCGCGCGTCGGCTGGTGGACGGCGTGGCTCAACCTGATCGGGCAGGTCGCGGTGCTCGCCGGCGTGGACTACGCGTTCGCCGACTTCCTGCGCGAGGCGATCGGGCTCTCCGACGACGTGTGGCACGTGCACGTGCTCGGGCTCTATGCGCTCGTGCTGGTGTCGCACGCTCTGCTCAACCACTTCGGCATCCGGCTGGTGACGGCGCTCAACGAGCTGTCGGCGTGGTACCACCTCGTCGGCACCGCGCTCCTCGTCGGTGCGCTGGTGTTGTGGGCGCCGTTGCAGCCGGCGTCGTTCCTGTTGCGCCGCTTCGTGGCGCCCGACGAGCACGGCGTCCTGCATCCGTTCGCCTACGCGTGCCTGGTGGGCCTGTTGCAGGCGCAGTGGACCTTCACCGGCTACGACGCCTCGGCGCACGTGGCCGAGGAGACCAAGGGCGCGCAGGAGGCGGCGCCGCGCGGCATCGTCACCGCCGTGTGGGTCTCGGGCGTGGTCGGGTACGTCATGTTGCTCGTGACGACGCTCGCGATCGGCGATCTCGACGCGGCGGCCAAGACCGGCAACGGCGCCTTCGCCTTCATCGTGCGCACGGCGCTCGCCGGGCGGCTCGGCGCGGCGCTCGTCTGGGTCGTGATCGGCGCGATGTGGTTCTGCGGCTTGTCGGCGGTCACGGCCAACTCGCGCATGCTGTTCGCCTTCGCCCGCGACGGCGGTGCGCCGTGGTCGTCGGCGCTGGCGCGGGTCAGCGATCGTCACCGCACGCCGGCGGTGGCGGTCTGGGTCTGCGTGGCGACGGCGTTCCTGCTCGCCCTTTGGAGCAGCGCCTACAGCGTGATCGTGTCGATCAGCACCATCGGCCTCTACTTTTCGTATGGGCTGCCGATCGTGATGGCGCTGCGCGCGCGGCGCGAGGGACGGCTGGCGCGCGGGCCGTGGCACATCGGCGGCTGGTCGGCGGCGGTGAACCTGGTGGCGGTCGTCTGGATCGCGTTCATCACGGTGCTGTTCGTGCTGCCGCCCAACCTCAAGACCGGGTACACGTTCGCGGGCGCGCTCGGGCTGCTCGCCATCTACTATTTCGCGTGGGCGCGCACGCACTTCGCCGGCCCGCCGGCGTTGAAAACGCCGCGCGAGGCTGCTATCCCTACGCGAACGGAGGCGTCGTGATCGCGAACATCCTGGAGCATCTCGGCCTGTGGATCACCCATGTGATCTCGTCCTTGGGGTACCTCGGCGTGGTGCTGCTCATGGCCATCGAGTCGGCGTGCATCCCGCTTCCGTCGGAGATCATCATGCCGTTCGCCGGCGCCGTGACGCTGGCGTCGGTGGCGGGCGAGGCGCACCTCAACCTGTGGCTGGTCGGGTTGGCCGGCGCCGTTGGCTGCAACCTCGGCTCCGTCGTCGCCTACTTCGTCGGCGCCAAGCTCGGCCGTCCGTTCCTCGAGCGTACGCGCTGGGTCCGCTTCTTCGTCACGCCGCACGAGCTCGAGCGCGTCGACGGCTGGTTCGCGCGCCGCGGCGCGATCATGGTGTTCGTCGCGCGTCTCTTGCCGGTGGTGCGCACGTTCATCGCGTTGCCGGCGGGCATCGCGCGCATGAACCAGGTGCGCTTCCACCTCTATACGTTCATCGGCTCCTTGCCGTGGTGCCTCGGTCTGGCGTACCTCGGCGCGCGCGCGGGCGAGAACTGGGATTACTTGCGGCCGTGGTTCCACCGCTTCGATGCCGTCATCGCCGTCGTGATCATCGTGGGCGCGGCCTGGTTCATCCGCTCGCGCATCCGCGCGCTGAAAGCGCAGCCGAGCGGGTAATTTTTTGACGCGGCCCGATCCGCGACCGAAGATCGGACCATGGCCCGCCCGCAGCGCTCGACGAAAGCGCATGCCGAAGATCCGTTCGCGTTCGTCGACGCGCACATGTCCGCGCACTGGGCCAAGGGGAACTGCCGGCTGCTCGCCGGCGATTGCCTGGCGCTCCTCGATCAGCTTCCCGCGCAGTCGATCGATCTGATCTTCGCGGACCCGCCCTACCTCTTGTCCAACGGCGGCACCACCTGCGCCTCGGGCCGCCGCGTCTCCGTCGACAAGGGCAAGTGGGACGCCTCGGCCGGCATCGCAGCCGATCACGCGTGGAACGAGCGCTGGCTGCGATCGTGTCAGCGCGTGCTCAAGCCGTCGGGCACGATCTGGGTCTCGGGCACGCACCACGTGATCTTCTCCATCGGCTTCGCGATGCAGACGCTCGGCTTCCATCTGCTCAACACGATCACGTGGTTCAAGCCGAACGCCAGCCCCAACCTCGCCTGCCGGATGTTCACGCACTCGACGGAGATCGTGCTCTGGGCCTCGCCCGCCAAGCGCGCGCCGCTACCGCACACGTTCAACTACCGCGACATGAAGGCGGAGAACGGCGGCAAGCAGATGCGTGATCTGTGGCAGATCCCCGAGCCCGACGGCGAGCAGGTCGTCTGGTCGCTGCCGACGCCGCCCAAGAACGAAAAGCGCTCGGGCCGCCACCCCACGCAGAAGCCGCTCGGCCTGCTCGATCGCATCATCCGCGCCGGCTCGATCCCGAACGACGTGGTGCTCGATCCGTTCAACGGCTCGGGCACCAGCGGCGTGGCCGCGCTCGCCGCTGGACGGCGCTACGTCGGCATCGACGTCGATCGCGCCTATCTCGATCTCACCAAGAAGCGGATCGTCGAGCTGCAGCTCTGAGCCCGCGCGCTAGCTGCCCGGCCGCTTGATGCGGTGCTCGCGCAGGAGCCGCTCGAGCGACTTCCGGTGCACCTCGGCGATCGTCGCCGCCTGATCGAGATCCCAGTCGGTGGCGCGCACCAGATCCTCGAGATACTCGCGCTCGGTGGCATCGCGCGCCGCGCGCAGCGACACGCGGTGGTGCATGGCCGGCTCGGCGCGCTTGCGCAGCTCGGCGACGGCGTCGAGCGGATCGCCGTGGAGCAGCTTGGGATCGGACATGATCACCGCACGCTCGACGACGTTGCGCAGCTCGCGAACGTTGCCCGGCCAGTCGTAGCCGATCATGAAGTCGAAGATCGCCTCCCAACCCGGCGCCGGCCGCGATGTCTGCTCGCCGGCGAAGGCGTGCTCGCGCGCGAAGTGCGACGCGAGCAGCGGGATGTCCTCGCGCCGCTCGCGCAAGGGCGGGATGGTCACCGTCACCACGGCGAGCCGATAGTAGAGGTCCTCGCGAAACTGCCCTTCGCCGATGCGCGCGCCGAGATCGCGGTTGCTCGCGGCCACGATGCGCGCGTCGATCGGTGTCGGCTTCGATCCGCCGACGCGCAGCACCTCGTTCGACTCGAGCACGCGCAACAGCTTCGGTTGCAGCTCGAGCGCCAGCTCGCCGAGCTCGTCGAGGAACACGGTGCCGCCGTCGGCGCGCTCGAACACGCCCGCGCGCCGCTCGGTGGCGCCGGTGAAGGCGCCCTTCTCGTGCCCGAAGAGCTCGGCCTCGATCAGCGTCGGCGGCACCGCCGCGCAGTCGAACACGGCGAACGGCCGCGCCGCCCGCCGCGAGCGCGCATGGATGGCGCGCGCCACCCGCTCCTTGCCGGTGCCGGTCTCGCCGTGGATGAGGACCGCGGCGTCGGTCGGCGCCACGCGATCGAGCAGCGCGAACAGCTCGCGCATCGCCACCGAGCGCCCGAGGAGTCCCTCGAAGTCGTCCTTCTCGGCGAGCGCCACCCGCACCGGCGCCGCGCTGAACGAGAAGCGCAGCCTGGTCGCGCCGCACTCGATGACCGCGCCGTCGTCGAGCGGTGCCACGCGCACGCGCACCCCGCCCACGCGCGTGCCGTTGGTCGAGCCGAGATCGATGAGCATGCAGTCGCTCTTGCCGACGTCGATGCGCAAGTGGCGCCGCGACACGTGCTCGTCGGTGAGCACCAGATCCGCCGAGGCGTGCGTGCCCACCTCGAGCGAGCGCCCCTTGGCCTGCGCCTTCTTGCCCGCGTCCGGTCCGGCCACGACCTCGACGGCAAAGCCGCGCACTTCCACCGCGACCGCGCGATTGCCGACAGACAGAACAGTGGTGGCAGGCTTGTCGAAGTCGCTCATTTTCCGAGGGTCCACGGGCAGTTTATCCGAAAGTTGCTCGCCCGCGCGGCGGGTGCCTAGAATCCGGGCCATGTCTCGCCTCACCGTCGTCGTCGCCGCAGTCGCGGCCCTGTCTGCCGTCGCAACGACGGCACACGCCGAGATCCAGCAGGGCGTGCCCGAAGTCTTCCCCTCCAAGCACGAGCTCTCCGCACACCTCGGCTTCCAGGCCGGGTTCGGCGGCAAGTTCGGCTCGACCTCCGGCCTCAAGCTCGAAGGCGACTACGCCTACAAGTTCCATCCGTACATCTGGTTCAACGCCGACGTCGCCAACGTCTTCGGCTTCGGCACCGCCGACGGCTTCTGCGCGCACAGCGTCGCCGGCGCCAGCTGCTATCGCGGCGGCTGGAACCTCGAGCTCATGGCCGGCATCAAGCTCAAGTTCACCACCAAGATCCCGCTCGTGATCGAGGCGCCCGCGCTCGTCGGCCTCGAGGTGCTCTACAACCGCGATTGCGGCGACAACGGCGCCGCCGTGCCCGTCATCAAGACCGGCGCCGGCGTCATGTACTTTCTGACCAAGAACATCGGCGTCGGCGGCAAGTTCGACGTCGCGTTCGGCCCCGGCTTCCACGGTGCTGGCTCGATCGTTTGCCAGAACACGTCGTATACTGACTTCTTCGGCTACTTCGACTTCATGGTAGGGGCCGAATTCGTCCTGTAGAGGAGGGACACGTGATTCGATCAATCGCGGTCTTGACCATCGCAGCAGCGCTCTTCGCAGCATCGCCGGCACACGCGCAGATCCAGACCAAGGGGCCCGAGCTCTTCCCCGGAAAGCTGCAGGTCGGCGTGACGGTGATCGGCTTCCAGACCGGCTTCGTCGACACGACGCCGTCGGGCTACAAGCTGACCGGCGACATCGCCGGCCTCATCGCGCAGCCGGGCAAGCTGTCGTTGTGGCTCGGCGGCGGCATCAACTACGCCTTCGGCCTCTTCACTTGCGACATCAGCGGCAACTGCGGCGGCGACTTGCAGATGTGGGCGTTCGTCATGCTCACGTTCGAGAAGCTGCTGCCGATCCCGCTCGTGCCGTTCGCGCGCGCCGGCATCGGCGGCGACGTGCTCTTCTACGGCGCGACCGCCGGCGCCTTCGTGTTCCGCTTCGGCGGCGGCGCGTACTACTACCTCTTGAAGTGGCTCGGCCTCGGGCTCGAGACCAACTTCACGTTCGGTCCCGGCTTCTACGGCAACGGCAGGGGCACGCTGTTCTACGGCAACTGGGACTTCGGCCTCGGCGCGCGCTTCGCCTTCTGAAATTTCCTGAATTCCGGAATTTAGCCCGGCCGGAATTTCGCCCGACCGCCCGGCCGGAATTTCGCCCGGCCGCTACTTCGTCCGCAACGCCACGTCGACCAGGAAGAAGATCGCGAACAGCGCGTCCGCCGACGACGCGCCGCCGCCCGCCGCGCGCGCCGCCGTCTCGCGTAGCCGCAGGTAGCGCTCGCCGGCGATGCCGAGCATGAGCGCGTACAGCGCCGGCCCCTCCGACGCCGTCGTGCCGCCGACCGCGTCACCCGCGCGCGCCATCTCGTTGAACGTGCGCGCCGCCGCCGAGACGGCGCCGACGTAATCGCCGCGATGCACGAGATACTCGACCGACACCACCGCGTCGCGCAGCGGCCCGGGCGGCAGGATCTCCGACATCGTGGCGCCGCGCGCGAGCACACCGCCGTCGACCACCGGCTCCTCGGGCTTGAGCGGCTGCAGCGTCAGCGGCGGCTCCGCCGGCTCGCGCTCGGCCAACGCCTGCAGCGACGTCGCGATCGAGCTCGACGGATCGGTCCCCGGCTCCCTGATCGGCTGCGACGGCTCGTCGCGCAGCTCGTTCAACGGCGCGGCCGGGTCCTCGCCGGCGATCGACGGCGCGCTCGACGCCGCGCCCGAGATCGACGACAGCGACTGATGCGAGCCGGTGTCGCGGCTCGATCCCTCCGCCTTCCACACCCCGCGCCGCCGCAGATCGGAGAGCACGAGCGTGGTGATCGACTTGAGCGCCTCGAACACGCCCACGCCCTTGGTCGCCGAGGTCTCGAACGTGGGCGCGCGATGCGGATTGAGCGTCCCGTCCAGCTCGCTCACCGGCAAGAGCTCCGGCATGTCGCGCTTGTTGTATTGCAGAAGGTGCGGCATGCGATCGAGCGACAGCCCCTGCTCGCGCAGGTTTTCGCGCAGGTTCTGGAAGCTCTCGATGTTCGCCTCGCGCCGCGCCTTCTGCGAGTCGGCGACGAAGACGATGCCGTCGGCGCCGGTGAGCACGAGCTTGCGCGTCGAGTTGTAGTGCACCTGCCCCGGCACCGTGTAGAGCTGCACGCGCACGGTGTAGCCGCGCAGCTTGGGCAACTTCACCGGCAGAAAGTCGAAATAGAGCGTGCGATCGACGCCGGTCGACAGCGACACCAGCTGGCCGCGCGCGTCGGGCTTGATGGCGCGATGGATGTATTGCAGCGACGACGTTTTGCCGCCGAGACCTGGCCCGTAATAAACGATCTTGAGCGAGATCTCCTTCGTGTACAGGTTGACGGAGCTCATGGGGGCACCTGACAGTCCCTCGACATCGTACCACGGCGCACCACCCTCCCGTCTCGGAGCAAATCGGCGCCACGGCGCAAATTCGCTCCTGACGGCCGGCGCAAATCGCGGTAAAATCGACGCGTTGAGCTGGCATGTGCCGTGCTCGGGGTGGGGGCCAGTCAGGAGGGATCATGCGTACCCGGTCGATTCTTCTCGCGCTCGCTCTGGTGGTCGCCTTCGCGGCGCGCGCCGAGGCGCGGCACGTCCGCTTCTTGGGGCCGCACCCGATCGCGGCCAAGTACGGCGGCGGTTATTGCTACATCGAGGCGCCGCACATGCACGTGTACGGCCCCGATCGTCCGAACCTCTATCAGCAGGTCGGCGACGACTACGTCTTCACCGGCGATCCCACGCCGTTCGGCTACGAAGGCGATCGCCATCCGTTCTACGGCCATCATCCGGTGATGGTCGACGGCTCGCCCGAGCCGGTGTACTGCTTGATCGACGGGCCGCACTTCCACGCCTACGCCGCGCCGTCGACGCCCGACTATCGCGTCAAGAACGGCGTCGCCTTCTACGTGTCGCCCATCCCGGCGGCCTACGTGAAGCCGGCGCGCGTGCGCGTGGTCAACGCCGAGTATCGTCCGTACGTCTCGTTCCGGCCGCAGGTCGAGGTCGCGCCGCCGCCCGAGTGGCACGGCGAGGTCTACGTGGCCGGCCCGTCGATGGAGGTGAGCGCGCCGGGCGTCGAGGTGCACGCGCCGGGCGTCGAGGTGCGCGCGCCGGGCGTGTTCGTGCCGCCGCCGCCGCACGTCTCGGTCGAGGTCGGCGCGCCCGGTGTCATCGTCGCCGGTCCGGCGCCGGGCGTGTTCGTCGGGCCGCCGCACGGGCGCGTCGTCGTCGGAGCGCCGGGCGCCGTCGTGGTCGGCGCGCCCGGCCCGGTCATCGTCGGCGGGCCGCGCGGGCACTGGGAGCGTCACGAAGAGAAACATTGGGAGCACCACGACAACGGCCGCCACAACGGGTGGCACAAGTGACGCGACTCTTCGTGGTCGCCGCGCTCGTGGCCGCCGTCGGCTGCAGCAAGAAGCCGACCGAGGGCGGCGTGCGCCTCGAGCAGATCTCGGACGCGTTCAATTCGGCCGGCCTCAAGGCCGACAACTTTCAGCCGACCGATCCGACGCGCTTCAACGCCACCAAATGCCTCGCCGGGCAGGTCGACAACATCGACACCATCGTCTGCGAGTACGGCTCGCCCGACGCCCTGGCGCTCGGCAAGAAAGCAGGCGAGCAGTGGGCGGGCAACGCCACCACCGCCGCCGTGCTCGGTAACGGCCGTACCCTCCTCGCCGTCGCCGATCGCGCGCACACCGACCCGAACGGCAAGACGATCCACAAAATCACTCAAGCCTTCACCAAAACCCGCTGACTAGGCGCCCTCCTTGCAGCATCGGGTGTATGAGGGCTCGATGCTGCCGAATCACGGTTGGCTCTTTGTCGTGGCCGGATTGCTCGTCGCGATGTTGGTATCGCTGGCGATCCCCCACGCCATGCGCCGCAACGAGCCGCCGCTGACAAGGTGAGCGAATGGCGAAGAAGATCCTGGTCCCCGTGTTTCCGAGCGAGTGGTTCTACGACGCGTGCCTGCGCGCCGCCGACATCGTGGCGCAGGAAGGCGGCCTCATCACGTTCGCGTTCACCCGCGTGCGCCCGCCCGAGAGCGCGTACGACAGCGATGGCGACGGGCGCCCGGGCGAGCTCGACATCTCGACCAACGCCGGCGACTTCGACGGCAAGGATCTGGAGAAGTGGCGCGAGGGGCACATCGCCGCGCTCGAGGAGGCGCGCCAGCTCTGCGCCCAGCGC
>Ga0134125_10009578_pt1 | contig 10895 bp, 14 predicted proteins | sample KB31751_FD_96464 | JGI IMG/M metagenome (GOLD analysis project Ga0134125, IMG submission 96464) | Terrestrial soil microbial communities with excess Nitrogen fertilizer from Kellogg Biological Station, Michigan, USA - KB3-175-1 | ecosystem: Environmental > Terrestrial > Soil > Unclassified ...
CACGGTGATCCAGTAGCCGTAGAGCTTGGCCGCGCCATAGGGCGAGCGCGGATAGAACGGCGTGGTCTCGCGCTGCGGGGTTTCCACCGCCTTGCCGAACATCTCGGACGAGCTCGCCTGATAGAATCGGGCCTCCGGATGCGCGAGCCGGATCGCCTCCAGCAGCCGGGTCACTCCCAGCGCGGTGAATTCGCCGGTGAGCACCGGCTGGCTCCACGACGTGGGGACGAAGCTCTGCGCCGCGAGGTTGTAGACCTCGTCCGGCTTCGCGTCGCGGATCACCATCGTGAGCGAGTGCTGGTCGAGTAGGTCGGCGGCGACGACGTGGACCCGGTCCAGCAGGTGGCCGATGCGCTCGTAGGAGTCGTGCGAGGTGCGGCGCACGATCCCGATGACCTCGTAGCCCTTCTCGAGCAGCAGCTCGGCCAGGTAGGAGCCATCCTGCCCCGTAACCCCGGTAATCACCGCCGTCTTGCGGGGTTGTGGCTTTCCCGGACGCTGTTTAGGTTTCGGCCTCATTTTCCAGTCGGATGAGCTATGGCTCGAGTGTGTGAAGTGTGTGGCAAAGGTCCCATCACGGGACACAACGTCAGCCACGCCAACAACAAGACCCCCCGGCGCTGGTACCCCAACCTACAGCGTGTCCGCGTCGTCGTGAACGGCGTCGTCAAGCGGATCCGCGTGTGCACGCAGTGCATCAAGTCGAACCGGGTGGCCAAGGCTTCGTAAAAAAGGGGACCCGTCGGGTCCCCTTTTTGTTTTGCTCTGCTGCGGTCCAGTCTCACTCACTCAATAATTCGATCCGGGCTACGTCGGCGCCATCGCCGACGCGATGCCCCAGTTTGACGATGCGGGTATAGCCGCCGGGCCGCGCCGCGAACCGCTTTCCGATTTCGGCGAACAGCTTGGTGGTGACGGCCTTGTCTTTGATCCGGCGCTCCACGAGGCGGCGGGCATGCAGATCCCCCCGGCGCGCGAGCGTGATGAGGCGCTCCGCGAACGGGCGCAGCTCCTTGGCCTTCGCTTCGGTGGTCTGGATCCCGCCGTGCTGAAACAGGCTCGTGGCCATGTTGTTCAGCGTCGCCTTCTTGTGGCTCGACGTGCGCGAGAGCTGGCGGCCTTTGGCGCGGTGACGCATTACTCGTCCTCGCCCACCGTGAGCTGGGCCTGCGGCGCGACGCCCTCGTCGAGAATCCGAACGTCGCCGCCCGGCGTCTCCTCGAGCTGCATCCCGAAGTTCAGCCCCTCGCGGCGCAGCAGCTCGGCGATTTCGCCCAGCGCTTTCTCGCCGACGTTCTTCACCTTGAGCAGATCGTCTTCCTTGTAGCGGACCAGATCGCCCAGGGTGCGGATGTTGGAATTCTTGAGCGAATTGACCGACCGCACGGACAAGCCCGCGTCGTCGATCGCGCGGCTCAGCACGTCGCGCAGCCGGCCGCCTTCGGAGCCCCCGTTGCCGGGGCCGCCCGACTCGGTCGACACGATCGGCACCTTGCCGAAGTCGACGAAGAAGCGGAAGTGCTCCTGCGCGAGCGCCGCGGCATACGCGACGGCGTCTTCCGGAGAAATCGTGCCGTTGGTCTCGACGGTCAGCGTGAGCCGATCGTAGTCGGTGCGCTGGCCGACGCGCGTTTCCGCCACGGTGAAGTTCGCGCGGCGGACCGGATTGTAGATCGAGTCGACGCGCACCACGTCCACCGCCAGCGTCCGGTCCACCGGATGCTGCTCGGCTTCGACGTAGCCGCGGCCCTTGTTCACGTACAGCTCGCCCGAAATGTCCCGGTCGTCCTGGACGGTGAACAGCAGCTGCTCGGGGTTCACGATGGAGACCGAGCCGTGCTGCTCGAGGTCGCGCGCGTACACCGGACCGGCTCTCTCGACCTTGAAGCGCAGCACCGCTTCGTCGACTTCCGGCGCGAGCACCAGCGTCAGCTGCTTGAGCCGCTGAATGATCTGATGCACGTCTTCGACGACGCCGGGGATGGTCTGGTGCTCGTGCACGACGCCATCGATCCGGAACGCCCAGACCGCCGCGCCGCGCAGCGACGACAGCAGCAGCCGGCGCAGCGAATTGCCCAACGTATAGCCGTAGCCGCGCTCCAACGGTTGGAGCCGGAACTCGGCCGAATTCGGGTTGTCCTCGCGCTTGGTCATCTCGACCAGGTGCGGGCGGACCAACCCCGTCAAATCAAGAGTCGTAATCACTTGGAATAGAGCTCGACGATTAACTGTTCTTGTGCCGCCAGCGGGATGGCGTCGCGGGTCGGCCGCTCGGTCACCTTGCCCAGCACTTTGTCAGTGTCCACCTGGATCCACGAAACCGGTTGTCCGCGCCCGAACTGCTCGAGCGCAAGCTTCACCTGCACGAGCTCACGGCTCGCATCGGCGACCTTCACTTCTTCCCCGATGCGGACGCGGTAGGACGGAATGTCCAGCACGCGGCCGTTGACGAGGATGTGGCGATGCCGGACGAGCTGCCGCGCCTGTTTGCGCGAGGTCGCAAAGCCCATGCGGTACACCAGATTGTCGAGCCGGCTCTCGAGGGCCACGAGCAGCGCTTCGCCCGTCACACCCGGCTCCTTGATCGCCCGCTCGAACAGGTTGCGGAACTGGCGCTCGGAGAGGCCATAGATCCGCTTCACCTTCTGTTTTTCGCGCAGCTGCTTGGCATACTCCGACGCTTTGCGGCGCCGGCCGGTCGACTGGCCATGCTGCCCGGGCGCGTACGCGCGGCGCTCGACGGCGCATTTCTCCGTCAAGCAGCGCGTGCCTTTGAGAAACAGCTTGGTGCCCTCGCGCCGGCACAGCCTGCACACCGGACCCGTGTAGCGTGCCATGCGTCAAACCCGCCGCTTCTTGGGCGGGCGGCACCCATTGTGCGGAATCGGCGTCACGTCGCGGATCGAGCGGATCTGTAGCCCGGCGCTCGCGAGCGCCTGAATGGCGGATTCGCGACCGGAGCCGGGACCCTGCACGCGCACGTGCACGCGCTTCACGCCGAGATTCAGCGCCTCGCGCGCGGCCTGCTCGGCGGCGACGGTCGCGGCGAAGGGTGTGGACTTCTTGGAGCCCTTGAACCCGGCCTTGCCGGACGAGCCCCACGTGATCGCGTTGCCCTGCAGATCGGCGATCGTGATGAGCGTGTTGTTGAACGTCGCGGTGATGTGCGCGACGCCTTCCGCCTCGACGACTTTCTTGGCCCGCTTCGCACCCGCGGCGCGAACTGGTTTTGGCTTCTCGGTCTTTTCCTGCGGCTTCTCTTCGGCCATGTGCCTCTACTTTTTCAGGACGGGCTTCTTCTTGCCCGCGATCGCGCGCCGGGGTCCCTTCTTCGTACGCGCATTGGTGTGCGTGCGCTGGCCGCGCACCGGCAGATTCTTGCGATGACGGGTGCCGCGATACGCCCCGATGTCCATCAAGCGTTTGACGTTCATCGCGACTTCGGTGCGGAGCGCGCCTTCGACTTTGTAATCGCGCTCGATCACCTGGCGCAGCCGGGCGACTTCAGCGTCCCGCAAATCGCGCACACGCGCGTCCGGGCTAATGCCCGTTTCGGCGAGAATGCGAATTGAGTTGCTGGGACCGATGCCGTAGATGTACGGAAGCGCGAACTGAATTTTTTTGTCGCGTGGCAAATCCACGCCAGCAATACGTGCCATGCTTAACCCTGCCGCTGTTTATGCTTGGGGTTGCGCTTGCAGATGACGCGAATCACGCCCCGGCGCCTCACGACTTTGCAGTGCTCGCAGATGGGGCGCACGCTGGTACGTACCTTCAACAGGCTACTCCGGAAAAGTGAAATTTTCTGGCTGAGTCTTGAACAATAGACGGGGCTGTAAGTTCACGCAAGGGGCGGTATTAGAACCGTTTACGGGGCGCTCCGCAGTTCCGCGAGACGCCATTCGCCGTCCAAGAACCGGTAGCCGAGATACAAGGTTTCATGTCGTAGTTCGGTGGTCCCGGAGACCACATAGCGCCGGGTGATTTCGATGAACCCCTTGCCGCGCTCGACCTCCCGAATGGCCGTCACATCGAGACCCCGCTCTTCCGACGGCCGCAGATAGCGGCTCAGCAGCTCTACCGCCTGCGGTCTTCCCAGCGGCGATGATGGGTCGGCACCGGGGATCTGCAGCACGACGTTCGAGCTCTGGCCCACCAGTGCGTGGGCGTCGTGCGCCGTGATGGCGTGTTTGGCTCGCTCCGCGGCGTCGCTGAGCGTCCGTTGGCCCAGGGCCGCGCACGGGAGAGCGACCACCATCCACACGGCAAGCCAGGTCAGTCGCATACGAGAGCCCCAGCCAGGCGCCGATAGGCAGCCACGGGATCGCGCGCCGCGGTAATCGGCCGCCCCACAACGAGGTGTGTCGCGCCGCGGCGCACCGCCTCGGCCGCATCGATGGTCCGGACCTGGTCGCCCGCCGGCTCCCCCGGAGCTCGGATCCCCGGCACCACGATCCACGGCTCGGAGCCGAGCGCCTCGCGAAGCAGACCCAGCTCCTGACCCGATGCCACGACCCCTCGCAGTCCCGCCTGCAATGCCGCGCGCGCGAGTCGCTCGGCCTCGAACCCGACATCGGGCACGCCTCGCCCGAGCACATTCTCCAGCTCCGCCGAGTCGTGCGACGTCAGCACCGTCACTCCCACCACGGCGAGCTGGCTGCCCGCGGCCTGCGCCGCCGCGGCCAGCATGTTCCGTCCTCCCAGCGTGTGTACCGTGGCCATCGAGACGCCAAGCTCGCGCGCGGCAGTCACGGCACTCGCAACGATGTTCGGAATGTCGTGCCATTTGAGATCGAGAAACACCCGCACGCCTCGCGCGACGAACTCCCGGATGAGAGACGGTCCTTCCCGCGCGAACAACACAGAACCGATCTTCACCCACTGGAGGTTGGGAAGCCGGCCGGCGAGCGCGGTGGCCTCGCGCCCGCTTGGGAGATCGAGCGCGACGATCAGCTCAGCCATGGTTGAGCTCGCGCGCAATCCGCACGGGTACGCGAGGATCGGCGAGGGCGGCCGTCCCGATCGCGACGAGGGACGCGCCCGCCGCGAGGTACTCGCGCGCATCGGCGGCGTTGCGCACACCACCCACGCCGATGACCGGCATGTGCACGTGTTCGCGCACGCGCCGCGTCGCGAGCACGCCGATCGGCAGGAGCGCGGGACCGCTGAGTCCGCCGCTGCCGTTACCGAGCCGTTTGTCGAGCAGTCCGGGCATCGTATTCACTAACGTTACCGCTTCCGCTCCTTCGTCGCGCGCCACCCGCGCCATCGCCGGAATGTCCGGGAGGACGGGTGAGAGCTTCACCGTGAGCGGCCTGGTCGAAACTCGTCGACAGGCCCGCACCAGCTCGGCCAGTCCGGCCGGCTCGGCGCCAAACTCGAGACCTCCCGCGCTGGTATTGGGACACGACGCGTTGATCTCGAATGCGGTGATCGCGTCCATCGGGGTGAGTCGCTCGATCACCGTGACGTAGTCGTTCACCGTGGCGCCGGCGACGTTCACGAGAATCCGAGCACGCTGCAGGCGCTGCGCCAGCCACGGCAGCTCGTGTTCGGCGACCTGCTCCACACCCGGGTTCGCCAGTCCGACCGCGTTCAACATCCCGCCGCGGAACTCGGCGACGCGCAGGGGCGCGTGGCCGCGGCGGGGTTCAGGAGTGACCGCTTTCGTCACGATGCCGCCGAGCAAATCGAGATCGATGACGTGATCCAGCTCGCGGCCGAAGCCGGCAGTTCCAGCAGCCAACAAGATCGGGTTTTGGAAAGAGGTGCCGAACAGCTGCACCGCGCTCACGGACGGTCCGGCCCGGTCGGCGTGGGCGGCGGCCGGTCACGACCCGCGGCCGCCGCGGGACGGTTCGCCGGGCGCGCGCGTCCAGCCGCGCGGGCCGCTTCCACATCTTCGAGATGCGGACCGCGAGGCCCTGGGATGGGCAAGTCGGTCCGTGCCCCGGCAAACACCACCGTCGCGCGGGCGATCTGCACACCGAGCTCTCGAGCCAGCGAGTCTTCAGCGGCTACATACGCGACGCTGGGCTCACCGTAGAACGCCCGCGTATATGGTGAGGTCGCGTATCGGGCGTTCAGCAAACCCACAATCGAGTCGTGCTGCTCAGGCAGCAGCGGAAGCGCGGCGACCAGCGCCTTGGGCGCGTACAGGGATGCCGTATCTCGCCCGGCGACTTCGAGGAAGAGCGCGCCTGCCAGCGCCGGCGCGGCGAGTGAATCGCGCGCGAGCTCGGCGGCGCGGAAGCCGGCAGCAAGCGCCTCGGGAATGATCGTCGCTTGTCTCACGAGATCGAGCAGGCGCTTGGCTGACACGGCACCGGGTTCCAGACTCATCCGCGCGAGCTCCGCTTCGATCGGCTTGACGTCCGACCGGTCTTTGGCGCCGGTCAGCAGCACGCGCTGGGTGCCGAGATTGGCCAGACCTGCTTCGCTGGTGGCGTCGGGCGCGACCTGTGCCGCGCGACGATAACCAGCCGCAGCCGCTGCATAGTCGCCGGCAGCGAACAGGCGATCGGCATCGGCAATCAGGAGCTGGGCCTGCTCCTGCAACGGGATGTGCTTGCCTCGCGCAAGCAGCGCATCGAGCGCCGCGGATGCCGCCGGCGCTCCGCTCGTGACCGCGAGGCGGGTCAGCAGATCGGCGCGGTCGGTCGCGAACTCGGGGCCGGTGAGCGATTGCATCGCCCGGCTTGCTTCTGTGGGGCGATCGGCCGCGATCAGTACGCGCACGCGTGCCGGACGCGCGGCGGTCTCGCGAGAGCGCTCGAAATGACCGACGGCGGCGTCGTAGTCCAGCCGCAGCGCCGAGGCCTGGCCGGCGAGCATCTCCGCGCGCGAGCGCCGCGAATCATCTTTGGACGCGAGCGCCGGCACGAGCGCGGCCTCGGCCGCCTGCGGTTGCCGCGCGTCCAGCGCACATTCAGCATCGACCAGGGCGACGCGCTCGAGCAGTTCCCGATCAGTGACCGTCTCGTGCACGCGTTTGATCACGTCGGCCGCTTCATCGCAGGAGCCGGAGCGAGCGAGTCCCTCGGCCTGGAGCGTGAGGGCATCATCCGCCCAGCGACTCTTTGGATGGCGGATGACGACACGCTCTGCTTTGACCGCCGCCTGCGCCCAGCGCGAGCGCGCTTCCGACACCTGGCCCCGCCGCTCGGCCCGGCGCGCGTCTTTGGCATAGCGCTCGGCGCTCCACATCGAGTTGTAGTACGCGCAGCCCGCGGTGGAGAGCGCGAGCAGGATCGCCAGCCCGCGCCTCATCGACCGCCGCCGGTGCCGATCGCGAGCTTGCGCTCGAACTCGACGAGGTACGCGACGATGCCGTCGGCGATCGTCGAGGCGATGCGCTGCTGTCCCTGGGCGGACGCGAGGAAGGCACCGTCGCGCGGATTGGTCGCGAAGCCCGTTTCGACGAGGATCGCGGGACGCCGCGCCGCGGCGAGCACCAGGAACGGCCCCTGCTGGACGCCGCGATCCTCGCCGGGATGAATCGCCGCGACCTTGCCCTGCACCAGCTCCGCCAGCCGCGCCGATTCCCGCAGATATTCGTTGAGCTGCAGGTCGTTCAGGATGAAGCCCAGCGGCCCGCTCGACTGGCTGGACGCGTCGGTCTCGAAGCGCAGCGCGTCGTTTTCCATCTCGGCCACGCGTTTCTGATCTTCGGTCTTTGCGTCCGACACGAAGTACGTCTCTACGCCATTGACCTGCGTCTGCCGCCGCCCCGCCGGCATCGAGTTGACATGGATGCTCACGAACAGATCGCAGTCGGCACGGCAGAAGGTCGGCCGACCGGCGAGATCGATGAGCGTGTCGGTCGCTCGGGTGAGCACGACGCTCAAGCCCCGGCGTTGGAGCTCCGTCCGCAGCAATCGCCCGATGCCGAGCGTGATGTCCTTCTCGGTGAGTCCTCGCGGGAAGTACATCCCGGGGTTGCCGGGATCGATGCCGCCATGCCCCGGGTCGACGACGACCGTGTGCGTCAGTCGCAGACCGGTCATGGGGTTCGGTGTCGCCGCCGGCGGGATCGTCGTGGCAGGCCGGGTGACCAGCGGCGTCGGGGGCGGTACTTCATCGAGCCGCGACAGCCACGGATCCCAGTGGTAGCGGCTCCCCAGCAGCCGAGGCACGTGTCCGGTGAGCCACTGCAGCGGCAGAAAGATCGTGTCGCGCGCAACGTACGGGGCGCCCACGAGCGGATACGCCGCGCCGGCATATCGCACGAATGGGGAGCCAATATCGAACTCGAAAACCTGTTCGTTCAGCGTGACGCGGAGCGTCGATCCGTCGAGTGACTGTGAGAGTCCCAGCGGCTGCGCGAGCAGCACGCCGGCCACAGCGGCAGCGCCATGGTCGTTCACCACGGGAACGCTGACCTGTCCGCGTGGGGTGGCAATCAGTACCTGCTGGGGGACACCCAGCAGCCTGGCCACGAGCAGCAGCGGGATCACGACCGTCTGCCTTTCACAACCCGTGCCATCTCGCGTTCCGCGACGCGCCGCTTCAGATCCTCGCGCTTGTCATGCGCCTTTTTCGCCTTGGCGAGGGCGATCGCGACCTTGGCCAGCCCGTCTTTGAAGTAGACCTCGAGCGGCACCACGGTGAGGCCTTTCTGCGTGGTCGCCCCGAGCAATTTCCGGATTTCGCGTTTGTGGAGGAGCAGCTTGCGAGAGCGGGCGGGTGGCGGGTTGTTGTAGCTGCCCGGGCCGTAGTGCGAAATCGTCATGCCCTCCAGCCAGACCTCACCGTTGCGCACGTGGGCGTACGCCTCGTTCAAGCTCGCCCTGCGATCACGCAGCGATTTGACTTCGGTACCCGTAAGCACGAGGCCCGCCTCCCATGTCTCGAGAAGGTGGTAGTCGTGACGGGCGCGCGGGTTCCTGGCGATCGAGACTTTTTCCACGATGACGTGGGCAAGATACGCATTGACTTGGGGTTATACAACGTTCTAGATTCCCGCTCCGCAAAAACTAGCACTTCGCCGAAGTGGTGGAATTGGTAGACGCGCTGGCTTCAGGAGCCAGTGGGCGCAAGCCCGTGGGGGTTCGAGTCCCCCCTTCGGCATCAGTATCGCGGGACTTCCCCATCCACCTCGCGGGACCACGCGTCGATTCCACCCGCGAGGCTCCGCACGTGCGCAAATCCCGCCCCCATGAGCAGCTCGCGCGCCTTCAAGGAGCGGAGGCCGTGCTGACACAGCGTAACGATCTCGGCATGCGGCGGCAGATGCGCGATGGCGCGCGGCAAGTCGCGTAACGGGATCAGCTGGGACCCTTCGATCCGCGCGATTTCCGCTTCATGCGGCTCGCGCACGTCGAGCAGAATCAGATTCGGCTTGCGGCCGCGCTCGCGCCGTAACTCCTGCGCACTGATTTCAACCCCGTCCCCCGTCCCTCTTCCCCCTTGCCCCATACCACAAAACGCTTCGTAGTCGATCAGTGACGTGACGGTCGGGTTCGCGCCGCACACCGGGCAGTTCGCATCCTTCTCCAGTTCGAGCTCACGGAACTGCATGCGACGGCCATCGAACAGCAGCAGGCGTCCAATCAGCGAGTCACCCACGCCGACGATCGACTTGATCGCCTCGAGCGCCTGGAGCGAACCAATGATGCCCGGCAATACGCCGAGCACACCGCCCTCGGCGCACGACGGCACCAGATCGGGTGGCGGCGGCTCGGCGTAGAGGCACCGGTAACACGGACCATCCTGCGCCGAGAAAACCGAGACTTGACCGTCGAAGCGGAACACCGCGCCATAGACCATCGGCTTTGCGAGCAGCACGCACGCGTCGTTGACGAGGTAGCGCGTGGGGAAATTGTCCGATCCATCGACGATCAGATCGAACCGTTTCAGGATCTCGAGCGCGTTCGCCGACGAAAGTCGTTCGGGGAACATCTCGAGCGCGACGTGCGGATTGATGTCGTGCAGATGCGCGCGCGCCGAGTCGGTCTTGGCGGTGCCGATGTCGGACGTCCCGTGAAGAATCTGGCGCTGAAGATTGCTGCGATCGACCACATCGAAATCGACGATGCCAAGCGTGCCCACGCCGGCCGCGGCGAGATAGAGCGCGGCGGGTGAGCCGAGCCCGCCCGCACCCACCAGCAGCACACGCGCCTGTTTGAGTTTCGACTGTCCGGCGAGACCTACTTCGGGAAGCGTGAGGTGCCGCGAGTAGCGCAGCAGCTCCTCATGCGACAGCGATGTCAATGGACGGACGCGACCCCGGCGATCTGATACACCTGCGGCTCGGCATGCAGGAGGTCGGCGAGACTGACACCCTCGAGTACCTCATTGATCCGGCGCTCGAGCAAGCGCCACACGGGACGGATGCTGCACGCGTTCGCCGGATCGCAGCGCTCATCGTCCACTTTATGAAGGTCGCAGTTCACTTCGAAGGTCACGTGCTCGGAGGCCTCGATGACGTCCTTCACACTGACGTCGTGCGGCTCGCGCGCCAGCAGATAGCCGCCCCGCGCGCCCCGGACCGACTCGACCAGTCCCGCGCGCCGCAGGCGCAACAGGATCTGCTCGACGTAGTCGTGCGGAAGCCGTTCCTGCTCCGAGAGTTCGCGAGCCGCGACCGGACCCTGCCCCGACCGCTTCGCGAGTTGGATCGAAACGATTAAGCCGTACTCCGCCCAGGTTGTAACGCGCATGGGAGCAATATGCGACTGCTGTTATCGGGATTCAATGGCCGGGCTGAGGCTGATCCCCGCCTGCAGGAGAAAGGCGTCCCGGTCGTTCGCGGTCGCGCGCTGCATCCACAAGACCCGCGTATTGAGGTTCCACATGAGCGAGCGGCCGCTGAGAATGTCGAGCCCGAGGCCGCCGTGGACCCCCTGCGCCATGCCGCGGTCGTCACCCTTCTCGGGAAAGCCGGCCAGCAGCAC
>Ga0134125_10009579_pt1 | contig 10895 bp, 6 predicted proteins | sample KB31751_FD_96464 | JGI IMG/M metagenome (GOLD analysis project Ga0134125, IMG submission 96464) | Terrestrial soil microbial communities with excess Nitrogen fertilizer from Kellogg Biological Station, Michigan, USA - KB3-175-1 | ecosystem: Environmental > Terrestrial > Soil > Unclassified ...
CTGGCCATGCTGATCGTGCGCAAGTCCCGGGGCAAGGCGGGTGCCATGCCGCATGGACTCACTCGCGGATCGTAGCGGGGAATTCCGGCGGCTGGCGGGCATGGCTGTGCTGCTCGAAGCCGTGGGCGATGGAGATCAGCTTCGGCTCGCTCCACCGCGCGCCGAACAACAGGATGCCGATTGGCAGGCCGTGGGCAAACCCCGCCGGTACGGTCATCGACGGGTAACCGGCCACCGCGGCTGGTTGCGAGGCGCCGCCCACCACATGTTCACCCAGGACCAGGTCGATCATGGGCGCGGGTCCTGGCCCCGGCGCCAGCAAGGCATCCAGGTGGTGCGCCTTGAGCGCCGCGTCGATGCCTTCGGGTCCCGATAGCCGCTTTGCCTTGGCCAGTGCATCGGTGTAGGCCTTGTCGCTGAGCGCACCTTGCGCTTCCGCATGCAGGAATATTTCCTGCCCGAACCAGGGCATTTCCCCGGCTGCATGCGCGTTGTTGAAGGCGATCAGGTCGGCCAGCGTATGCACGGCCAGGCCTTTGCGCGTGGCGAGATAGGCGTTGATGTCGTGCTTGAAGTCGTGCGCCAGCACGATGTCCTCGAGCGCTCCGAGCTCATGCAGGTGTGGCAGGACCACCGGGTCGACGATGATTGCGCCCTGCGTTTTCATCGTGGCGATTGCGGCAGCGAGCACGCGGTCGGCGTTCGGCTCCTTGCCGGCAAGTTCGCGCACCACCCCGATCCGCTTGCCGCGCAGGCCGTTGGGGTCGAGGTAGCGGGTGTAGTCGGTGGCGTGCGCGTCCGCCTCGGCGGTCGCCGGGTCGGCGGGATCGCTGCCGGCGATCACCGTGAGCAGCGCGGCCGCGTCGGCTACGTCCCGCGCCATCGGGCCGGCCGTGTCCTGGTTGTGGCTGATCGGCACGATGCCGCTGCGGCTGACCAGGCCGAGCGTAGGCTTGATCCCGACGATGCCGTTCATCGCCGACGGGCAGACGACCGAGCCGTCCGTTTCCGTGCCGATGGCCAAGGGGCTGAGGCCGGCAGCGACGGCCACCGCCGAGCCCGAGCTCGATCCGCAGGGGTTGCGGTCGAGTGCGTAGGGGTTGTGGGTTTGTCCACCGCGACCGCTCCAGCCGCTGCTGGAATGCGTGGAGCGGTAGTTTGCCCATTCGCTGAGATTGGTCTTGCCCAGGATCAGGGCGCCGGCCTTGCGCAGCCGCGCGACCAGGGCGGCATCGTGCGTTGCCGGCGCGCCGGTCATTGCCAGCGAGCCGGCCGTGGTCAGCATGCGGTCACCCGTGTCGATGTTGTCCTTCAGCAGCACCGGGATGCCGTACAGCGGACCCGGTGCAGGCTGCTTGGCGCGCGCCGCATCCAGCGCCCCGGCCAAGGCCATGGCGTCGGGATTGGTCTCGATGACGGCATGCAGGGCTGGCCCGTGGCGGTCCACCTGGTCGATCCGCTCAAGCAGTTGCCGGGTCAGCTGCTGGCTGGTGAGTGCGCCTGAGTGCAGGCGCGACTGCAGCTCGCTGAGCGAGGCATAGGGCAGGGTCGGAGGTTCGACGGAAGCCGCGCAGGTCGTGGCGGCTAGCAGCACGCCAATGACCGCACCGAGACAATGACCAGGAAAGTTCACATGGACCTCCAGTGACGTGCAGCAGGGCCGCGGTCGCAGCGGACGGCGTGCTATCGATCGTCGTCCGGGACGTGCAGCCTATAATGCGCGGATGAAAAGCATAAGGCGATGCGAAGCATGGAAGCTGTTGGCGGCCGCGTTCCTGGCGGCGGCCATGACGTCTGTTGCGTTTGGCCAGGGGACAGCCGCCCCGCCGGTACCCGACACCTTGCAGCAGCGCATTGCGGCGTGCACGACCTGCCATGGCGTGCATGGCGAAGGCACGCCCGGCAGCAAGTACTTTCCGCGCCTGGCCGGCAAGCCCGCCGGCTACCTGGCGCGCCAGATCCAGAACTTCCAGGACGGCCTGCGCAAGTACCCGCCGATGGAATACACCGTGCGCAACCTCAGCCCGGCCTACATGCATGAGATTGCCGATTACTTCTCGGTCCAGCAGGTGCCCTATGCGCGCTCGCCGGTGCCGCCGGTGACTGCCGCGATCCTGCAGCGCGGCGAGCAGCTGGCGCGTGACGGCGACCCGCAACGCAAGGTGCCGGCTTGCGCCAGCTGCCACGGGGTCGAATTGACCGGCGTGGAGCCCGCCATACCGGGGCTGGTGGGCTTGCCATATGACTACATCAGCTCGCAGTTGGGCGCCTGGCGCACCCACACCCGCGCCATGCGCAAACCCGACTGCATGGCCGTCATCGCCGGGCGCCTGCAGGAGTCGGACATCACTGCCGTGGCGGCGTGGCTGGCCAGCCGGACCCTGCCGGCGCACGTGCGGCCGCAGCCGGCTGGCAGCGTCAAGCCGCCGCTGCCCTGCGGTGTGCTCGAGGTACTTGGAGCAGGCGCATGAGGCGCTGGGTGGTGATCCTGGTGGTCGTCGTCGTGCTGGCCGTGCTTGGCGGATGGCTGTGGATGGCCGGCCAGCGTGCTGACAACGTGGCGATACCCGAGGTGGGCGACTTGTCGGCCGCGGCCCTGGCCGATCCGGCACTGGTGGCGCAGGGCGCGTACCTGGCTGCGGCTGGCGATTGCGCCGGCTGTCACAGTGTCCGCGGCGGTCCGCCATATGCGGGCGGCCGCGGCATTCCCACCCCGTTTGGCACCATCCCTGGGCCGAACCTGACGCCGGACCCGGAGACCGGTATCGGAGGCTGGTCGTTTGCCGATTTCTGGCGCGCCTTGCACCACGGACAACGCAAGGACGGCCAGTGGTTGTATCCAGCCTTCCCGTTCACCTCGTACACCAAGGTCACGCCCGGGGACGCACGGGCGATCTTTGCCTACCTGCACTCGTTGCCCGCGGTACGGCAGGAAACGGAAGCCGCGAAGCTGAGCTTCCCCTACAACCTGCGCGCGACGCTGGCGGTGTGGCGCGCACGGTACTTCCAGCCAGGTGTGTTCCAGCCCGATGCCGGGCAGTCTGCCGCCTGGAACCGCGGCGCCTACCTGGTGCAGGGCCTGGGCCATTGCAACGAATGCCATGCGCCGCGCAATGCCTGGGGCGCCACCGCCGGCACCTGGTTGTCGGGCGGCGAGATACCGCGCCAGGACTGGTATGCGCCGGATTTGAGCATGCAGGCGAACGGTGGCCTGCAGGGCTGGACTACCGGGGATGTGGTGGATCTGCTGAAGACCGGTCACGCGGCCAAGGGCGCGGCCTTCGGGCCCATGGCCGACGTGGTGGCGGACAGCACCCAGCACCTGGGCCACGCCGACCTGGGCGCGATTGCCACCTACCTGGCCACCCTGCCGCCACGCCAGCCACGGCAGGCGCCGCGCTCGGCGTTCAACGTCAAGCGCATCGCCGCCGCCGGGGAAAAGGTGTATCGCCAGCACTGCGCCGATTGCCATGGCGGCGATGGCCGCGGCGTGGCCGGCGTCTATCCGCCGCTGGACGGCAACTCGGCGGTGACCGAGCCGACCGGGATCAATGCCGTGCGTACGGTGCTGCTGGGTGGCTTTCCCCCGGTGACCGCGGGCAATCCGCGGCCGTATTCGATGCCGCCGTACGCCCAGCAGTTGGATGACAGCGACGTTGCCCTGGTGGTCAGCTACATCCGCCAGGCCTGGGGCAACAAGGCGTCCATCGTGCGCCCGGAGCAGGTTGGCAAGTACCGGCATACCCCGATCGATTGAGGTTGTTGGCGGGAGCCTGGGCCCAATGCCGGGTTGGCGGTCAAGTCGGTGGCGACTGGAGCAGGAAGTCGGTGAACTGGAAGCGGCCGTCGCGCAACACCGACTCGCCGCGGCGCAGCGCCAGGTCGGCGCTGAACAACGGCCCTCCATAACTCAGCGTATGGAACTCGCCGTGCTCCCCGCAGGGATCCGTGCCCGGTGGGAGCTGATCAAGCAGCACGCTGTCGAAGGCGCGCCCGCAAAACCCTGGATCGAGTTGCTGGGTATCGACGCAGCACAGCACGGCGCGATGCCCTTCGCCGACGAAACGCCGGGCAAGGCGCGCCGTATCCTCGCCCCAGAGTGGAAAGACGGCGCGCCAGTTTTCCTTGCCCAGTTGGCGCACGCGGTAATCGCGTACATCCAGCAGGAACAGGTCGCCGAACGCACAGTGGCGGATGCCCGGCCAGCGCATGCGCGCCTGCGCCAGCGCCCCTGCCTGGGCCAGTTCATAGGCTTCGTTGCTGCTCGGCCAGTCGATGGGCACCTCGAGCACGGGCAGGCCCAGAGCGTCGGCCTGGGCCTGCAGGACGTCGTGCTGGATGCCGTGCATGGCCACGCGCCGGTAGCTGCGGTTCAGCGTGGTGAACAGCGCGACCACCTGCCAGCGCGGATCGGCCCGCAGGTGCTGCAAGGCCAGCAGGCAATCCTTGCCGCCGCTCCAGGCCAGAAGTATCGGAGTGCGCTCCATGCCTGTACTGTAGCGCTCCGAGCGTCCCGCATGCGACGACCGGTCGCCGCTGTCGCCCCCCTGGGGGACGGGTGCATGGTACGAACCATGCCGCCGACGTCCGGTCTATGGCTGGGAAGCCCGGTGGTGGCAGCCATCCAGGGATGGTGAACCGGGCCGCGATTGGAGAATGCAGTGAGCGAGGAGATCCTGATCAATGTGACGCCCCGCGAGACGCGGGTGGGCGTGGTCGAGAACGGCATGTTGCAGGAAGTGCATGTCGAGCGCGCCTCGAAGCGGGGCTACGTGGGCAATGTCTACAAGGGACGCGTGCAACGGGTGATGCCGGGCATGCAGGCGGCCTTCGTGGAGATCGGGCTGGACCGCGCGGCGTTCCTGCACGTGTCGGACATCCTGCGTCCGGCCCCGGTCGAGGGTATGGAGCAGGTCGAGGATACGCACGTGCCCTCGATCAGCGAACTGGTGCACGAGGGACAGGAGATCGTGGTGCAGGTGGCCAAGGATCCGCTCGGCACCAAGGGCGCGCGGCTGTCGGCCAACCTGTCCATCCCGTCGCGCTACCTCGTGCTGCTGCCACACGCCCAGACCTTGGGTGTTTCGGCGCGCATCGAGGACGAAACCGAGCGCCAGCGCCTGCGCGAAATCCTTTTGTCGCTGCTTGGCGACGCCGCCGGCAACGGCAACGGCAACGGCACTCAGGCACGACTGGGTTACATCGTGCGCACCAATGCCGAGGGGCAAAGTGCCGAGTCGCTGGCTTTCGACGTGGCTTACCTGGGCCGGGTCTGGCGAGTGCTGCAGGAAAATATCGCCAAGGCCAGGGTGGGCGACCGCGTATACGAGGAGTTGCCCCTGCCGCTGCGCAGCCTGCGCGACATGCTCAATGCCGACATCGAGAAGGTGCGCGTGGACTCGCTGGAAACCCATGCCAGCGTGGTCAAGTTCGTGCACAAATTCATGCCGCAGTTGGACAGCCGCATCGAGCACTACGACGGCGAGCGTCCGATCTTCGACCTGTATGGCGTGGAGGACGAAATCCAGCGCGCGCTGAAGAAGGAGGTTCCGCTGAAATCCGGCGGCTACCTGGTCATCGACCAGACCGAGGCAATGACCACGATCGACGTCAATACCGGTGCCTACCTCGGCTCGCGCAACCTGGAAGAGACGGTTTACCGCACCAACCTCGAAGCCGCGCAGGCGGCGTCGCGACAACTGCGCCTGCGCAACCTCGGCGGCATCATCATCATCGATTTCATCGACATGTTCGACGAGGAGCACAAGCGCCAGGTCTTGCGCATGTTGAACAAGGGCTTGGCCCGCGACCATGCGCGCACCACGGTGTTCCCGATTTCAGCCCTGGGGCTGGTGGAGATGACGCGCAAGCGCACCACCGAGAGCCTCTGGCGGCAATTGTGCGAACCTTGTCCGGTATGCGACGGACGCGGCATGTTGAAGAGTGCCGAAACCGTGACCTACGAGATCTTTCGCGAGATCACGCGTGCCGTGCGCCAGTTCAATGCGGAACAATTGCTGGTGATGGCCAGCCCGCAAGTGGTCGACCGCATCCAGGAGGAAGAGTCCGGGGCGGTTGCCGAACTGGAAGAATCCATTTCCAAGAGCATCCGCTTCCAGGCGGAGGCGCAATATTCGCAGGAACAGTTTGATGTGGTGTTGCTGTAACTCCGGCACAGATCGGCGGGCGTGAACACACGCTGGAAGCATGGCTTGCGCAGCTGCGCGCGGGCATCGGCTTGGGTCGTTGGTGTCCTGGTGATCGTCCTTGCAGTGGTGGTTGGGCTCGCCCAACTGCTGTTGCCGCTGGTGGCCAGGCATCCGGATTGGGTCGCCGCCCAGCTCACGACGCATTTGGACCGGCCCACCAGCTTTGATTCCCTGCGCGGGCAATGGACTGCTTCCGGGCCGTCGTTGGCATTGCGGGGAGTGACCGTCGGACCGCCGGCTGGCAAGACCAAGGGCAGCCTGCACATTCCCGAGGTCGACCTGCGGCTCGATTTCAGTGCCTGGGTGGTGCCCGCGCGCCATTTGTTCAACGTGCATGTGCGTGGCCTGCGCGCCACTGCCACCCGCACCGGGGACGGCAAGTGGCAGGTGATGGGAGCTGGAGTGGAGCTCAGCGGGCCCGCCCTCGACCTCGGACACCTGTCCGCGGACCTGTGGCTGGACAACCTGCAACTGGCGGTCGACGACCAACGTTCCGGACAGCGCTTTGATTTGTCCGCGCCGCATCTGCGGGTCAACCGGACGGCCCGGGGGCGCGTGCGCCTGGCCGGTATCGTGCAGCGCCAGGGCAGTGCCGGGGCGCTGAGGGTGGCCGGGGATTTCCAGCAAGACAGGGGCATGGGAATGTTGTGGGTCGACCTGGACGCGAGCGACCTGCGCCACATGCTGTCCGGCGTCGAGATCCACGGCTATCGCCTGGATGATGGCCGTGGGCGTGTGGGCGCCTGGTTGCGGTGGCGTCAGGGCCAGTTTGCCGATGCCGTCGTGCAATTGGACCTGGCCGACCTGGCAATCTCCAGCGCCGCCGTGCAAAGCGTTCAGACTGGCCCGTTGCATGGCTTGGTCGGCTTGCGGCGCGTCGCGGACGGCTATCGATTGGCTTGGGCCGGAGCCGGCGGGAGCGCGGCCGTGGCCTTGGTGCGTGATCCGGGTACGCCGCAGTTGGCAGTCGGGGTGGCGGGCCGCGACTGGCAATTGGCACCGTGGTTGTCCCTGCTGGCGCTGAAGCCGGCGCTGGCTCCAGGGCTGGTGCAGTGGCTGGGCCATGGCCAACCGCGCGCACTGGCCAGCCGGCTCGATCTGGGGTGGAGTCGTGCCAACGGCCTGCAGGCTTTGGACCTCGGGTTTTCCGGCGTGGGCATCGATCCCGTGGGCAAGCTGCCCGGGGTGGACCGCTTGGCTGGCCACGTCGTGGGCGATGCCGAGGCGCTGAGCCTGAGCCTGCCCGCGCAAGCCACCACGATCAGCTTGCCGGAGCTGTTTCGCAAGCCCCTGGAGCTGTCGAAACTCGACGGCAGCCTGGTGCTCTGGAAGGATGCTGCCGGCTGGGTACTCGGTGCGGACGCGCTGGACGTCTCGGCGGCGGACTACACCGCCCAGGTACGCGGGAAGCTTGCGTTCCCGGGAGCGGGTGGAGCGCCATCGGCCGACCTGTTTGCCACGGTGGTCGAGGCCAAGGTGCCAGCAGCCAAGCTGTTCTGGCCAAGCTCGATGCCGGCCGGGACCATGGCATGGCTGGACCGCGCCCTGGTGGCGGGCAGGGTCGCCGGTGCCCAGGTGATCCTGCGCGGGGACCTGGCGGATTGGCCGTTCACCCATCACGAAGGCCGGTTCGAGGCGCATGTCCCCATCCACGACCTGACCCTGGATTACGCCAACGGTTGGCCGCGGGCCGCGCGTGTAGATGTGATGGCCGACTTTGTCGGCGGCGGTTTCCGGGCCGTGGCCAGCACGGCCCAGACCCTCGGCGTGCATGCTGAGCTGGCGGTGGCAAACATCGAGGATTTTGCCACTGCGCCGCTCGAACTAAGCATCCGCGGCAGCGGCGCCGGCGGCGACCTGATGCGCTTCGTGCGCGCCAGCCCGATCGGCAGCGGGCAACGCGATACGCTGGACAAACTGAGCCTGGGCGGCAAGGGCACGTTTGCCATGCACCTGGAGTTGCCCTTGCACACGGATGATGCGCCCAGGCTCAGTGGCGCGGTCGTATTGAGCGACGCGGATTTGCGCGCGCCGGATTGGAACCTCGAGCTCGAGCAACTCGAGGGGCCGCTGCGTTTCGACCAGCAGGGCATCGAAGCCGACCGCCTGCAGGCTGCCTTCCATGGCCGCGCCTCGACCCTGGCCTTGGCCATCGGTGACGTGCCCAGTCACCCCGACACCTCGGTCTGGGTACAGATGCGCGGTGAATACAGCCTCGCCGACCTGGTGCGCGATTATCCCAACCTGGCCTGGATCGGCCAGGGTTCCACGGGAAGTGGTGATTTCCGCGTGGCGTTCTCGGCGACGCCGGCAGCCGGGGCCGCGCCGGCCCGGCAGCAACTCACCATCGATTCGGACTTGCGTGGCGTGGCCTTGAACTATCCGGCGCCGCTGCAGAAGGAGGCAGCGGTTGGCATGCCGCTGCACGTGGCAATTGGCGTGCCCGTCGACGGGGCCGATCTGCGGGTGGCCTTGGGCGAGGTCGCACGCGGCCGCTTCCGCCTGGCCGGCGATGCGCCGCCGGTGGCGGGCGCGATCGCCTTTGGCACCGACATGCCACAGCAGTTGCCGCCGACCGGCTTGCAGATACGCGGCCACGCACAGCGGCTGGATGTCACCGGCTGGGTGCAGCAGACAGCCGGCGGCGAGGGGGAGGGTGGCCTTGCGGTGACCGACGTGGAGGTCAGCGCGGACCATGCGCTCTGGTTCAACCGGTCCCTGGGTGCGATGCGCATCGACGCCTCCACGACGAATGCGGCACTGGAGGTACGGGTGGTTGGATCCGCCATGGCCGGCACGATCTCGATCCCGACCACCCAACTGCAGCAAAAGGGCGTGACCGCGCGCATCCAGCGCCTGTATTGGCCGGTCGATACCACGCCGGCTGAGGCTGCTTCCGTGGCAACCGCGGCGCCAGCGCCGCCCGTTGCGCCGAAGCCACCGCCTGCGCCCGAGCAGAATCCTGCCGATACCGGCGTCGATCCCAAGGCCTTGCCGCCCCTGCATTTGTGGGTGCAGGACCTGCGCTTTGGGGTCGCCAAGTTGGGTGATGCCAGGCTGGAGAGCTGGCCCACCGCCAACGGCATGCATATCGAACAACTGCGCGCCTTGTCCGGCAATGCGCAGATCAGCGCCACTGGCGACTGGAATGGCGATGCCCACGACAGCCACACGCGGATGAACATCAATTTTTCCGCCAACGACCTTGGTGGGATGCTGGGTGCGCTTGGCTACAACGGCCTGATCCACGGCGGCAGCACCCACGACCAGCTGGATGCGCGCTGGCCCGGGTCACCGTCCGGCATCGCCTTGGCCAACATGGATGGGACCTTGCGCATCAAGGTCGAGGACGGCCGCATCCCCGAGGCGACCTCGCCAGGCGTGGGGCGCCTGCTGGGCCTGGTGTCGCTCGCCGAATTGCCGCGCCGCCTGACCCTGGATTTCGGCGACGTGTTTGGCAAGGGCCTGGCGTTCGACTCCATCACCGGCGAATTCCAGCTTGCCGATGGCAACGCCACCACCAATGACCTGGTCATCAGCGGGCCGTCGGCCAACATCACGATCACCGGCCGTACCGGATTGCGCGGCCGGGATTACGATCAGGACGTCCATGTGGTGCCGCATGTGGGCAACAGCCTGCCCCTGGTTGGCGCCGTCGTGGGCGGCCCGGTAGGCGCGGCGGCCGGGCTGGCCGTGCAAGGCCTGTTGGGCCACGGCCTGAACAGGGCGGCCACCGCCCACTATCGCGTCACCGGCAGTTGGGACAAGCCCGTATTCACCCTGGTCGATCGCGGTGCCTCCGCGCAGCCGCCGTTGGCGATCCCCAGTGGGTCCGGATTGCAGGCGGCACCTGCCAGCAGCCCGTTGACGCCGATCGTCGGCATGCCGGCCGCCGCCTCCAGCGTTCCGACGACCAGCGGCAGCGCTCCCGCGCCGGCCGGCAGCGTACGCTGAGATGTCCCGCGACCGCACCGGGGTCAGTCCATGGGGAATGGCTGGCCGGCCTTGATCACGCCGCGCACCTGGCGCAGGCAGTCCACGTCGTGCAGCGGGTCACAGGCGACGGCGACCAGGTCTGCCGCCTTGCCGGGACTGATCGAGCCCAGTTCCTTTTCCTTGCCCAGCAGGCGTGCCGCGTCGATCGTGGCTGAGCGGATCGCCTGCAGCGGGGTCATCCCGTAGCGCACCATGTAGGCAAACTGGCGGGCGTTGTCACCATAGGGGTAGACGCCCTCATCGGTACCAAAGGCCATGTGCACGCCAGCCCGCACCGCCTTGCGGAAGCCCGCACGCTGGGTCTCGGTGGTTTCCGTGTTCTTGCGCAGGATCTCGGCAGGCCAGCCATCGCGGCGCCCGACACGGTCGATGTAGTCGCCGTTGTAGATGTCCATCACCAGCCACGTGCCATGCTGCTTGGCCAGCGCTATGCCCCGGTCGGTGATCAGCGAGGCGTGTTCCACCGAGCGCACCCCGGCGCGGATCGCGCGCTCGATGCCTTCTTCGCCATGCGCGTGGGCCGCGACGTACACGCCGCGTTTCGCCGCTTCGGTCACGGCCCCATGGATTTCCGCCTCGCTGTATTCGGGCTGCCCCGGATCCGTGCCAGCGGCAAGCACCGCGCCGGTGGCGATGACCTTGATCCAGTCGGCGCCGTGGTCGAGTATGTCGTCGACGTGCTTGCGCACC
>Ga0134125_10009580_pt1 | contig 10894 bp, 8 predicted proteins | sample KB31751_FD_96464 | JGI IMG/M metagenome (GOLD analysis project Ga0134125, IMG submission 96464) | Terrestrial soil microbial communities with excess Nitrogen fertilizer from Kellogg Biological Station, Michigan, USA - KB3-175-1 | ecosystem: Environmental > Terrestrial > Soil > Unclassified ...
GATATGCAGTTCGGCGAAACCGGGTTTCAAACATCGGGAGGAGGGATTTGGCTGGCCTTCCACGCATCAGGGGACCGAGCGGGGTCTTCCTTGTCCATCGCAACTCGGGTTGCGGACCGCGCGACGGATGTTCCCATTCCCCTCGATCGTATAAACCCACGCTCCGGTCTCCAGCACTTTTTACGGTCTGTGTGAAAGCGTGGCCGGCGCGGCGCACTCGCAGCGACAAGCCATGCTCGCGCAGCGTCCAATGCGGAGTATCAAAATAGATTGAAACCAGTGTCTTCACCACTGGCTTCGTGTGCGCCAGCTGGCGCAGCCGGTGCTTGACTCTTGCGACGTCTGTGGCGCCCACCTCGAGCTTCAGCTCGATTTCGCGTCCGTTGAGTGACATATCAGCGTTAACGATGCGGATCAGTGGTTCGGAGATCGTTCATATCGCGCGCCCGCCTTGTCAAACCGACCCTGCTCGCACACGCGGGGCTTGCTCGCGCATACGCCCGGGCGACGGCATGTCAGCCGTCGCCCGACCCCTTTCGTCAAGTCCGCACTGTGAGTTCGTTAGTTACCCTAGCAACTCCCGGTGCCGACCACGCCGTCTGTTGGGCCTGATCGCGCTCAGCCCAAGACCGAACCTCGCCACGCAGGGTGACGTCGGAGCCGATCGCATCCACCGTGATGTGTCCGGCATCGATCTGCGCAAGTCGCCTGAAAGCGTTTTCGATCTTGTGCTTAATATCTTCGGGCGCCAGCTTTGGCTCGATGCGAATCTGGTTATGGACACTCACGACCCCGAGCAGATTTCGTACGACACTTTCCGCCTGCTCGCGCTGGTAGTGCCACTCGAGCGTGCCTTCGAGGGTGACTCGTCCCTCTTGCACCACGGCCTTGAGATTCTTCCACACGAGCGGCAATTGGAATTTCAGCGCCGCGGCTGCCGCGCGTGCGATCTCCGGATCCGTAGGCACGCTTGCAGATGAGCGAACCTCGATATCGTTCGCTACTGCAACGACGCCCTTCACGCGCTTAACGGCGGCCTCCGCCTGGTGTTTATCGAAGTAGCTACGGGCATACCCGGTCAATGTGACTTCGCCATTACGTACCTTAACGGCAATGTCTGTTTCGTCTATCTCGGGGCTCCATTTCAGCTCGATCTCCACATCTCTCTTGATCTCGGAATCGGATGTCATGTTTGCTTCTCCTTCATTAGTAGCCTCATCGCGAACCGCGGCTGTCAGCAGACCCGAAGTCGGCTTCGCCGAAGGCTTGGCTCGCACCCATGCTGAACCACCTGCCGCCAACGGACGATCCGTGTATGTACCTATGCCTGGGCACGCGGCAACTCCGCACGTTGCACTTCTTGGAAGCGGCGTTGGTGTTCTGCATTTCCCGCGGGCGGGTGTCTCACACCGATTGCAAGGCCTGGCAGGCGAGCTGCTCAGAGCGGCGACTTTGACGATTGAGGCTACCCGACGGCGGCAGCTATCGCCGCGGACAGCTGGGATTCAATGACGTCCCGGGGTCACTCTACTCTCGGGCGTGAGTGCCGCCTGGTTACGCGAATGCCTGGAAAGCCGGTTGCACAGAAACCGATAGTTGCCCGTAGTAATGTTTGATTTGGTGCACCCCTACATCTCGGGTTCCATTGACGCGTGCTCTTTTGGCTTCTCCGGGCGCTCGGTCATCGTGGCTTCCGTCAGCAGCAGTACGCTGGCGACCGATACTGCATTTTCGAGCGCCGTGCGGACAACCTTGACCGGGTCGACGATACCGGCCTCGAGAAGATCGACAAATTCCTTTCGCGCTGCATCAAAGCCGAAATTGCCGCTGCCATGTATCATTTTGTCGAGCACGACGCCGCCATCGGCGGCCGAATTCTCTGCGATCTGACGTGTGGGGGCTTCGAGCGAACGTCTCAGGATTTGTACCCCGGTGCGCTCGTCCCCACTGCATTTTTTCTTCTTCGGCTAAGACCGCTTCGCTGGCGCGGAGCAATGCCAAGCCGCCACCGGGCACGATCCCCTCTGCCACCGCGGCCTTCGTGGAGCTGATGGCATCGTCGAGCGCCTCTTTCTTGGCCTTCATCTCGGATTCGGAGGGCGCTCCGACGCGGATTACTGCGACACCACCTGATAGCTTAGCGAGGCGCTCCTCGAGTTTTTCCCGATCGTAATCACTTGTCGCCTTGTCAATCTCCCTGCGAATCATCTGAATACGAGCCTGGATGTCCGTCTTTTTACCGGCACCTCCAATAATGGTCGTATTGTCCTTGTCCACCACGACACGCTTTGCCCGCCCCCGCTGAGAAAGCTGGACGTCCTCAAGTTTCAGTCCGAGTTCCTCGGAAATGACCTGGCCACCGGTCAAAACCGCGATGTCCTCCAGCATGGCCTTGCGACGATCGCCGAACCCCGGTGCTTTGACGGCAGCGCTTTTGAGGACACTGCGAAGCTGATTGACAAGCAGGGTGGCGAGAGCCTCGCCCTCGATTTCCTCCGCGATGAAGAGTATGGGTTTAGCGGCCTTCGCGACCTGCTCGAGAAGCGGAATGATGTCCTTGATGATGTTGAGCTTGCGATCGCACACCAGAATATAGGGATCCTCAAGCACCGCCTCCATGGCGCTGGAGTCTGTGACGAAGTAAGGTGAGAGGTATCCGCGGTCGAACTGCAGGCCTTCCACGGTCTCGAGTGTCGTCTCAGTTGTCTTTGATTCCTCCACCGAGATAACCCCGTCACCCCCGACCTTTTCCATTGCATCCGCGACGAGCTCGCCAATCACGGGATCATTGTGCGCGGATACCGCGGCAACCTGCGCTTTCTCCCTACGGCTTCCCACGGGCTTGGCCATTTGCTTTAGGGCCCGCACAGCAACCTGCAAGCCACGATCGAGACCGCGCTTCAGATCGATCGCGCTCGCTCCAGCTGCGACGTTCCGCGATCCGTCCGCGTAGATGGCATGCGCCAGGATTGTCGAAGTGCTAGTGCCATCACCGACTACATCGCCGGTTTTCTCCGCGGCTTGCCGCAGCATCTGCGCCCCGAGATTTTCCTCGGGATCCTCGAGTTCCATTTCCTTGGCGATAGTAACGCCGTCGTTACAAACAATCGGCGCACCCCACTTCTTTTGAATAAGCACCGACTTGGATTTCGGGCCGAGTGTGATGCGCACGGCATCGGCGAGCTGCGTGGCACCACGCAGCACCTTTTCGCGTGCCATCGAACGGAACAGCACTTGCTTGGCAGCCATCTGGGCATTCCTTCTGCATCCGGAGACTGAGGGCTAACAGTGTGGTGCAGGTATCGTGCGTCTTGCTATACGCACTAGTGGCAATGCGGCGGCCCGCGCGGGCGTCGGCGCGTCGCCACACGCCAAAGAACTGCGCAGCGCGACAGAACGCGCGATGTTTTGCGGAGTAGAGGTTTCGGACACGGGCAGCGCGAGTGGCGAGTTCGCTCAGCTCATGCAAGCGCTCAGGGTCGTATGCTCAAAAGGAAAAAGACCCACGCACTAGGTACAAGTGCGCATGGCGCAGGCTCAAGAGGAGTGGGGTGTCGTAAGGCACGTAAGTCGCAGTTGACTCGTCCGGTTTGGCGCAGCATGAATGACGCAGCAAACCAAGGCATAATGGCCTAGACGGACGTCGCGGGAGTTCGATATGCAAGCTGGCAAACGCGGACTTGATGAGGCATTTGTGGAAAGGCAGCGTCAGCAGCTGCTGCGCTTACGTCAGACCCTTCTTGCCGCAAGTGGAACAGTGGAATCCGATGAAGCCGACGTACGAGGGACGAGCGCTCGCGAGGCTCTCGAATTCGAAGACGATGCGCAACGACTCGATGCGCTTGAGCGAGATGGCCTCCTGGTGGCTCGTGACGCTGAGCGGCTCGAGCACGTTACTCGTGCCCTAAAGAAGATTGAAGAAGGCACTTACGGTTTATCCGACATGAGTGGCCAGCCAATCCCTCGCGAGAGACTCGAAGCGGCACCGGAGGCTCTGTACACGCTGGCCGAGGAAGAGCGCCGTGAGCAAGCGCGAGTCGGCTAGACACTTCGGTGCCAATCTACTACTTCCGAGAGTGCGGACGTGCTGTCAGCTCGGTGACGATGGTCGGCTCGGGGAAGTCCCAGCACGGCGCAGTCGCCACAGCGTGGGCTTGCTGATGCGAAGAAGCCCGCATACATCGCTGACCGTCAATAGTTGAAGTGCGGCGAGGGCCTCGCTGAATGCGAGACCTCGCTGTGCCGATCCTGCCTGGAGCAAGTCGCTAACCGGCGTGGTAGCACCAATGCGAGGGGCGTCGATTTGATTGCGTGCCGATGACTTCTGCATGTCGGGCCGAAGAGAGTTTGACCGGTGTCGACGCGGTGCCTTGCATCATTGCAGTCCACCATGCATGCGTCATTGCCGGATGCGATCCGAATATGGCCAATACTCGGAATTGGCGAACACACGAAGTCCTAGAGAAGGTCGCCGGCAAGAAGCTGCATGGCCCGCAGGCTGAAGTGGCGGTTGAGCCTGATATCTCCCGTCGCTGAGGCTTTATCCCAATCGCGGACTCCCTGCTAACGGGGCCAAGGACATTGCGCGTGCGGCTCTTGGTTTATCCTGTGCAGCCAGACAGGAGGGTTCTCGCATGGACATCGAAGTGATCCGGCTCAAGAGCGAACTTGTAGCTTTGGAAACGCTTGTTATCGCCTTGACTCGCTCGCTGGCGAGCTGGCAGCCGAGTTTAGCCAGTTCGCTGCAAGCGACGGCTGACGAATTGCGGAAGCGTTACCGACATTTGCCGATACGGGACTCATCCCCTGAGACGGCCGACCTCGTTGCGGCTGAGTTTCAGGAGGCATGGGATCGGCTGATGCAACTCGTTCTGCGCCAGGGCTGAGGACGCCAAGCTATGAAACTTGGCCCTGTGCCGCCGCGCGAGCCCTCAGGTCACGCTTGCTTCGGCGGAACATGAAGAAGTGCTAGATCCTGCCCCGCAGCACTCAGCTCACCTTGACCCCGAGGGCCTAGTCGTCCGGACTATGTGCCTCTCGATTTATGGAATATGCCTCGTGGCACCTAACGCTCGGTCCGAAGCGCTATCCGGGACGCCACGATGACCAGTCAGCCGCTCGATGTGGATTCGAAAGTACACGAATTCCAATGGGCGTTCCTTTCCTTCGAGCACAGTCTTTGCGTAGCCGGGCTCCCACCAAACGGGTTGCGTTTGCAATAGGTCGTGTGCGCGTTGTCGGTAGGTCTGGTACTGCGGCCGGTCGGGTAACTCTTCATATTTTCCCAAAACGATCACGCTGGCCCACTCCTGAGGGCTGACCAATTCGTCAGCCTGCACACAAACGAGAAAGTTTGCGCGCATCCAGATGATCTTTTGTCCGACCGTCGAAAGGCTGTAGAGATAATTGTCGTCATACGTACAGTAGATGGGAGTGATGTAGGGTTGTGCGTCCTGAGCACAACCCAACCTGCAGAGCCGCGTACGCGCCAACAGATCAATGCAGGCTTGCCGAGTCATTTCATGGATCAGCATGGTGGCAATCCCGGTTGGCCGCCCTCACGCGGCCTTTACAAAATAAATAAGGCGACATGTCCCATAGCGGGTTTCCGAGCCTCCTGGCGGCCCGAGTGTCGCGTAACGTGAGGTCACGGTACACCTACTCGCCCCGCGCGGGAACGTTCTCCGATGCGCAGAAGTTGCGAGCACGGTCGACCCGCAGGCTCACCCGCCCTCCACAATTGAGCACAGATCGCACCGTTCGGTGGCCACCGGCGTCGCTTAGTGTCAAAGCTTAAGCGCGGCCAGAGTCTCACTAAATGCGACCCTTCTAGCTGGCTTGGGACCGACAATACGGGGGGCACCAGTTTGATCGCCGGTTGATGATTCCTGCATCTCTGACGAGGAAATCAGGCTGCGTTGACGAATGGGGCGTTGAATATTGCAGGCCATGCCCCACGCGTCACCACCGATCACGTTCCATGTGGTCAATACTCGAAATTTGCGGATTCTGCCGTCCTAGGAGCTCAGCAGCGGCGCATAGGGGTATACCTTTGGCCGCAATCGGCAGAGAGGGCGGACAGCGACCTCGCGGGGTGCCCAGATGACTCCGGAATTCGACGTGACGGACGCCGAAGTTCGAGCGCGACGGCGCATTGCAGCGCCCCTGCTGCCTGTTGTCTTGCTGCTTTACGGTATCGCCTACATCGGTGCTCCGGGGAGTATTTTCTTCGCTTGTTCACTGGCAGCGCCAGCCGATAGTCGGGCTGCTTCGCACAATGTCTCGCGCTCAATCGCGGACGTGCAGCTCGGGGCGCCAATTTACTACGCCTCCGAAGGCGATTCCTGGGACCCTGCCTGGGCCCAAGACGATCGACTCTACGCCGCGGTCAACGATGGCGCCGGTTTTGGAACGGTGAGACGAAATATCGCGTTCAACCGAATATTGGGTAGCGATCCGCTGAAGCTGACCGGACAATTGCAAAGCCTCATGGAAGACTACGGCGAAATGAACGCGCCGGTTGCGAGCGACGGTCGCAACTGGAAGAGTGGCGGCAGTGTTTCCATCGATGGCGTTTTGTACATGTCGGTCGGCATGGATCGGTACGTCGACTCGAACTATGGCGGACGGCAGACGCGGATCGATGCGAGCATCATCAAATCCAGCGATCATGGTCTGCATTGGGACCGCTCGATGCAGGAAAATCTTCAGCACCCGATGTTTCCAGGTATGAAGTTTGCTACGCCGTTTTTTATTCACTACGGCAAAGAATACGCGGCTGCGATGCGGGACAATGCTGATCGCTATGTCTATGCAACGTCTAACAACGGGTTTTGGGATAACGGCGACAACTACATTCTGGGGCGTGTCTTGAGATCGAGAATCGGCCGGCTCAAGGCGGCGGACTGGACCTTCTACCAAGGCGGTGACGGACAGCTCGATTCGAGCTGGAGCGCAGAGATAACCAGGGCCGCCGTCCTCATCGAGGCACCCGGACAGTGCGGAGAAACTGGTGTGACCTATCTGCCCGCTCTCGAACGATACGTCATGGTCGCTTGGTACTATCCGATCGGCAACGGTCATGCAGGGACGATCGAGACGACGGAGTTAGCGTTTTATGAATCCCCCAAGCCCTGGGGGCCATGGAAAAAAATCAAGACCATTCGGATCCAGCCACAGGGATGGTACATGCCGAGAGTTCTGGCCAAATTCCAATCACCAGCAGGGCAGGACCTTCAGGCTTTTATCGCCGTGGCTGGAGACTGGCGAAATCCCACGTTCTATCGCTACACGATGGTACCGGTTAAATTCCTGACCGTGCCAGCTCGGCGCTAGCAATGCCTTTACGAGGTCCCTGAGAGTAGGGTGCGCAACTCTTAAGATCCCGCTCGGGTCGTCGTCGGCGACACCCGTGATTAAAGCCCGGTCCCACGCGCGCTAAGGGATGTGCCGCCAGCCGTCTTTTGATTTCAACCCAGCTAGCCATACGCGGGCGCCTGAAAGGCAATCCCGCCCGTAGCTAAGGGCCAGACGTCCCGTCTGTCAATTCCAAGATCAGCGCATGGGCTTAACGGGCCGCGGCCCGCGCGGCGCCAAGGCAGGGGACACTAGGAGAAACCATTCTCGTCGAGACCCACACTGGATGACGCCCGTGGGTGCGCACGGCCGTGCGGAACTCGAGCCTGCCTCTGGGAACTTCAGACCATGGTACCGACGACTTTCCCGATTCCAGCGGTCAGTGCCATCGCCAGAGCGCCCCAGAATGTGACCCGTGCAGCCCCAATGAGCACTCCCGCGCCGCCGGCCCGAGCCGCCAGTGCCCCTAACAGCGCCAGGAACGGCAGGGAAGCTCCGGCAACCAGGGGTATCAGAGCCGTGTTCGGTGCCGGGGCGGCCACGACGAGCGGTAGCGCGGCCCCTAATGCAAAACTGGCAGCGGAAGCAAGCGATGCCTGAATCGGGCGTGCACGCAGGGTCTCGGAGATACCCAACTCGTCGCGCGCGTGGGCGCCCAGGGCGTCGTGGGCCATGAGCTGCTCGGCGACTTGTCTTGCCAGCGCCGGAGCGAGGCCGCGCGCCACGTAAATGGCAGTCAACTCATTGTGCTCTCCCACATCATCGGCCTTCAGCTCCGCGCTCTCGCGAGCGAGCTCAGCCGCTTCGGCATCCGCTTGCGACTTGACTGACACGTACTCGCCCGCCTCCATGGACATGGCTCCCGCAACGAGCCCCGCGACTCCGGCAACCATGACATTGCCGTGCGTCGTATTGGTGGCGGCAACGCCGAGCAGCAAACTGGAGGTTGATAGGATCCCATCGTTCGCGCCCAACACTGCGGCGCGTAACCAACCCGCGTGCCCGAGGCGATGGCGTTCCGTGACGGTGGTTATCTTTCTGGAGCGGCTCGGTCGCATAAAAACGGAATACCTCTTGGAGTGCCAACTCGAAATCGTCAAACGATCCGATATGGTCTCCGAAGCTTACGCGCCACACTCGCCGGCGCCTAGCGAAAGAACATTACGGCGTCAACCTAGTACCTCCGGGGGTGCGGACGCGCTGATCTGAGGCAGCACATCGGGACATTTGCGTACTTTGCGATCTGCCGCGCCTCCATGTATCAGCTGCGCAGCCATGGAAATCGGGCAGTGGGGGCGCGACTCTATCCCGGCACCGCGCGGAGATGCCGGTGCGTCGGGCGCGGGATACGGACTAGTACGGATGGCTGCTTGTCCGAGTCGGATGCAACATCTGGAGAAACAGGGTCTAAGGAGAGGTCAATGGAACATCGTTGGGGACATAGGCTTGCGACCAAGATACCGGTACGGCTGAGATGCATGCGGTCACCTGATAGTGGCTGCAGGTGCCTCGGTTGCCTGGAGAGCGTCAGTGCCAGTGGAGCATTCATCCGAACTGAGCTCGGGATCCGTCCTGCGCGCAATGTTGTCGTTGAGACGCTGTCCCCAACTCTTGGAATGCTTGGTCGCGAGCTCCCGGCTTCTGTCGTTCGAGCAGACCGCGGCGAGATGGCCGTCGAGTGGATGGAGTTTGCATCAAGCGGTGTGTCCGCGGTCATGACGGAAACCATGGTAAGCAGCGGAGAAGGCAACGGCGAGCGCACGATGCCCACTCTCGGGCGCGTCCCTTTCTGTGCCTTGGCCTCAGCTGCACAATGCGCAACCGCGTCCTAGTTGTCGACCAGAACGAGGCATTGGCTGTGATGTAAAGAGGGGGAAGCGGGCTTGAGACCGCAACCATAAAGTGACCAGATCCACGAGTACAAGTGCCTGCCTCAAAGTTGTGCGCCTTACCCGAGTGCACAGGAGCTTCGAATCTGCGACTCTGCGGCTCGTGGTCAACCGGTGCGCGGGTTCTTTGTGAGCAGCGCGCTGCCGGTCCATCTCAAAGCGTTGCTGACGCCGCAAGCGTATCCGCACCGCGTCGATGCGATCGAGCTCATCGAGACTCACGTCTCGTGGGTGCTGTTGACGGGTGAGTTTGCGTACAAGATCAAGCGGCCTGTGCACTATACATTCGTCGACTTGCGCTCCGCGGAGCATCGCGCATTTTGCTGCGCGGAGGAAATACGGCTCAACCGAAGATTCGCTCCAGATCTGTACTTGCAGGTGTGCGAAATCACCGCATGCAATGGCGAGGCCAGGATCGGCGGGGACGGCACGGTCATTGAGCACGCGGTGCTCATGCACCAGTTCCGCCGCGAGGAAGAACTCGATCAGTTGCTGGCGGCCTCGCAAATTGAGCCGAGCGGACTTGGCGGCTTCGGCCGGGATCTCGCGGACATTCATTCGCAATTGCCAGTCGCGACAAGCCTCGACTCTTGGGGTCGCGCAGACACCGTTCAGCGTAAGGTGCTGGAGAACTTCGAGCAGTGTGCACAAGCGGGAGCCATTTTTGGGCATCGCCCGGCACTCCTTGAGCCACTGCGTGGCATGGTCACTGCCTCCCTGGATGCTGCCGCACCCTGGATGGGCGCGCGGCGGCAGTCCGGACGGGTGCGCGAGTGTCACGGGGACCTGCATTGCCGGAACGTAGTGCGGCAGGGCGACAGGCTCGTCCCATTCGATTGCATCGAGTTTGACCCGGCACTTCGCTGGATTGACGTGGCCGACGAGGTCGCGTTCTTGCTGGCGGATCTCGACGCGCGCGGACGACCAATGCATGCCAACGCCTTTCTCCAAGGCTATCTTACGAGAAGCGGGGATTTCCAGGCGTGTCGAGGGCTCACTCTCTACAAGTTCCATCGAGCACTCGTACGCGCCAAGGTAGCCGCACTGGATGCCTCGGATGCCTCGCATGCATCGGACATCGGGGCATTCGAGCTGGCGCGTAGCGAGCACCGGGCCTACGTGCTCTGCGCCATGCGTGCCCTGGCGCCGCCGAAGCCTCTGCTCATCCTGATGTGCGGGCTGTCCGGTTCGGGCAAGTCATGGCTCGCCAGCCGGTTGGCACCGCATCTGAACGCCGTGCAGGTGCGTTCTGATGTGGAGCGCAAGCGTCTCGGCGGACTGACAGAGCACGCGCGATCGGGATCGTCTATCGAAGGTAACCTGTATTCTCCGCGAATGACCACTGGTGTATACGAGCACCTGGCCCGCTGCGCAGCGGATGTGCTGGAGGGCGGCTACACAGCGATCATCGACGCGGCATTTCTACGGCGCGAGCAGCGCGCACGCTTCCGTGAGCTTGCATCAAGGCTGGGCATTGATGTCTGTGCGCTCCGCTGCTTTGCGCCGCTGGAGGTGCTCGAAGCGCGGGTTCGGGAGCGCGCTGGGGGCGGCACGGACGCCTCCGAGGCGGATCTTGCGGTTCTCAGGTGGCAGCAGGCGCATTACGATCCCCTGGGACCAGAGGAGGGGTGCGCGGTCGTCGAGGTGGA
>Ga0134125_10009582_pt1 | contig 10894 bp, 10 predicted proteins | sample KB31751_FD_96464 | JGI IMG/M metagenome (GOLD analysis project Ga0134125, IMG submission 96464) | Terrestrial soil microbial communities with excess Nitrogen fertilizer from Kellogg Biological Station, Michigan, USA - KB3-175-1 | ecosystem: Environmental > Terrestrial > Soil > Unclassified ...
CTCGACGAGGATCGCCACGAAGCAGAAGGCGAGCCCGTGCTGGTACATCGGCTGCGTCACCGCGTACCAGGCGATCGGCGTGGCCCACACCGCCGCGATCGAGCCGACGCGCGCCGCGATGCGCCCGGCGTGCCGCTCGACGAGCACGTAGGTGTAGCGCCAGCCGACGAGCACGCCGGCCAGCGTCGACAGCGCCGCCATCCAGGCCTCGAACGACGACTCGCCGAGGCCCGCCGCCCACGGCTTGTGCATAAGGCCGCACAGCCAATGGATCGCGCAGGCGACGAGGTACAGCGGCATCTGCAAGAACACCGGGCCGAACGGACAGCGGTTCGGCATGTGGTGGCCGGGGCCCGAGAGCCCGAAGAACTGCACGTAGCCGGGCAGCGTCGAGCGCATGTCGAGCGTGTGGAAGAAGACGATGGCGCGCAGGTAGTGGAAGCCGAAGAAGCCGTCGCCCGAGGCCTTGCCCTGGAACACGCCGCGCGTGGCGACGTAGTAGACGACGAGGAGCGCCATGGCGACGCCGACCCAGCGGTCGCCGCAGGTCAGCCACGCGATGGCGCGGCGCGCGCGCGGAAAGCGGCCGCCGCTAGCCTTCGACGCGGTTGCGTCCGCCGTTTTTGGCACGATAGAGAGCCGCGTCGGCGAGCTCGATGAGCCGCTTGCCCATCTGCTCCGACGGCACGTCGGCAGGGTTCTCGAGCGGGAACATGCTGATGCCGACCGAGACGGTGACGGCGAGCTTCTCGCCGCCCTCCTTGGTCAGGCCCATCTCCGCCACCTCTTTGCGCAGCCGCTCGCCGAGGACGAGCGCGTTGTCCCGCTTGACGCCGCGCACCAGCACCGCGAACTCCTCGCCGCCGTAGCGGGCGAGCACGTCCTCGGCGCGCAGCGTATCGGCGAGCACGCCGACGACGGCGCGCAGCACGTCGTCGCCGATGAGGTGGCCGTGCGCGTCGTTGAGCGTCTTGAAATGATCGATGTCGAGTATGATCAGCGCCAGCGGCTGCGCGTGGCGCTCGGCGAAGCGCACCTCGGCGGCGAGGCGATCGATGAAGTAGCGGCGGTTGAACGCGCGCGTCAGGCCGTCGCGCAGCGCCGACTCGAGGAGCTGCCGCTGCGCCGCCTCCTCGACGGCGTCGTAGCGGGCGAACTTTAGCACCGTGGTCTGGCCGATGCGGATCTTCATGCCCTCTTTGAGGACCCGCTCCTGCACGCGATCGCCGTCGACGAAGGTGCCGTTCTGCGACCCGAGATCGGCGAGCAGCGCGCCGTCGGCGACGGGGGTGACGCGCGCGTGGCGGCGCGAGACGCCTTCGTCCTCGGCGAGCCGCAGGTTGGCGTCGAGGTCGCGGCCGATGATGATCTCGCCTTCGACCGGGAAGATCTCGCCGAGGTGCGCGCCGGCGATCACCACCAGGCACGGCCGCTTGGGCCCCTGCACGTCACCGGTGATGCGGAGCAGCGGCGTGGCGTTGGTCTCGTCGGTGAAGCCGCGGCGATCGTCGCGCTCGGACATCGTCAGAACTGTAACACGGAGCGCGCAAATTTTGGCCGGTTCGTGATGAGACCGTCGACGCCGAGCGTCGCGAGCAGCCGCAGCTCGCTCGCATCATCGACGGTCCAGACGTTCACCGAAAGCCCGCGCGCGTGCCACGCGGCGACGGCGCGTGCGTCGACGAGCACGGCTTCGGGATGCACCGCCGTCGGGCGCAACAGCGGCGCCGTCCACGCCTCGCGCCACGGGCGCGCCTGGTCGTGCGCGAACAGCAGCCCCGTCGCGATGTCCGGCGCGCGCAGGCGGAAACGCGCGAGCAGCAGCGGATCGAACGACGACACCAGCGCCTGGTCGCGCGCGTGATGACGCCGTAGGATCGCCGCCACCGCCGACGCCAGCCCGTCGTCGAGGGCGCGCGCCCACCACGTCGGCGCCGACTTCAGCTCGACGTTGACCAGCATCGTGCCGAGCTCCTCGAGCACCTCGTCGAGCGTCGGGATGCGCTCGCCACCGCCGGTGCCGCCGTGCAGCTCGACCGCGCGCAGCTCGGCGAACGACAGCGCGCGCACGTCGCCGGGGTAGCCGCCGAGGCGCCCGAGGTCGTCGTCGTGAAACACCACGACCTCGCCGGTCGCGCAGCGCATGACGTCGAGCTCGACGCCGTCGGCGCCCTGCTCGCGCGCCAGCCGGAACGCCGCGATCGTGTTCTCGACGGCGTCGGCCGACGCCCCGCGATGCGCGATCACCAACGGCCCCTTCGCCTGCCGCCCCCAGGCGGGGCTGCTCACGCCGTGAGCTCCCAGGGCGCCTGCAAGCGCCGCGGATCGACGCGCACGTCGAGCCGCGCGAACGCCGCCTCCCAGCGCGCGCGATCGGCCGTGAGCTGCCGCGCCGCCGACTCGTAGCCGTAACGCAAGATCCGGCGCCGCGACGAGAACGCCATCGGGTTCGACAAGAAGATGTCCGACTCGTCGGGCCGCGGCTCGACGAGCAGGATCTCGGCGCGCGGATGCGACGCCTGGTAGCGCCGGATGCCCGACAAGAGCTTGGTGCGCGTCGACATCTTGCCCGCCTGCGCCCACACCGCCATCATCCCTTTGTCGCGCAGGTGGTGCGCACCGACGAGCGGCGTGGGCATGCTCTCGCGATCGGGATCGTTGTTCACCGGCACCTGCGGATTGACCACCACGATCAGATCGGCGTGCCGCGCCAGCGCGATGTCCGCGTGCGCCACCTTGCCGACGGCGCCGTCGATGTAGTCGCGCCCCTGCCAGCGCACCGGCTCGAAGAACAGCGGGATCGCCGAGGAGGCGCAGATCGCCTTGGCGATGGGAATGTCGACGAGCGCGCCCTGCCCGAAGATGGCGCGGTGCCCCGAGTCGAGATCGTTGGCGGTGATGTACAGCTCGCGCGGCACCTCGGCGAAGCGCGTCGGCAGCGCGTGATGGCGCAAGAAGCGCTCGAGGAAGCGCTCGTAGTGGCGCAAGGAGAAGATGCCCGCCGGCAGCGCATCGACGAAGTCGGTCACCAGCTCGCCGAGATCGAGGTTGCGCCGCGCCGCGCGCGCCGCGCCCGACAGGAGGACGCCGCCGACGTCGCGCAGGATGCCGAGGCCCTGGCGGACGTCGAAGCGATAGATGTCGGTGCGCCGCACCGGGAAGAAATTCGGATCGTCGTCGAGCGCGGCGCGAAACAGCCGGCGGGCGCGGATGCCCGAGGCCAGCACCGTCGCCAGGTAGGAGCCGGCCGAGGTGCCGACGTAGATGTCGAAGTTGTTGACCCCGCCGGACAAAAAGTCGTCGACGGCGGCGAGCGCGCCGATCTCGTACATGCCCCCGACGATCCCGCCGCCACACAGGCACAACGCGGTACGCACACTTCATCGTATCATGGCGCCGTGATCGACGGTAAACCCAGCAAGACGGCCAAGTTCGTGGCCGCGTCCCGCGCGCTCGGCGCGCTCCTTCCCGACGACGCCCAGCTCATGGACGATCCCTACGGCGCCCGCGTCGCCGGCGCCGGCGTCTCCGGCCTGGTGTCACTGTCGCGGCGCGTGCCGTCGCTGCGCCCGATCTTGCGCGTCGCGGCGGCGCCGATGCTGCCGATGATCGCGTACATGCAGGTGCGCACGCGCCTCATCGATGACTGCGTGCGCGGCTTTGCCGCGCTCCATCGCGACGGGCAGATCGTGCTCCTCGGTGCCGGCTTCGACGCCCGCGCCGCCCGGCTCGCCGACGTGCTCGACGGCGCCCGCGTCTTCGAAGTCGACCATCCCGCCACGCAAGGGCTCAAGCGCACGCTGTTCGGCGATCTGCGCGTGACCTTCGTGCCGTGGAACTTCGAGCGCGACGCCATGGCCACGCTCGCCGCGCGGCTCGCCTCGCTCGGCCACGACGCGGCGCGCCCGACGCTGACGATCTGGGAAGGCGTGACCATGTACCTGACCGAGCCGGCCATCGCCGACACCGTCGCCGCCGTGCGCGCGTGGTCGGCGCCCGGCTCGCAGCTCTGCTTCAGCTACGTCGAGCGGCGCCAGATCGAGCGGCCGCGGCTGGCCACGCGCCTGGTCACCGCGACGGTGCGTGCGTGGGGCGAGCCGTGGCGCTTCGGCTGGGATCCGCGCGCGCTCGGCGGCTGGCTCGACGATCACGGCTATCGCCTCGTCAGCGACGACGACGTCGACTCCGCCGGCCGTCGCCTGCTGCCGCGGCGCTTCGCGGCCCTCTTGCGCCGCACCGGCGATCGCCACATCGCCGTCGCCGAGCCGACGCCGACGCCGGCGAAATAGCCGCGCGCGACGGCGCTACGACGTGATCAGCGCCGCGTGCAGCGCGCGGGTCACCTCGTCGACCCGCTCCGGCGCCACCGTCAACGACAGCCTGAGCGGCGAGGCGTCCCACGACTTCACCGCGCCCGCCGCCGCCAGCGCGCGCCGCACCGTCGCCGCGTCGCTGCCCACGCCGGTGCCGACGACGGTGACGTCGCCCGCCTCGTCGATCGCCGCCCCCGCCGCGCGCAGCCGCTTCTCCACGCGCGGCCAATCGGGCACGTCGTCGCGCACCAAGCGCACGCCCGCCGGCCCGGCGCCGCGCAACGCGATCCGCTCTTCCTCGACGATGGCGAGCACGTCGCCCGTCACGATCGTCACGTTCTTCGTGCCCGTCACCGCCACCGGGCCGCGCCGCTCGCTCTTGCCGGCCATGACGTCGGGCGCGACCCGCGTCTCCTTGCCGTCGCCACCGGCCGGGCTCGCCGTCGCCCGCGCGTAGATGACGATCTTCTCCTTCTTCGCCCACTCCACGGCCTGCGCGTTGAGCACCTTGGCGCCCTGCTCGGCGAGCTCCTGCATCTCGTCGTACGACACCGCCTCGAGCCGCTTGGCCTCCGGCACCACGCGCGGATCCGCGGAGTAGACGCCGTCGACGTCGCTGCAGATCTCGCAGTACTCCGCCGTCAGCGCCGCCGCCAGCGCCACCGCCGTCGTGTCCGATCCGCCGCGACCCAGCGTCGTGATCTCCCGCTTGTACGACATCCCCTGGAAGCCGGCGACGATCACCACCTTGTCGCGCGACAGCTCGTCCTCGATGCGCACCGGCCGCACCTCGATGATGCGCGCGCCCGAGTGGCGATCATTGGTCAGGATCCCCGACTGCGATCCGGTGAACGAGATCGCCGACAGCCCGCGCGCCTCGAGCGCCATGGCCAGGAGCGCCATCGAGATGCGCTCGCCGCAGGACAAGAGCATGTCGAGCTCGCGCCGCGGCGGCGTCGGCGTCACCGTGCGCGCCAGCGCCAACAGCTCGTCCGTCGTCTTGCCCATCGCCGAGACGACCACCACCACGTGCTTGCCCAGCGCCACCGTCGCCGCCACGCGATCGGCCACGCGCCCCAGGCGGGCCGGATCGGCGACGCTCGAGCCGCCATACTTTTGCACGACGATTGGTTTCATGTCGGCGCTCATTCGTTGTACGTCGCTCGACTCAGTATCATACCCGCGCTATTCTCGCCGAATGTCGCTTCGCCGTCTCGTCGTGCCGCTCGCGCTCGTCGCCGCGCCGCTCGCGCTCACCGCGTGCGCGCACCACTCGCCGCGCGCGTCCACGCCCACCTCTCCGACGGCGATTGCGCCCGCCGGCCCGGTCACGCCCATCGCCAACGAGGACGATTACAACGCCGCCCGCGCCGAGTACGACGCGCTCCTGTTGCATGCGCCGGAGCGCGCGCCGCGCCGCGCCGCCCTCGAAGCCTGGCTCCTCAAGCAGCTCAAGGAGTACGTCGATCGCGGCCACCTCGAAGAGGCCTACGACCAGCTCAAGCAGGCCGCGACGATGTGGGATCCCGAAGAGCTCGCCGGCAAGCCCAAGGACGAGGCCCTGCGCGACGGCGCCGTGCGCATCGAGCAGGCGTTCCGCAAGCGCGGCGCGCACGAAGAGGTCCTCGTCGCGCTCATGCTCGAGATGTCGCTCTCGCCCGGCGACGCCGGCGTGCGCGCGCGCTACGACGAGATCACCAACTGGCTGCGCGCCGGCGGCGCCACCGAGAGCGAAGCCGGCGCCACCCTCGACGGACGCGGCCGCGTCATCGACGATCTCGAGACCGTGGCGCGGCTGTGGACCTCGCCCTTCGTCGTCGACGAGCTGACCCGCCTCTACTTCGAGCGCCACGACGCCGGCATCGCCAACGATCCGCTCGGCCTCGGCCGCCGCCGCCTGCGCGGCAACGACCTGCGCGCGCTGTTGCAAGCGGGCCCGCGCCCGTCGACGGCCTACGATCTGGCGCGCCTCTACCTGCGCGTCTCCAAGCCCGACGAGGCGGTGGTCAAGCTCGCCGCCATCAAGACGCCGCAGCCGGGCGACGAGCAGATCAAGAAGCTCATCGAGCGCTGGGCCGGCAAGCAGGCGACGCCGTCCGACGCCATCAACGTGGCCGGCCTGCTCGCCCAGGGCCACGACGACGCCGATGTCGCCGAGCGCGTGTGCGTCGACGCCACCGCGCGCTTCCCGCAGGCGCCCGAGCCGCACCTGTGCGCCGGCCAGATCGCCTACGCGCGCGATCAGCTCGTCGTCGCCATGCGCGAGTTCGAGGCGGCGCGCCTCCTGCAGCCGTCGTCGAAGGAGATCTGGCAGCAGCTGGCGCGCCTGTGGCAGCAGCGCCTCTTCCTCGTCACGTCGAACGAGAACCTCGACGTCTCGCAGATCGAGCCGCAGCTCAAGCGCGTCGAAGCCTTCCACGCCGCCGCCGCCAAGCAGTTCCCCGGCGAGACGATCCATCCGTCGATGGCCGACGCGCTCTTCGAGGTCGGCCGCGGCTACTACAACGCCGGCCGCATGGGCAAGGCGATGGAGTACCTCGAGCGCTCGCTGTCGATCGAGCCGTCGGCGACGGCGCTCGAGCAGATGGGCCAGATCAAGCTCAAGAAGGGCGAGGCCAAGGACGCGGTCGCGCTCTTCGAGAAGGGCATCGCCCTGCCCAAGCCGGAGAAGGCGATGGAGGTCTACTGGCGCGCCAAGCTGCGCGGCGATCTCGGCAACGCCTACGAGGCCGCCGGTGACGCCGGCGCCGCCGAGACCGCGCGCAAGTCCGCCATCGCCGATTGGGACACGCTCGGCCAGGCGAGCCTCACCACCGACGGCAAGGCCGAGTCCGGCATCGAGCGCGCCAAGCTCTGGTACCAGCTCGGCGACCGCGATCAGTCGCTCGCCAACTTCGAGGCCGCCATCGACGCCGCGCCCGATCGCGCCGGCACCTACGCCGACGTCATCGCCTTCCTCGTGCCGCGCGGCGAGCTCGACGAGGCGCTCGACGCCTACCACCGCGCGCTCGGGCGCAACGAGGTCACCGAGTATCTGAAGGTGTACTGCTCGTTGTGGATCGTCGATCTCGCGCGTCGCGCCAAGCAGCCGGTCGATCCGCTCGCCTCGTCGTTCCTGCAATCGACCGACGGCGGCAAGTGGTACGACGATCTCGCGCGCTGGGCGACCGGCCGCGAGACCGATCAGCAGCTGCTCGGCCACGTCGACACGCCGGCCAAGCGCGCCGAGTCTTCGTACTACCGCGCCATGCGCGCGGTCGAAGGCGGCGACAACGACACCGCCAAGAAACTGTGGAAGGAAGTCGTCGACACCGACATGATGGCGTTCTTCGAGTACGACATGGCGCAGATGTTCCTGCACCTCGGCTCGGCGCCGGCGCACCCGCTCCTGAAGTCGAAGGGAACGTACAAGCCGGCGGTGAGCACGCCCAAGCCGCCCGAAGGCTCGATCTAGGGCTTGGCGAGATAGGCGAGCGCTTCGGCCTCGCTCATGAACACGTTGGCCACGCCGCCGCGGTTCTCGTCGCGCGACAAACGCTGCGCCTGCAGCTTGCCGGCGATGGAGCGCACCAGCACCGCGACCCGCTCGCACTCCTTCGACAGCTGAATCCGCCACGGCGCCAACTCCGACTCGAAGGTCGCGTCGTTGCGCCCGGGCGGCCCCTTGCGCAGATCGAGGAGCACGCGGCGCAGACCCGAGCCGCGCAGCGCGGCGGCCAGGCCGAGGTTGCTCTCGTGCATCGCCGCCATCGTCGGATACGGCGCCGCCGTCCGCTCGAGGCGCAACCGGCCCGGCTCGACGCGCACGACGTAGTAGTCGTCGCGATAGACCTCGCCGTTCGACACGCGCTCGTTCATCGGCTCCTCAGCGAAGGATCACCTGACCGCGATCTACCATGACACACAATCGCTCCCGCGCGGGCGACGTCAGGCCGAGCGCTCGGAGCGGCTCGCCGCGCAGGCGATCGAGCAGCGCCACGTCCTCGGCATCGACGGCGACGCCGCCGAAGGTGGTGCCGAGCGCGCGCCGGCCGCCGTCGAAGCGCTCGGAGGTGCGCAGCTCGAGCCACGGCGCCGGCAGCGGCGTGGCGTCGTCGGCGATCGCGCGCGCATCCGCCGGCGCGAGGGCGTCGAAGATCTCGCGCCCGAGGTGCGGGCACGCCGCCGACAGCGGCACCTGCACGCGGCGCAGCCCGGGCGCGGCGCCCACGCGGATCTCGCTGAGCGCGTGCGGCGTGCCGTCGGGCGCGTGCGCGAACACCACGGTCGTGACCGCGGCCCGCGCCGCCCACGCATCGAGCGCCGCGGCGACCGCCGGCGTCAGCTGCGCGTGCAGGAGGATCCGCTCCAGCGCGCGCGCGCCGTCGAGAAAACGCAGCGCCAGCCGCTCGCCCTCGGGCGTCGACGCGTAGCGCGGCCCGTCGCCGGCATCGGCGAGCGGCGCGCGCAGCAGCGGGGCATTGAACGCCACCACGTCGCACACGCGATCGGGTGCCGCCGCGAACAGATCGCCGGCCGCGCACTCGAGCTCGACGCCGTTGAGCGCGGCATTGAGCCGCACCCACTCCACCAGCTCGGCATCGAGATCGCTGGCGAAGACGCGCGCGCCTGCCCGCGCCGCGACGATGCCGACGAGCCCCGCGCCGCAACCGACGTCCCAACACGTCTCGGCCGGCGGCAGCGACGCCGCCACGTTGAGCGCGGAGACGTCGAACGCGTCCGCCGGCGGGCTCGCGATCATCACGTCGTGCCACGGCAGCACGCGCACGCGCGGCCGCAGCGTCGCGCGGTCGTCCTCGGCGAGCCCGAGCGCGATCAGCGCCTCCAGCTCGTCGCTGCTCGGCAGGAGCGGCGCGAGCGCCGCCAGCGGCACCGCCTCGCCCGCCACCCACGCCGCGATCCAACCGCCGATCCCGCGCCGCGGACGGTCGGCGCGCGCAAGAAGGTAACGCGCGTCGGTCACGAGCATCGGCACGCCGTACCAGTGTCCGACATTTTCCGAGACAAATCCGCCGCTTCTCAATCGTGAGAAAAGCGCGAAGACATTACCGAAGTGTCGTTGACGCACCGATACGAGGCTGATACTTTTTAGCTTAGCATGGTCGCCCGGTCCCTTCTTGCCAGCGCCACTTTGATTCTTGGCGTCGCGCTGGCATCCCCCGCCGCAGCGCGACCGACCCTCGACAGCGCACGTCTCGGCGAGATCGCGCGCTACGAAGTGCTGACGTTCAACGATCCGTTCAAGAACGGCATCGAGCGCGGCAAGGCCATCGGCGTCATCGACGCCACGCCCGAAGAGGTCTTCCGCGTCGCCACCGACTACGCCAAGTACCGCGACTTCATGCCGCGCGTGACCGGCTCGACGGTGCGCGAAGCGACGCGCGACTCGGCGCTCGTCGAGCTGCACGCCGAGCTGCGCTGGCCCGCCGGCGCCTCGACGGTGGTCGCGCGCTACACGTCGGAGAAGCTGCCCGGCGACATCTACCGCGTGCGGTTCGATCGCGTCAGCGGCGACCTGCGCCAGTACTGGGGCTCGCTCTACATCGAGCCGTTCTCGCCGGGCAAGACGGCGATCACCTACGAGCTCGTCGCCGAGCCCGACATGGTCGCGCCCAAGAGCGCGGTCAACCGCGGCATCAAGCGCTCGACGGGAAACTTCGTGAACGCGCTCCGGCAGCGCATCAACGATCTGCACCGTCTCGGCTACCTGCACCCGGAGCCGATCGCGCCGCAGAAGTCGGACGCGCGCTCGCCGCTCGTCGGTGCACCGCCGTCGGTGCCGTCGGACGGCAGCGCCTACAAAGCGCGCCGGTAGCGCGCAGCGCGGCCTCGTCGTGACGTACGACTGCCTCGCCTGCGGCGCCTGCTGCTTCGGGCCCGAGGAGTACGTCGCCGTCGTCGCCGCCGACCTGCGCGGCATGAGCGCGCGCACCGCCGGGCGCTACGTCGTCGAGCGGCGCGATCGCAAGTTCCTGAGGATGGTGCACGGCCGCTGCGCCGCGCTGCACGCGCGCCAGGGCCACTTCTCGTGCCGCATGTACGCCGAGCGCCCGGCGCCCTGCCGCGTCGTCGAGCCCGGCGGCCGCGAGTGCCTCGACGCGCGCCGGCGCCACGGCATCGGCGACGAGTAGCCGCGTGTGTCTCGCCGCCTATGTCATCGCGGATCGCCCGCTGCCGCTGGTGCCATGGAACGCCGACGCGCCGGCGATGTACGTCGAGCCGGCGGGCGATCCCGTCGCCGCGCGCTTGCGCCGGCACGTCGCGCCGACGGGCGCGATCCTGCAGACCGGGGCGTACCAACGCTGCGCCTGCAACTTCCAGCTCGAGTGCGACCCGCCGGCGCCCGAAGACGCGAAGAGCGAGCAGGCGACGAGGGCAAGCCGCCCGTGCGAGAGGCAGCGGTCACCGTCGATCACTTCCGGCGTCGCCCGTTCGAGCTCGACCCGCGCGTGCTCTACGTCGTCTGTTGATCTTTTGCGCGGGACGGATTATCAACATCGAATCATCGGTGCCGTCGCCAAGCTGGTAAGGCAACGGACTGCAAATCCGTCATTCCCCGGTTCAAATCCGGGCGGCACCTC
>Ga0134125_10009583_pt1 | contig 10893 bp, 13 predicted proteins | sample KB31751_FD_96464 | JGI IMG/M metagenome (GOLD analysis project Ga0134125, IMG submission 96464) | Terrestrial soil microbial communities with excess Nitrogen fertilizer from Kellogg Biological Station, Michigan, USA - KB3-175-1 | ecosystem: Environmental > Terrestrial > Soil > Unclassified ...
CCAGCGAGGCCGAGCTGGCGGCGACAGCCGCCAGGATGGTCGGCGGCAGCTCGTCGAGCTTCGCCGTCAGCGCGTCGGCGCCGGTGATCGCGATCGACAGCATCAGAACGGCGCCAGCACCTGGTAGGGCGCGAGCAGCGCACGCACCGTGTCGTTCATGTCCTTCAGACTGAAGGCGATCACTTCCTGGCCGCCGAGGCTCTTCGATGAAAGCCCGATGCGGTCACGGCGCCGGAACGCCTCGCCGACCAGCTCGACCGCCGCCTGGCCGACGTCCGCCGGCGCCGTCGCATAGCCGGCGGTGTAGCTCACCACCACCGGCAGGCCGACCGGGAAGCGGCAGCCGACCAGCGTCAGCGTGCGGTCATCGAACAGGATGCCGCTGGTCAGCGCCACCGGGTCGGCGGCGGCGGTGATCGTCTGGCCGGCGAAGGCCACGCTCGCCACCGCGGTGATCGGGAAGTTGCGCAGCACCATCGAGGCCTGCCCGTTGCCCCGGCAGGTCTCGACGTACGACGCGCTCAGCAGCTGGCGGCCGAGGTAGTTGGCGACGAAGGCGGAGACGGCGGTGATCAGGCCGGAGATCTGGGCGTCGTAGGTGGCCGTCGTGACGCCGAGCCAGGTCTTGACGGCGTCGAGATCGGTGAGGTCGCCGGCGGACATTCAGGATCCTCCTCCCCTCGCCTCGCGGGAGCGGCTCACGTGCCGGGCTGGAGCAGGAAGGGCCTTCGCGGGGCGCACGGCCCGGCGTCGCCCTCCCCGCCCCGGCGCCGGGTCGGCGCTATCCGTTGGCGATGTTGGTGATCACGCCCATCGCGAAGGGCGCATACACGGCGAGCACTTCCTCGACGTAGACGCCCTTCTGGCGCTGGCGGGTCACCGGCGGCCAGTCGATGGCGTAGTAGTCCTGCCGGCACTTCACCTCGGCGACGTTCGGCACTTCGCTCGACTGGTACTGGGCCGGCAGGGTCTCGGCGTAGGCGAGGATGGTGCCGGGCGGCGCGTACGGGTGGATCTTCACCGGGATGCGCAGGCCGCCGTCGAGCAGGAACGGGTTGTAGTAGGTGGCGATCGTGCCGCCGGCGTCGAGCTGATAGCCGCCACCCTCCGTATCCTGACGATATTGCAGCAGCGGCCCGGACCCGGACGACAGCACCTTGGTGGTGATGTTCTTCAGCTCCTGGCTGTTCACGAACAGCACGGTGGGCGAGACCTGGAAGGAGTCCCACATGCCCTCGAGCATCGCGTCGATCTCGACCACCGAGCCGCGGCCTGAAGCCGTCAGCGTGGTGCCCGCGCCGGCGACGCCGGTCGCCAGCGTCTTCACGTAGGCATTGCTGGCCGGCTTCAGCGCCGTGGTGAGAAGGCCGTCGAAGCCGAGGCTGTTGGTCGAGTTGTCGGCCGTCACCGCGCTCGCCGCCTGCTGACCGCCGGCGAGCGTGGCCGAGAAGGTCGCCGAGTTGATCGTGGTGATCGCCTGCAGCGTTTCGTTCCCGACCGTGCCGACGTACCAGGCATAGCCGACCGCACCGGCCACGGGCGTAACGGTGGCCGAGAGCGTCTGGCCGAGCGTCACGGCCTGGGTGGCGCCGGCGGACTTGTTCGACGAGCCGCCGCTGACGGTGAAGGTCTTGCCGTCGGCGCCGGTGATGCTCTTCGAGGTGGCGACCCCGCCCGAGAGCGAGGAGTTGCGGTAGCCTTCGAGCGTCAGCGCGACGGCGATCACCGAATAGGTGGCGGCGGGCAGCGTCGCCCCGGTCCCGGAGGCCGCGAGCTGCGGCGTCGCCGGCGTTCCCAGCGCCAGCGAGGTGTTGCCGGCGAGGATCGCCATCTCCTCCTTCAGCATGGTCTTCTGCAGGAGGCGCATGGCCATGGTGGCCTGGATATCCTCGAAGCCGATGGCGGCGTTGATCGCCTCGAACGTGACCTGGTCCTCTTCGCCCAGCGTCACGTAGGGAGCGGACTTCGTGGCGGTCGTGTAGCTCATCTGGCCGGCGCGCTGGCCCTCGGCGACCCAGCCGATGGCGTCGTAGCCCGAGCCGACCAGCGAGGAGACCTGGCGCCAGTTGGTGGCGGTGCCGCCGGCGCCGGGCACGCGCGGCACGCGGTTCCGCAGCGGCGTTGCGGCCGGATAGAGGTTCTTGGCCGGCGCTTGCAGGTCGAAGGCGACGAGGCCGGTGGCCGTCGAGATCGACTTCTCCAGCCGGTCCGGGTCGACCCCGGCCTGGGCGAGGATGCTGCGCGCGATGTCCTCCGACGGATGCGACATGGCGGTGACGAACGACTTCTTCAGCTCGTCGGGTGCGAGGGTGGCGGGCATGGTTTTGTGCTCCCTTGAGAGGAGGATGGGCGAGAAAGTTCGGGCGAATGTCCTTCCCCCGGGACGCGGGGGAGGCGTCGGGCGTAGCCCCGACGGACGCGGGATTGGCTACGGCAGCAGGATCGGACGGCGCAGCGAGGCCTTCATCAGCAGGAAGGCGCGCTCGTCCGGCGTGAGGGCGGCGAAGGCCTTCTGCGCCTCGGCGGCGGAGACCTCGCCGGCGCCCTCGGCGGCGGGATCGGCGTCCTCGGCCTTGCCGATCGCGCGGACGTGGACGCTGGCCGCGGTGCGCGGCGGCGATGGCGTGGCGGCCAGGCGTTCGATCAGCTCCCCTTGCGCCTCCAGGCAGCGCTCGAGCGCCTCGACCCGCGGCAGCGCCTTGGCGAGGTCGGCGAACGCCGGGTGGTCGGCAAGGCGAGCGAGGTCGCCCGCATCGGCCCCGACCGGCGATCGATCTGCACCCGAGTCGTCCGCGCAATTGCGCGGATCGCAGGTCGCGCCGAGGGCGGCGAGCGCATCGTGCGCCGCCTGCAACGCGTCAGGATCGGCCGCCGCGAGCTCCGCCAGTCGCGCGATCAGCTCGGCCGGCGTGAGACCTTCGTCATCATCGCCATCATCCGCGTCGTCGTCGCCGCCGAGCGGGTCAGCGCCAGGCGCCGCAGGCGCCGCATCGCCGGGCGCGCTGGACGCATCGGGTGCGGCGCCGAAGCCGCCGGGCTCATCGCCGTCGTCGTCCGCCAGCCCGCTATCGGGCGGCTCGGCGGTGAGCGCCGCCCGGGCCTTGGCGACATAGTCCTTCCACGCGCGCGGGCGGCCCGCCGCTGCGGCCATCTGCGCCGCGCGCGCCTTCACCGCCGCGTTGTTCGGGGCGGCGACCTCATCGCACGCATCCGCCTTCCACAGGTCGATCACCGCCTCGGGATTGGCGGGCCGGTCGACGAGGCTGATCTCCGACAACTTGATCCGGGTGATGACGCTGGCGTCGGCCGGATCGCGGGCCAGCACCCGCCCCCCGATCGAGAAGCCGGCATAGGTGCGCGACTTCACCTTGGCGATCGCCACCGGATCGACGACGTGGGCGACGATGCGCGTGGCGCCGTCCTCGTCGACGCTCGCCTCCAGCGTGCGGCCCGCCGCCGTCGGCTGATGCATCTCGCGCAGCGCCGGATAGCGCGCGTAGTCGGGCAGCGCCGCCTTCATCGCCGCCGGCAGCACGATCTCGCCGGCGTCGTCGCGCGCGCCGGTCGAGGCGACGCCGAACACCTTCAGCGTGCCGTCCGGCTGGTCTTCGATCTTGGTGAGTTCGCCGAAGAGGCGCATGCGGGAGTGCTCCGATCAGCCTTGGATGGGCGTGTGGTTAGGCCGCTGGCGCAGGCGCGGCAGGCGTGGCGCCCGAGAGAGCCGTCGCACCCGTACCGGCGTAGATGCGCGGCTCGTCGCCGCCCGCCACGGGCGCAAGCCCGCGGCTGGCGCGGACCTCGTTGATGGTGGCCGAGCCGTTGCGCAGCGCCTTGTCGTCGATCTCCGCCTGCACGTTGGGGTCCATCTGGGGCGCGTCGATCCAGGCGAACTCCAGGTCGGTCTCGCCGAACTCGGCCTCGTTGACCTCGTCGACCAGGCGTTTGACCCAGTGCTTGAGCGGCGCGAGCCCCTCTTCGAGGCTGCGGTCCTGGTCCTCGCCGGCGGTGGCCCGGTTCATCTGGCGCACGAACGGCGTCGGCGGCAGCGAGAAGGCGAAGGCGACGATGCGCGCCAGCCACTCGTCGAAGTCGTCCTTCAGCGGCGGGTCCTTCAGCGCCGTGTAGGCGGCGCCCGCCGGCGTCCAGATCAGCTTGGCGCGCTCGGACGGCTGGCCGGCGAGCTGCGCGTTCAGCCACAGCTGCAACTCGCGGATCTGGCCAGGACCCCAGCCTTCCGGCGCGGTGAGGAAGCCGAGCGGCGCGTTACCCTCGGTGAAATACGCCAGCTGGGCGGCCTGCCGCGCGATCACCGTCTGGATGGTCACGACGATCTGCTCGACCGGCGAGAAGCCCAGCACGTGGTTCGGGCGCCGGTTGCGCGGGGCGTAGATCAGGTCGTCGGTCGTCAGGTCGGCCCAGACCCGGCCCTTGATGATCTGCTGATACGCCGGCTGCGGCGGCGCCGGGGTGCGGCCGGTCTCGTCGACCAGCACCTTGATGGTGTCGCCAGGCACGACGTCGAGCCCGATCAGCCGTCCCAGCCGGTCGCGGCGCTTCTCGAAGGTCGGGGCGTCGATGGCCAGCAGGTCCTCGACCGCGAGCCGCACCCAGGCGGCGAAGCAGCGCACGCCGTCCGGCCGGCGCCAGAACTGCGTCAGCCGCGCGGTGCGCGTCTCGATGTCGAACGCCCGCGCCACGCTGGGTCGCGGATTGAAGCGCCAGTGCAGGCTCTCGAGCTGGTCCTTGCGAGTCTCGATGGCCAGGCGCACGAGCTCGACGTTGGAGAAGGCCCGCAGGTGCGCGAAGCCGAACGGCTCGGCGGCGCGCGGCGTGATGAAGGCATTGATGCCGACCGGGAAATCCCAGACCCGCACCGGCTCCTGGTCAGGCGGCTGCAGCGGCTGGCCGGGCGAGAACACCGCATCGCTGACCGACTGACCGAGCGGGAAGCGCGCCTGCCAGGCAAGCGACGTGCGCAGTCCGCCGTTGGGGGACATCGCGAACTCCTTCGGCGGTTAAGATTCGGCGGCGGCCCGGGCTGCGAGATCGGCGCGCGCCAGCTCGAGGAAGCCCACGCTCGCCATTCGTGTCTGGTGCGCGAGGAAGGCGCGGCTGGTGGCGTCGGCCTCGTCGTCGTGCGGCGCGGTCGGGAAGCTTTCCAGTGCGGCGAACCACGCGTCGTTCCAGGGCCCGCGCAGCACGTAGACATTGCCGGCCTCGGCCTGGGCGCTGAACGGGCCGAAGCGGGTGATCTTGTCGCCGCTCTCGGGGCTGGCGCGGACGGCGTAGCCTTCCAGCGCCCGCGCGAACGCGGCGGCCTGCGACTTGCCGGCCTGGCCGGGATCCTGCGGCAGCGCGACCTCCACCTCCGGTCCGTCTTCCGCGGCGGTGTTGGCGAGCAGCCGCTCGACCGCCGCGGGCGTGCCGCGCAGGCGGCGGCAATCCAGCACGAAGTAGCGGCCATCCGCCGTGCGGCCGAGCTTCACGCCCACCGTCCAGTCCGGATCGTTGCCCTCGGTCTTCGGCGTCGCCGCCAGGTCCCAGCCGCGCTTGATCGCGAGACCTGCGGGCGCGGCGTCGACCACCTGGCACCAGGCGCGGTTGAAGTAGAGGCCGGCGGCCGGCCGGATCTTCCAATTGCCGTGCAGCAGCCGCTCGCGCTCCACCCTCGGCAGCGCCAGCAGCCTGGCGCGGTACTCGGGATCGGCCCGCGTCAGCGCCCGGTTGTTCTCTAGCCTCGCCGCGACGAAGGTCAGCGAGCGCGGCTGCAGGCCCTTGAACTGGCGGCGAAGCGCCCGCTCGCTCTGACCCCACTCCAGCCGATCGTCGACGCGGACGAACCAGCGCAGTTGGCCCGAGCGGCGCGCGATCGGCAGCCCGGTCTCCTGGTCGATCCACCAGGCGATCAGCTCGGCGACCCAGCTGTCGGCGTCCGGGTTGCAGGTCGCGCGGATGTAGGGCCTCACGCGGCCCGTCGAGCGGTTGCGCGCCGTCAGGCTCCAGAACTGCGCAGCCGTGAAATGCGTCAGCTCGTCGAAGCAGAGCAGCGCGGCCTGCGCGCCCTGCCATTCGAGCACTGACTTCTCATGCTCCAGGTGCGCGAACTTCACCTTCGCGCCGGATGGAAAGCGCCACTCCAGCGAGGCGGCGAACGGCTCGCCCCCAGACCCGGCATAGAGCTTGAGGGACTCATCCCAGAGACCGCCGGGATTGCGGATCTGCACCGTCGTGCGGCGGAAGAAGACGGCCGAGAAATCGTCCCGCTGGTAGTGAAGCATCGGCTGCATCAGCAGCGCCCAGGTCTTCCCGCCGCCGGCCGCGCCGCCGTAGATGGCGATGTCGGCGTTCGAGGCGAGAAACCTCGCCTGAGGCCCCTTCTGCGGCTCCAGCCGTCGCTCGCCAGTGGCAGCGCGCTCAGATTCCGCCGGCGCCGGCGGCGACCGCTCCATCCCGTTGTCGGGGAGCACGTAAATGGTCGTGATCACCGGCTGTGCGTTGCGCGTGCGCTTGGCGGCGGAAATGGCGGTCCTCCTGCCGAGATCGGGCTGCGGGCTGGCGCTCATGCGGAGGAACGATCTTCGGAAGGGCCGCTTCAGGGCGCCTCGGGGGCGCCGGCCGCAATTCCGTCGACACCCAAAGTAACACCACAATCGTGTTGAATCGGCAAGCCCGAAAATGGCGGCGCGGCGCTTTTTTCGGCGCCGGCGCCGTAACCGCGTTCGATGGCCCCGCGAACTAGCCGGGCATGACGCGCCTCCCGCTCCGGCTCGCCGGACTCGTCGCCGCCATCCTCGCGCCGGCCGCCGCGGCGAGCGCGCATCCCGTCGTCGTCGAGCTGTTCGAGAGCCAGGGATGCTCGTCCTGCCCGCCGGCCAACGCCAACCTGGCGCGCATCGCCGCCCGGCGCGACGTCATCGCCCTCAACTTCGCCGTCACCTACTGGGACGGACCGGGCTGGAAGGACACGTTCGGCTCGCGGGCGTTCACGGCCCGGCAATGGGACTACGCCCACGCGTTCCATCGCGCCCAGGTGTTCACGCCAGAGATCGTCGTCGACGGCCGCCGCGACGGCGTCGGCGTCAACCCGGCGGAGTTCGCGCGACTGGTCGGCCACGGCGCGTCGGCGCCGGCTGCGCCAGCCGTGAGGCTGGCGAACGGCGCCGTCTCGATCGCCGCCGGGCCGAAGCCCGCGCGGCCCGCCGACGTGTGGCTCGCCCGTTACGATCCGCGCACGCAGCAGGTGTCGATCCAAGGCGGCGAGAACGGCGGCAAGACGCTGCCGCACAAGAACATCGTCCGCCAGTTGGTGCGGCTCGGCGGCTGGGACGGCGCGGCCGAGACGCTGCGGCCGCCCAGGCCCCGCGAACCTGGTCTCGTCGACGCTGTCCTCGTGCAGCTGCCGAACGGCGGAGCAATCCTGGCTGCGGCGAAGGGCTGAGGCCCCGCGCCGCGCCGACAAGAACGGAGGAAGGGGTCCACAAGCCTGGAGCCTTTCGTCCCAGGAGCCGCGGCGGTTCCCCGTCCCTCCGCCGCCGCGGCTCCGAGCCTTTCCTAGCCGGCCGGCTCGCGGCTGGCGGCGCGGTTCTCGGTGGCGACGACGAGCGCTTCGACCAACGCCCTGCGCACCGTCCGCGGGTCGGCCTGCAGGGCGACGGCAGCGCCGCGGATGGTCATGTCGAGCCCGCACACCCGATCGAGCGTCTCGACCTGGCGCGCGGCGAGGCCGCCCCGGAAAATGCGCAGCAGCTCGCCGGCGGCGAACACCGCATCCTGCGGCCCCACGCCGGCCTTCAGCGGCGAACGGGCGCCGATCACCGCGACGTTGCGGACCGGCGTCGTCAGCGCGCTCGCCGTCTCGTACGCCCAGCGATAGGCCTTTCCGGTCTCCAGCAGCCGCTCCGCCCTGATCTGCGCGTCGTCGAGGTCGCCGCGGTCGAACGCCAGCTGCAGACCGCCGCGGCTCAGGATCCGCATTCGCGTCACCGTCTCCTGCCGATAAAGCGGCAGGCCGCGCCTTACGATCCGCGCGCCATGCTCGTCGGTGACGACGACGGCGATGCGCACGGTCTCGCTCTTCACTTCCTCGCCGCGCGAGAGCGCCAGGCTGGAGGTCTCGGCGAGGCCCGCCGCCAGGCTCTGGCCCTCGAGGCGTTCGGCGTGGCGTCGTTCGATGTCGCCGATCTCGCGGCGGCCGGCGGCCGATTGGTCGCGATCGCTGCTGGCGGCTTTGCGCTCGGCCTTGCCGAGACGACGCAGCTCGTCGTGGCTGAGATCGTCCGGTTCGGCGGCGCGCGGCCTCGGCGTCGGGTGACGGCGGGCGCTGTCCTTCAAGCGTATCTCCTGTTCGTGGGGCTCATGGACGCCAGCAGCGGGCGGCGCGCTCGGCATGGCGACGGGCGAGCTCGGCATGGACGCGGCAGGCGTGGTCGTGGCTCGTGAGACGGGCGAGCGCCTGACCGGCCAGGCGCATGAGCGCTGCGCAGGCGGCGGACTGGCGGTGCGCCTTGCCGAGCACCTCGGCGATGGCCTCGATCGCCAGATCGTTGGCGTCGCGGCTCATGTGGAGCGCCGCACGGCGAGCGCCCGGTGGGCGGCGCAATAGGCGTGGCCGCCGGCGGTCCCGCCGCAGAACAGCGCCAGGTGCATCCGGCCCGGCCCCGGATCGTCGATCGGCCAGCGGCAGGCCCCCCGTGGCAGATCCGCAAGCGTCGCCGGCGCGCCGGTCGGTCCGACCTCACGCAGCGGCGGCAGCGGCTGCGGCGGGCGTTGCGGCGGCAGCCGACCGACGGTGCGTGGGGAAGCGCTTCGAGGCGGGTTGCGCGCCGGACCCGTCGCCCCAGGCTCGGCGGTGGCTCGGACTTCGCGCTTCAGGCAGCCCAGCCGCCGCATCTTGCCGATCACGGCGCCGCGGCTGAACAGCGGCCCGAGCGCATCGGCGACCTCGTCGGCGGTGAGACGCTCCACCAGATAGAGCCGCATGGCGCGCTGGACCCGATCCGGCGTCCACGCCGAGGCGCGTCGACCGCCAGCGACTCCGCAGGGATGGTTTGAGCCGGCTCGATCCGGATGCGATGATGATGAGAACATTCCATGAACATTTACCGATCGTAATGGCCGAGGTCAAGCGATCGTTACACACGGTATCGTGAAAGGTGGTAATCTTGACGGCGAACTCGGGTCTCACGGACAGGTCGCAACGATGGCCGACAACAGCTGGCGCAATCTGGAGCTCTGGGAACGGGTCAAATGGGCAAGGTCGCGCCGGTTCGAGAGCGCGACGGCGGCGGCCGCAGCCCTGGGCATGAAGGAAGGCACCTACCGCTGCTACGAACGCGGGCCGGACTCCGCCAAGTTCATCCCGCTCGACTACAGCCACGCCAAGGCGTTCGCCCGCGAGTTCAAGGTTCGCTGGGAATGGCTGCTGGACGGCGTCGGCGATCCCTGGCTGACCAGGCCCGCCGCCGAGGAGCAAGTGGACGTGGGCGGCCCTGGCGCGAACCTTCGGCGCTGGCGAGAGCATCGCGGCCTCTCGCAGGCCGAGCTCGCCAAGAAGGCCGGCACCAGCACGCAGGTGATCGCGGACCTGGAGTCCGGCGCGGCCGAACTCTCGGACAAATGGCGGGCCAAGCTGGCGCCCGCGCTGAGCACCAAGCCAGGCTTTCTGCAGGATCTCGACCCCAACGACGTCGACCCTTCAATCCTCGAGACCTTCAGCGCCATCCCGAGGGAGCAGCGGGCACAGGCGCTAGAGATCCTGAAGACCTTCAAGCCATATCGCCGCCTCCGCTAGAAGCCATCGTCACCACAAGTATCGAGTGCTTGACGGCAGCCATTACCGTGCGTAGCTGATGCGGCCTCGCCTTTCAGGAGGGGCCGATGCCGCCGGTCGACGCATCGCTGACACACTGCCGCGACGACCCGCCCTGGAACTGGTGCGGCGATCGATGCGGCGCCGACTTCGGAACGGTGTTCGCCTGGCCAGGCGCGCGCGGCGCGGTGGTGCTGACCTTTGACCGCCGCGGCCGCCATCATGCGCTGACGCTCTTCGGGCCGCTGCGTCTCGGGGCCGAGGTCGCCATCTTCGGCCGTCGCTTCGCGGTAGTGCGGGCAGGCCCGGTGGACGCCTGATGGCGCCCGACCGCATGCAGGGGCTCGCCTACTGGGCGAGCGGCGGAAGCGTCGCCGGGCGCCGCGGGCCGATCGCCCTGCTGCGCGCCGCCGAGTTGCTCGCCTTCTTCAATGCCGAGGCTGAAACGCGCCTCGGGTCCGGCGATGCGCCGGCGGCCAGCTTCTGCGCCGAGCTGGCGCTCGAGCTCGGCCAGGCGATCGCCAAGGCGCTGACTTGGCGCCGGTGCGCAGGTCCGAGGTGAGCGGGACCACGCCGATGCTCTTCGCGCGCCGAGTGAAAACTCGGCGGTATGGTTAACAAATGCTTAAATTTTCTGGACAGGCGTGACCGGAGCTGATTTGCTCGCTGCATGGCAGCGATCGGCTTCAGCGTGAGCCCGAGGGTCAGGCGGCTCGCCCCGTTCTTCCTGGCCGGGCCGATTTCGGGTCCGTTGCTGGCCGGCGTGGTGATCAACTTCAAGGAAGGCCGGCCGGTGCTGGGATCGCTCTATGCGATCGCTCTGGCGGAGGTGGTGATCTTCCTGCCGCTGATCACCGCCAAGCTCGGCTTGGCGCTGATCTGACGGGCGGCCGGCCGCCGTCGCCGCCAGGCGTCAATCATCCGCGGTGACGCGCCGCGAGCCCTTCCGCCCCCTAGCGGATCGACAGGTAGGGCAACAGCTTGGCGAACAGCTGGCCGCGGGTCTTGACGCCGATCTTGCCGTAGGCGCGCTTGACGTGGGTGCGCACCGTGAGGATCGACTTGCCGAACTGGTCGGCGATCTC
>Ga0134125_10009584_pt1 | contig 10893 bp, 9 predicted proteins | sample KB31751_FD_96464 | JGI IMG/M metagenome (GOLD analysis project Ga0134125, IMG submission 96464) | Terrestrial soil microbial communities with excess Nitrogen fertilizer from Kellogg Biological Station, Michigan, USA - KB3-175-1 | ecosystem: Environmental > Terrestrial > Soil > Unclassified ...
CGATGAAGCCGAAAACGAACGGATTGTCCGGCGTGTCGTAGACAGCATCGGGCGAGCCGACCTGCTCGATCTTGCCCTGGCTCATCACCACCAGCCGGTCGGCGAGCTCGAGCGCCTCCTCCTGGTCGTGCGTGACGAACACTGTGGTATGACCGGTGCGGTCGTGGATTTCGCGCAGCCATTTGCGCAGCTCCTTGCGCACCTGCGCATCGAGCGCGCCGAACGGCTCGTCGAGGAGCAGCACGCGCGGCTCGATGGCGAGCGCCCGGGCCAGCGCCACGCGCTGCCGCTGGCCGCCCGACAGCTGCTGCGGGAAGCGCCTGTCGAGGCCCGAGAGCTGCACCAAGTCGAGCAGCTCCAGCGCGCGGCGGCGGATTTCGCTGCGGTGTGGCCGCGTGGCACGCGGCCGCACCTTGAGGCCGAACGCCACGTTTTCCAGCACACTCATATGCCGGAACAGCGCATAGGACTGGAACACGAAGCCGACATTGCGCTCCTGCACGCTCTTGCCGGACGCATCTTCGTCGCCGAAGAAGATCCGGCCGTCGGTCGGTCGCTCCAGCCCGGCGATGAGACGCAACAGGGTCGTCTTGCCCGATCCCGAAGGGCCGAGCAGCGCGATCAGCTCGCCCGACCTGATGTCGAGTGAAACATCGTTCAACGCGGGGTAGCGCGAGAATTCCTTGCGAAGGTTTTGTACGCGGATATCCAATGCAATGTTCCCCTGAACTAGTGCCGCCGCGTTGCCGCCAGGTGGTCGCCGTAGCGCAGCTCGAGCAGCGTCTTGGCGATGAGAGTGACGAGCGCCAGCAGGGCCAACAGCGAAGCCATAGCGAAGGCGCCGGCGAAATTATAGCTGTCGAACAACAGCTCGATATGGAGCGGCATCGTGTTGGTCTTGCCGCGGATATGTCCCGAAATCACCGACACGGCGCCGAACTCCCCCATGGCGCGGGCGTTGCAGAGCAAGACACCATAGAGCAGACCCCAGCGGATGTTGGGCAGCGTCACGCGCCAGAAGGTCTGCCAGCCATTGGCGCCCAGCGATAGCGCGGCCTCCTCCTCGGCCGTACCCTGGTCCTGCATCAGCGGGATCAACTCGCGCGCGACGAACGGGAAGGTCACGAAGATCGTCGCCAGAACGATGCCCGGCACCGCGAACACGATCTGCAGATGCGCGTCCTTCAGATACGGCGAGAGCACGCTGTTGGCGCCAAACAGGATGACGTAGATCATGCCCGAGATCACCGGCGACACCGAGAAGGGGATGTCGATCAGCGTGGTCAGGAACGATTTGCCCCAGAACTCGTACTTGGCGACCGCCCAGGCGGCGCAGACGCCGAACACCAGGTTGAGCGGCACCGCAATCGCCGCCACCAGCAGCGTCAGCCGGATCGCCGCGGCGCCCGCCGGTTCGGTGAAGGCCGCAAAGAAGGCGCCGAGCCCCTTCGACAGCGCCTGCGTGAACACCGTCAGCAACGGCAGCAGCAGCAATGCGGCAAGGAACAGCACCGCGATTGCGATCAGCGTCCACTTGACCCAGGCCGGTTCGCTGGTCGGGCGCGAATGCGCATCGGGCGGCTCGTCCGGCCGGCGGCTGTCATAGACCGCGATGTCCTGCTCATACTGCGCCATAGCGCCTCCGGGCCCAGGCCTGGATGAGGTTGATGACGAGCAGCATGACGAAGGCGATGATCAGCATCACCATGCCGATCGCCGATGCCGCCGGTTCGTTGAACTCCTGCAGCCGGATGACGATGAGGAGCGGCGCGATCTCGGACTTGTACGGGATATTGGAGGCGATGAAGATGACCGACCCATACTCGCCGACGGCGCGGGCGAAGGCCAGTGCAAAGCCGGTGAGGATCGCCGGCAGCAGCCGCGGCAGGATCACCCGGGTAATGGTCTGGTAGCGGTTGGCGCCGAGCGTCGCCGCCGCCTCCTCGAGCTCCTGCTCGAGCTCTTCGAGCACCGGCTGCACGGTGCGCACCATGAACGGCAGGCCGATGAAGATCAGCGCGATGACGATTCCAGCGGGCGTGTAAGCCACTCGGATGCCCAGCTGCAACAGTGGAGCGCCGATCCAGCCGTTGGGGCCATAGAGCGTCGAGAGCGCGATGCCGGCAACCGCCGTCGGCAGCGCGAACGGTAGATCGACGATGGCATCGAGCAGGCGCCGGCCGCGGAAGTTGTAGCGCACCAGCACCCAGGCGACGACGAGCCCGAACACGACGTTGACCAGCGCCGCGATCAGCGACGAGCCGAAGCTCACCCAGAGGGCATTGACGGTGCGTTGGTCCGTGGCGAGCGCCCAGAACTGGGCCGGCCCGAGCGCGGCCGCACGGATCGCGAGACCGGCGAGCGGGATCAGGACGATGAGCGTCAGATAGGTCAGCGACAGGCCCAGCGTGACCCCGAAACCCGGGAGGACACTGGGCTTGAGCAGCGACCAGGCGCGCCGCCCCGAGGCAGCGCGCCTCGGCATGTTACTGGCCAGGGGCGTAGATCTGGTCAAAGATGCCGCCATTTCCGAAGTGATAGGGCTGCGCCTTGGCCCAGCCACCGAACATCGGATCATCGATCGTGACCAGATCGATTTTCGGGAAAGCATCGAGCAAGGACTTGTCGGTCACGAGGTCTGGGTTGATCGGCCGGTAGTGGTTCTGCGCGGCGATCGTCTGCCCATCGGCCGAATAGAGGTAGTTGATGTATTCCGCGGCCACCTCGCGCGTGCCGTGTGCATCGACGTTCTTATCGACCACGGCGACCGGCGGCTCCGCGAGGATCGAACCGGGTGGATAGACGATATCGTACTGGTCGGCGCCGAACTGCTGCTGGGCCAGGATCGCATCGTTCTCCCAGGCGAGCTCGACGTCGCCGATCTGTTTCTGGGTGAAGGTCACGGTCGAACCGCGCGCCCCGCTGTCGAGCACCGGCACGTGCTGGTACAGCGCCTTGATGTAGTCCTTGGCCTTGCTCTCGTCGCCGCCGAACGCCTTGCTGGCATAGGCCCAGGCCGCCAGGTACGCCCACCGGGCTCCGCCCGAGGTCTTCGGATTGGGCGCGACGACCTGGACGCCGTCCTTGATCAGATCCGGCCAGTCCTTGATGCCTTTGGGGTTGCCGTGGCGCACCAGGAACACGATGGTCGAGGTATAGGGCAGCGACTTCTGCGGGAACTTGGCTTCCCAATCCTTGTCGAGCAGCCCCTTGCTGGCGATCGCATCGACATCGCTCTTGACCGCTAGGGTTACGACGTCGGCCTCGAGGCCATTGATCACCGCCGTCGCCTGCGCGCCGGAGCCGCCGTTCGAGACGTCGACGGTGACCGTGTCGCCCGGATGCAGCTCGGCCCAATGCCTGGCGAAGGCCTCGTCATACGCCTGGTAGAGCTCGCGGGTCGGATCGTAGCTGACGTTCAGCAGGTGATAGTCGGCGGCGCGGGCGGTTACTATTCCCGCCAGGCCGATCGAGGCGAACAGCGCCCCGTAGGCCAGCAGTCTGGCAGTCATCTTCATCAGAACCTCCGTGGTGAAGAAACTGTCGAAACTCTATCGGATCAGTCGGCTATCTCAAGCCTCGCGCAATGCCGTGAACTTGCCCGGCGGGGAAAAGAGTTGCCGTGCAGCTTGGTTCTCCGCGAAGATTTATCCAAGCTGTTCCTCGGAACGTCAATGCGGAGAAACTGTTTGCTCCGGCGGCGGCCTAGAGGGCCAGCTCGGCAACGCGGTTCTTCCTGACCGCCTCGGCGAAGGTGGTGTGATCGAGCACCTCACGCTGCGCCGTCACCACGCCGGCAAAGACGTGGCGGATTTCGCACGTTCCCTCGTCCTGGCAATCGGCGCAGCGGCGATAGGCGATCTTGCTGAGGCACGGCAGCGGCGCGATCGGTCCGTCGATCAGCCGCAGCACCTCGCCGAAGGTCAGCTTGTCGGCCGGCCTGAGCAGCACGTAGCCGCCGAGCCGGCCGCGCTTGCTCATGACGATGCCGGCGCGCTTGAGTTCGAGCAGGATCTGCTCGAGGAACTTCTTCGGAATCGCCTGCGACTTCGAGATTTCCGAAATCATCAGCGAGGACTCCGGCGGCACCTTGCACAGCGCCACCAGCGCCCGCAGCGCATATTTTGCCTTTTGCGAGATCATTGAAACCCGATCGGTTAAGCGGAGATATAGCGCAATTCGCCGCCAAGGCGAGGGACCGCTTCAATCATCCGCGGGAACGACTTCCGGATTGAACGCTCTGCCGGCGCTCGAAGACGGCGCGGCAGGCCGCTGCCGCGAGGGCTCGGGCTCGGGCGCCGCTTCTGGCTCTGGGTGGGTCGCAGCCTCCGCCCCGGCCTTTGGCTCGACCGCAGCGGGACCGGGTTCGGCCAGCACGACTTCGCCGGCCGGTTCGAGCACCGGCTCTGCCGAAGGCGGCAACATCGGCGCCGGCGGCAACGTTGGCGCATAGGCCGCCGGTGCGAGCGGTGGCGCGACATGCACGGGAGATCCTGCTGCCTGAAGCTCGGCCGGCTCCGGCGCGGGCTCGGCCAGGGTCTCATCCTCCGGCATTTCGCCAAACGCCGGAACGGCGGCAAGCGGCTCGGCCGGCCCCTCGATCTCGTGCTCGGGATGCGCTGCCTCGATGGCCGCTTCAAGCACCTCGGCCGGAGTGTCGACCGGCGGCACCGGTTCCACTGCCGCAGGCGCACCTGCGGCCGGCACGACCGGCGGTGTGTGCGGCTCGACCGCGGGAGGGGCGACCGCCGGCATGTCCGGGGCAGCAGACACCGGTTCGGCGCGTACGGGCTCGCGCTCCGCCGCCACGGCCGGCGTGACGATCGTCCCCGGCGGTTCGACCGGCGGGACAGCGTGCGGCGCCTGCTCGAGCATGCCCAGCCCGATCTCGCGCTCGCCCATGATGACATCGTTGGCGCCGAGGTCGCGCAGATAGCTCTCTTCCTCGTCGGAATGGGCCCGCGCGATGATCATCAGCGACGGGTTGATCTTGCGCGCCTGCTCGACCGCCTGCCCGGCCTCGAAGGCATTGGGGATGGCAACAAACAGGGTTCTGGCCGCGGCAACATTGGCAAGCTGCAGCGGCGTGCCGCCGGCGGCATTGCCGACGACCACCTCGATGCCCGCGGCGTGGGCCGCCGCGATCCGCTTTTCCGAGTCCTCGATGAGGACGAACGGCGCACCCTGTTGCCTGAGGCCATCGGCGACCACCGTACCGACACGGCCGTAGCCGATGAGCACCGCATGGCCGGTGAGCGTTGTCGGGGTCCGCTCGTCGATCGGCTCGGCCGCGGGGGCAGCGGCGACCGCCGGCTTGCCGCCGAGCTCGGGTTCGACGCGGGTCGGCACCACGATCGGCGCCTCGACCGCGATACGCGCCTCGAGCCGCGGCCGCACGTGCTCGGCCGCAAACATCAGCAGCGGATTGACGACGATCGAGATGATCGAGCCGGCGAGGATGTAGCTCTGTGCCTCCGGCGGGAAGAGGCCGAGCGACAGCCCGAGTCCGGCGAGGATGAAGGAAAACTCGCCGATCTGCGCCAGCGATGCCGAGATGGTCAGCGCCGCCCCGACTGAACGCTTGAGCGCCATAACCAGGAAGAAGCCGAGGACGCTCTTGCCAACGAGGATGATGAACAGTGTGCCCAGCACCTGCAGCGGGTGGGTGATGAGTATGCTGGGGTTGAACAGCATGCCCACCGACACGAAGAACAGCACCGCGAACGCATCGCGGAAGGGCAGGCTTTCCTGCGCGGCGCGGTTGGAGAGCTCGCTTTCGGAAAGGATCATGCCGGCAAAGAACGCGCCAAGCGCCAGCGACACGCCGAACAGATACGACGCCCCGGCCGCGACACCGAGCGCGATGGCGAGCACTGCGAGCCGGAATAGCTCGCGGCTGCCGGTGTGTGCGGTGAGATGCAGAATCCATGGAATGACGCGGCGGCCGACCACCAGCATGAAGCCGACGAACGCGGCGAGCTTCACCAGCGTCACGGCCAGCACGCCGAAGATATTGAGGTGAATCCCGCTCAGCCGCTCGACGAGATCGACGAACGGATCGTGCACGTCCTGCGTCGTTCCCCCCATCATCCCCGCGAACGCCGGAATGAGGACCAGCGCCAGCACCATCGCGATGTCTTCGACGATGACCCAGCCGACCGCGATGCGGCCGCGGTCGGAGTCGACGAGATGCCGCTCCTGCAGCGCCTTGAGCAGGACCACGGTCGAGGCGACCGAAAGCGCGAGGCCGAACACCAGCCCGCCGCCGACCGACCAGCCCATCAGAAGCCCGAGCCCAAGGCCCATCACGGTGCCGCCGGCGATCCTGAGCAGCGCGCCGGGCACCGCCACGGCCTGTACCGACAGCAGATCCTTGAGCGAAAAGTGGAGGCCGACGCCGAACATCAGCAGGATGACGCCGATCTCGCTGAGCTCGCCGGCAAGCTCGGTGTTGGCGACGTAGCCCGGGGTGAACGGCCCCGCCACGACGCCGGCGACGAGATAGCCGACCAGCGGCGGCATCTTGAGGCGATTGGCGAGCGCGCCGAAGATGAATGCCAGCACCAGACCCGCGACAATGGTCGAGATCAGGGACGTATCATGCGGCATCACTCAGGCTCCAGGCGCGGCGGATGGGTGCGGTCGTCCCCCGAACATGGGGTCGTTCGAGCCGCCGCGCAATGCAGCCAAAGGCAGAATGCGGGCGAAATCATGGGCCGGAATGCAAAGGGCCGGCGTGAGCCGGCCCTTTGTCGCGGGTCGGGGCTGCTTTATTCCGTCGTCGTCACCGGCAGCACCGTGGCTGTGATGCGTCCGGCATCGCCAGCCAGCACGGCCTCGCGCAGGTCGCTGAGGAAGGCGCGGTTGCTTTCGCTCTGCGGTACCGCCTGGTCGAACAGCGGCTTCTCCGACGCGACGACGAGCAGCATCTCGTCGCCCACCGGCTTCTGCACCTGCAGGGTAGCGCTGTTGGGTTGGGTTGCCCCGAACTTGAGCTGGGTGTGCGGCGCGCGGGCCTTGAGCGCGGCGGAACTCGGCTGCGCCAACGTCGTCACCGTGCCGTCGGCCGAGAAATAGCTTGCATAGACATAGCTCGCAAAGCCTGGGGATTCGACGCCGATATTGACGCTGTCGCCGACCTTGGGTGTAGTCGGGTCGATCACGGCCTGCGGCAAGTCGCTGTCGGCAAGCTGGCTCGCCAGCGTCAGCTTCACCTCGCAGGCCGGCCACGGCGCGAGCGCAATACCGGTAGTGTCGGCCTTGCCCTTGAGCAGACCGGTGACGCGGTCGAGCTCAGACTGCGTGCCGACAAAGCCGGTGGCGATCGCGTTGCCGTCGCTGTCGAGCGCCAGGTCGACCTTGCCGCATTGCAGGCTGCCCAGATCGACCTTCGGCAGGCCGGCTCCGATGTCCCGGCTGGCTTCGTCCGGTCGCACGTTGAGGATCGGCGGCACGAACTTGTTGGTCGGTGGCGTATCGACGATCGCATCGGCGGTGAAGTCGGCCTGCGTCAGCGCCACCTGCGGATCGCCCGGCAGGTGCATGACGAAGCCTTCATACACCCTGTCCTTGAACGTGTCGTAGGTCATGCGGCCGTAGCCCTTGTCGCCCCAATCCGTCGACCACTGGTTGATGAACTTGAAGGTCTGCGTCTTGTCGTCGTAGCCCACCAGCGTGATCGCATGGCCGCCGGCGTCGGGCTGCGAACTGTCCGAATGCCAGATGCTGTTGGTCGGCGTGAGATCCATGAATGCATCGTCGAGCGAGGCGAGGATCACGACCGGATTACCTTGCGCGAGGGCGCCCTTGACCTTGTCGAGGTCGGGATCGTTCTGCTGATCCCAAACCTGCTCGTAGCTCTCGATCTTGAAGTCGTTGGCCTGCGTCCGCAAGCGGGCCGCCGGCCGCGGACACTTGGTATCGTCATACGGGAAATCGGCCAGCGAATAGGCGCCCGCCAGCAGCACGTCCATCGCGTCGGGGATGTAGGCCCCCTGCTCGCAATCGTCGCCGATGTGGATGATATCGAACAGCCAGGCCGGACTCGGCACGTTCTGCTTCTGCGTCGTATCCCGATGCTCGATCTGTTCGGCATAGTAGGCGCGCGCAGCGTAGGCCGTGGCCCAGCCGACGCATGAACCCTGCTGGCCCTGGTCGCCGACCGGCGGCATGTAGCGCGACAGGTCGACCGCCGCCGGCAGGAAATCGCGGAACACCGGCGCCTGCGCGATCGACTGCTTGAGCGCCGGCGGCGTCGGCACGCCGCCAAGCGCACGATGCTGTTCCTGCGCCGCCGTGCCACCAGCCAGAGCAAGGATAAGGGCGGATGCGGCCAGCGCGCCCAACCCGGCAAGTTTCAGACTTTGCATGTCACCCTCAACGTACGAACCGAGCCTGTCGTACGGAAACGCTAGCATGCGGATGCGGGCAGCACCAAGACGGAGTCGTGGCGCCGGAACGGGAGTTTAGTGGCGACTAGGCGAAGGTGACGGCGTCGCGCAACAGGGGGGCGGCCGCATCCTTGTCGGAGAGCAGCGGCGCTGCATCCGCCGGCCAGGCGATCCTGAGGTCGGGATCGTCCCAGCGGATCGAGCGCTCCGCGGTGGGCGCATAGTAGTCGGTGGTCTTGTAGAGCACCTCGGTGCCCTCGCGCAGCGCCATAAAGCCATGCGCGAAGCCCTCGGGTATCCAGAGCTGTTTGCGATTTTCGGCGCTCAGGACTTCGGCGACCCAGCGGCCGAAATTGGGCGAAGAGCGGCGGATATCGACGGCGACGTCGAAGATGGCGCCGGCCAGCACTCGCACCAGCTTGCCCTGCGGCGCCGGCTCGACCTGGTAATGTAGCCCGCGCACCACGCCGCGCCGGCTCACCGACTGGTTGTCCTGCACGAACGCCGGTTCGCGTCCCGCCGCCGCGGCGAAGCGCTTGAGATTGAAGCCCTCGAAGAAGGCGCCGCGCGCATCCTCGAACACCCTGGGCTCGAACAGCAGCACCTCAGGCAGCGCCAGCGGCGTAACGTTCATCGCCTGGCCTCGGCCACGAGACCCTGCAGGTAGCGGCCATAGCCGGAGCTTGCGAGCGGCGCCGCGAGCCTGAGCAGCGCCGCGTCGTCGATCCAGCCGTTTCGCCACGCGACCTCTTCGGGGCAGGCGATCTTGAAGCCCTGCCGCTTTTCGATCGTCGATACGAACTGCCCGGCGTCGAGCAGGGAATCGTGGGTGCCGGTGTCGAGCCAGGCAAAGCCGCGGCCCAGCGTTTCAACCGTCAGTGCGCCGGGCTCGAGGTAAAGCCGGTTGAGGTCGGTGATCTCGAGCTCGCCGCGCGGCGATGGCCGCAGCGACTTCGCCAACCGAACCACGTCCGCATCGTAGAAGTAGAGTCCCGTTACAGCGTAGTTCGACTGGGGCGCCTTCGGCTTTTCTTCGAGCGAGGTGGCGCGGCCATCGGCATCGAAGCCGACCACACCGTAGCGCTCCGGGTCGACGACGTGATGCGCAAACACCGTGGCGCCGCTGGATCGGGCATCGGCCCGCTGCAGCATCACCGGCAAATCGTGACCGAAGAACAGGTTGTCGCCCAGCACCAGGGCCGACGGCCCGCCATCGATGAAGCGCTCCCCGATGAGGAAGGCCTGCGCCAGCCCCTCGGGCCTGGCTTGCGCCGCAAAGCTCAGATTGAGCCCCCAGGCCGACGCGCCGGCGAAGAGCCGCTCGAACAGTGGCAGATCGTGCGGCGTCGAGATGATCAGGATATCGCGGATGCCGCCACTCATCAGCGTCGACAGCGGATAGTAGATCATCGGCTTGTCGTAGACCGGCAGCAGCTGCTTGCTGATCGGCGCCGTCGCCGGCATCAGCCGCGTCCCTGCTCCGCCGGCCAGAATAATGCCCTTGCGCGTCACACCCTGCCCTCGCTGTGGAGCGTCGTTATCAACTGCCGGATGCCGTCTTGCCAAGGGGGGAGTGTGACCCCGAAGGCGGTGCGCAGCTTGGTCGTATCGAGCCGCGAATTGGCCGGCCGCCTGGCTCGGGCCGGATACTCCGAGGCGCCGATCGGCACGATCGCGTCAGGCGCGGCCTTGAGCATTGCGCCCGCAGCGCGCGCTTCCGCCACGAGGAATTGTGCCAGACCATGCCAATTGGTCTCGCCCGCTGCGGCAAGATGATAGAGCCCGCGCTTGCCCGGATCGGCCAACGCCTGCGGGATCGCCGCGGCGGTAACGGCCGCGATGAGGCCGGCCGAGGTCGGCGCGCCCCACTGGTCGACCACCACGGTCAGCCGGTCCCGCTCTTTGGCCAGCCGCAGGATGGTGAGCGGAAAGTTCTTGCCGCGATCGGCGTAGACCCAGCTGGTGCGGAAGATCAGGTGCGGCGCGCCGGCCTGCCGCAGCAGTGCTTCGCCGGCGAGCTTGCTCGCACCATAGACCGAGGCGGGGCTGGTCGGCTGCTCCTCGGTCTGGAAGCCCTGGGCCAGTCCGTCATAGACATAGTCGGTGGAATAGTGGACGACGAGCGCGCCGATCTCGTGCGCCGCCTTGCCGATGGCGCCGACGGCGTCGGCATTGATGGTCCAGGCGCGGGTGCGATCGTCCTCCGCCGCATCGACCGCCGTATAGGCTGCGGCATTGACCACGACCTCCGGACGCTCGGCGGCGATGCGCGCCGTCACCTGCTCCGGATACTCGAGATCGGCTTCGGCGCGGCTCAGCGCCAGCACCTGCCCGAGTGGCGCCAGCGCCGACTGCAACGCGCGGCCGACCTGTCCGTCCTTGCCCAGAACCAGCAGTTTCACGCGTAGTGCTCGGCGACCCAGTCGCGATAGGCGCCCGAGGTTACGTCGCGCACCCAGTCGCCATGGTCGAGGTACCACAGCACCGTATCCTCGATGCCCTC
>Ga0134125_10009585_pt1 | contig 10893 bp, 10 predicted proteins | sample KB31751_FD_96464 | JGI IMG/M metagenome (GOLD analysis project Ga0134125, IMG submission 96464) | Terrestrial soil microbial communities with excess Nitrogen fertilizer from Kellogg Biological Station, Michigan, USA - KB3-175-1 | ecosystem: Environmental > Terrestrial > Soil > Unclassified ...
ATCGCCGGATACACCGTGATGTCATGGCACTGGGTCGGACCGGGCCGCGGGCCGCTTCCCGGCGGGCCCTGCACGATCAGGTCGACAATCGCCTGCGCGTTGGTGCGCAGCGTCTGAGAATCGGCCGCGGTGGGCGTCCCCGTGCCCCCCCGCGCCTTCACGATGCTGTCGAGTCGACCACGCACGAAGTTCGGGCCGAGCACGATGTCGGTCCCCTCGATCATGGCGGTGTAGCCGCCCGCGGCGCGCGCCGAATCTGCCTCGCGCTTGGCCTCACGCTTGTCTTCCTCTGCCTCACCGTGACTCTTGGCGCGCACCAGATCCTGAAAGATGCGCGGCGAGCTGACCACGCGAGCCTGTTCCGGGTGTGCGAGCGGCACCTGAATGACTTCGATTCGGAACAGCGCGGTATTGGGATTCGTGTCGGGCGTGCCGAGGGAGCAGCCGGGGAGCTCGTTGGGCGAGCGCACCGGAGCCGAGCCGGAAACGTAGATGTAGACGTTGTCGGTGTCGCCCGGTGACGTCACGACCGTGTGCGTGTGCGAGCCACGGCAGGTCTGGACGTTGGCGAGCGGTTTCGGATTGGTGAGATCGGTGCCGTCGAAGACGCGAATCCCGCGCAGCCGATGCGCGTCGACCGTGTCCTGCACTCCCTGCGTGCCGCAGTCCACGCGTCCGTTCAGCGCTTCACCGGATACGAACAGCAGATTCTTGTACACGGACACGTCGCTCTGCGACCCGGGACAGACGAACCCCTTCACCAGCTTGACCTGCTTCGGATTCGACATGTCCCATACCTGAACGCCGCCGAAGTTGCCCTGGATGACGTAGTTGCCACGGAACGACAGGTCCGAGTTGATCAGCCGGAAGTCGCCGGGTTCATTGCGATTGATGAAGTCCGGGGACGGCGGCGTGTTGGAGACCAGCCGCATGTTCCAGCCGGCCTCGCCCGCGTTGAACCACCCGGCGCGCAGTCCGACGCGCGCGTCATTGCGCGGCGCCGGCGTGGTCGCCGGCGTCGTTGCGCCGGATTGGGTCTTGGGGCCGGAACAGGCCAGGCCGATCAGGGGAAGAACCAGCAACAGTCTCGATTTCACTGAGAGCTCCGTTTGAGGTCTGCCAACATGAGATTCATGCGATTGATTTCAGTTGTCTGATCGGCGAACACGTCGGTTGCAAAACGATTCACCGGGCCGTTTTCCGCCGCGCCGGGTACGGCCAGGAGCTGCCGCACCATCGTGATCGCGCCCTGGTGATGCTGGATCATGAAGGTCAGAAACAGCCGATCGAACTCGGTGCCGCGGGCCGCATCGAGCTGCGCCATCTGCTCGGGACTCAGCATGCCCGGCATCAGCATCGGGTGATCCATCCCCTGCATGACGTGGCCTCTGGGGTCGGCCGGCGGCACGTACTGGCCGTGCTCCCGCAGCCAGCGCTGCGAGAAGGCGATCTCGTCATTTTGGGCGACGACGATGCGTTCGCACAGCGCCCGGACCGACGCGCCGGCGCCGTGACTCGGCGCCCAGCCCGCCATCTGAATGGCCTGCGCATGGTGCCCGATCATGCCGGACAGGAATTCGACGTCGGCCTGCGTGAAGGGCGCGGCGCCACGCGCGGCCGCCGGTCCCCCCGTGTCAGCGGGGGTCGTCGGAGTCGCGGTATTTGACGGCGGCGGCTGATGTTTGGCGCAGGCGGTCAGGGTGGCGAGCGCCAGAACGAGAGAGACCCGTCTATTCATGCCCGGCTAAAGCTACTTTACCTCCATGCCTCGTGCCAAGCGTTCTGCCGCACTAGCCGTTCCGCCCCCCCTCGAACCGATGCTCGCGAAAATCGCCGAAGAAGTGCCGCACGACGGCGAGTTTCTTTTTGAACCCAAGTGGGACGGCTTCCGCGCGATCGTCTTCAGGGGCCCAGGCAAAGACGAGGTCTTCATTCAGAGTCGGGACCTGCGGCCCCTGGATCGCTACTTCCCCGACCTGCACGCCGTATTCCTGAAGCAGCTCCCTCCGGGTGTGGTCGTGGACGGAGAGATCGTCATGCCGAGCGAGCACGGGCTCGACTTCGGGGGCCTGCAGATGCGGCTGCATCCCGCCGCCTCGAGGGTCGAGAAGCTGGCGAAGGCGACACCGGCGTCGTTCGTCGCGTTCGATCTGCTGGCGATCGGCGGGAAGAGTCTCCTCGCTGCTACCCAACGTGAGCGTCGCGCGCAGCTCGAGAAGCTCTTCAAGGGGATGGAGCCGCCGCTGCACCTCACGCCGATGACCCAGAAGCGCGACCTCGCCATCGATTGGCTGAAGCGGTTCGAGGGCGCCGGCCTCGACGGCGTGGTCGCCAAGCCCGTCGGTGCGACGTATCAGCCGGGCAAGCGCGCGATGTTCAAGATCAAGCACGTTCGCACCGCCGATTGCGTGGTCGCGGGATTTCGCTGGCACAAGAGCGGCAAGGACGCCGTCGGGTCGTTACTGCTCGGCCTCTACGACGACGGCGGCATGCTGCAGCACGTCGGCGTGACTTCGGCGTTCACGATGGCGATGCGCAAGCAACTGGTGAAAGAGCTCGCCCCGCTCCGCAAGAACGCGATCGTCAATCACCCGTGGCGCGCGTGGGCCGGCGCCGAAGCCGAATCGAGTCGCATGCCCGGCGGGCAGAGCCGCTGGAGTGCGGGCAAGGATCTGTCGTGGGAGCCGTTGCAGATCGAGCGCGTCTGCGAGGTGAAGTACGATCATATGGAAGGGGACCGCTTCCGGCACCCGCCGGTCTTTCTGCGCTGGCGACTCGACAAGAAGCCTAAGGACTGCCGCTACGATCAGCTCGAGGTGACGCCCGCTTACGAGTTGGAGAAGGTGTTCGGGGCCTGAGTTTCTCCGGGACGTGCTGGAGATTGATGCGGATGCGATACCAGGCCGACGAGCGTCCGCGCATCTGATCGACCAGGACATCGGCGGGCTTCAGCAGCTTGGCGATTTTCGGATTCTTCTTCCTCCACGCCGACAATCCCGTCAACGCTTCCTTCTTGCTCTTCCCGGTGCTCACCTCGATGAGTGGATACCGTTCCGCCCGCAGCCGCGACTTGGACGGCTGCACGCGCGGCGGTTCGCCCGGTTGTTTGCGGTAGTGCGGCGGCCAGGGCGCGTCCCCCTGCCCTTCCCGCTCCTGCCGGGCCGACAGCTCGAGCAGCTTGTCGAGCGATCCGCCCTCATCATCCATGCCCGCGTGCCTGTCCCCGATCTGCGCAAATCGCTTCGGCATCGTGCCGAGCGTAAAATCTGCGGGATCTGCGGCATCGACTTCGTCCCAATCAAGCGGTGCCGACACCGTCGCGTCGGGCCGGGGCCGGACCGAATACGCCGCCGCAATCGTGCGGTCCTTGGCGTTCTGGTTGTAGTCCACAAACACGCCCTGCCGCTCCTCCTTCCACCATTTGCTTGTCGCGAGGTCGGGGGCGCGCCGCTCCACTTCGCGCGCGATGGCCAGTGCCGCGCGCCGTACTTCGTCGAAGCCCCAGCGTCGCTCGATGCGCACGTAGATATGCATGCCGCGCGAACCGGAGGTCTTGGGCCAGCCCACGAGGCCCATATCGTCGAGCACCGCCCGCGCGACGTGCGCCACCTGGCGCACTTGCGGCCACTTGATGCCCGGAACCGGATCGAGATCGACCCGCAGCTCGTCGGGATGATCCAAATCGTCGGCCCGAACGGGATGCGGGTGCAGCTCGAGACAGGCCAGGTTGGCGAGCCATGCCAGCGCGGCCGCGTCGCGCGGCACGACTTCGTCCGCCGTGCGACCGGAGGGGAAGCGGAGCGTGACGACTTCGATCCACGGCGGGCGTGAGTCGGGCGCGCGCTTTTGATAGAACGATTGGGCGGCGATGCCGTTCGGGAACCGCACCAGCATGTTGGGCCGGCCGCCCGCTCCGCGCAGCGCTCCGTCGGCGACGGCCAGGTAATAGTTCGCGAGGTCGAGCTTGGTGTACTTCGGCTTGGGAAAGAGCACCTTGTCGGGATTCGAGATCGTGACCTCGTGCCCCGCAATCATGCGTGTGACTGACTCGGCTTTGGCCATCATCTTCAAGTTACGGGCTATTTGAGCGCGCAGCGCTCGATTTCGTCCATGTAACCAACGGTGGCCATCCTGGCATAGTCACCGACGATCCAACCTTCGTGACCGGTCGCATTGCGTACGCGCACCCACCATACCGTTTTGGCTGGACGCGCGAGCCCGAACGAATCGCGAGCAGCCGGCGACTCGCGGGGATCCCAGAACATGTCGCCGACCATCGTGCTGCCGCGGTACCGCCACACGACGCGTCCTTCGCCCACGTCGTTGAGGATGAACAGCGTGTCCGCCGGCATGAACGTGATATCGACGAGCCCTGCCTCGTCAATCGGAAGTGTGATTGTAAACGGGCGTCGAAACACGACCATTCCCGGCTCGAGCACGTGGAGATCTGCCGTCAACGCCGTGAAGCGCTCTCTCGGGTGGATCGTGAAGACCGATGCGGCATCCAGTCGTTTGTCCGCTCGGGCCACAACGGTGCTACACGCTGCCCACGTCCCGGTGATCGTGCAACCCTCACCTTCACAGGTCTCTTTGCGGATGAACGGCATCCGGGGCGGTGTGTTGTTGACCGGACCCCAATCCAGTCGCTTGTGCTGCACCACAGGGGGAGGTGGGGCCTGCGTCGCTGGGATGTCTCCGCGCCGGGGCGCGGTGTCGTTTGCGATCGCCAGTGAGTCCTGCGCCGTCCATTCGGCACAGACCGGCAGGCCGGGATGGTAGCGCCACGTGACCGTATCGAGCATCGCCGTCAGCGTACACTGCATCGACGTGTGCACGTTGCCGATCTTGGCAATCCAGCGATCGCGCTGGATCTCCACGGCTGGACCCAGGTTCGACCGATCGTTGGGAAAGCCGTATTGGCCCAGGAAGAAGATGGTCGGCCGGCCGGAATCGGCCACAAACATGGATTCTGAGGCCGCCATTGCGAGGAGCGCCGAGCGCATGGCGGCGAGCGCGTCGCGACGCGCCTTGAACCGCTGATACGTCGCGCTGGCCATCACGTCGCCGGTATCGCCGCTGATCAGCGCCTGATCGGAACGCAGCTCACGGAAACGCCGTTGAATGGGCCCGGCACCGAACACCACACCCATCACGACGAGTGTCCCGATCACGGCGTAAATGATTGCGCGGTTCATGCGGCCAATATTGGAAACGGTTGCGGGGAGTCAATTCAGGATCATTCCCAGAACTCTACGGTCCCCTCCTCTACGTGGTACTCGGCGCCGACGATCAGTAATCCCTCCCGCGCGATCAACCGCTCGAGCATCGCCGATCCCTGGCGGAGCTGGCGCACCGATGCGTCCACGTTCGCCCGGACCGCACGCTCGTACAGCGCTTGCGGATCGTTCGCGATTGGCTGGCCGAGCAGCGGCTCGATCGCTGGCCGGATCCGCTCGACGATCGCGCGCAAGTTGGGTGACTGGTTCGCCTGGGGCTGGCGCAGCTCCTCGAGCGTCGCCGCCACCGCGCCGCACTGCGTGTGACCGAGCACCACGGCGAGCCTCGTGCCGAACCGCTCGGCCGCAAACTCCACGCTGCCAACTTGCGAGGGGGCCACGATGTTGCCTGCCACGCGAATGACAAACAAATCACCGAAGCCCTGGGAAAAGACGAGCTCGGCTGGAACGCGCGCATCGGAGCAGCCGAGAATGATCGCGAATGGCCGCTGCACACCGCTCGGGCGTCCGGCAGGGGCGCCTGCGTTGGCGACAAACCGGCGATTGCCCTCACGCAGACGCTCGAGCGCCTCGCGGCCTGGAATCAGACGAGCCTCCCGAAAAGGAGGCTACAATCTAGCGGCGACTCGGACTCGCGGGCACGTCCTCTATCGCCCAGTAATCGTGGCTTGCGATCGTAAACCGCAGGTTCGGCACTTCACCTCCCGCGGCGGGCGTGTAATTCCCCGGATAGAATGTTGCGGAGAAGGTCTGAGCCGTGGGCGGCTTCGCCGTGAAAACGATTACCGTATCGTCGACGATCTTATACGTACCGCTTTGCCCCCACGCGCCTATAGCCCCATGCTCGGTCCCACACAACATCGTGGTTTGATCCCACAGCAGGCTGTACTTCCCATCGATCGTGAGCGTGAGCCAACCGCCCAGATTCACCGCCTGGCACGTATCAGCCGCCGTCGAGACAGGGAGGCGCTGGTTGTCGATCATGTATTCCGAATACGTGCCGGCCGCGCGGGCGAAGGGGTTTTCCGGATTCGTGGGCTCGGAGCACGCGGCGAGAGCGATCACGAGAAAAACGAAAGGACGACGCATGGGCACACTCCCTAAGGAGGACTCACGCATTGTGACGGTATCAGGGTAAAAAGGAAATAGCGGATGCCCTTAAAGTCATAATCAGTGCTGGGTGAGCGCCTTCACCACTCCATCGCAGAACGCCCAGTCATCCACGACCTGTCCCTCGGTGGGATGCGGCCGCGCTCCCCATGCCACGACGACGACGTTGGCCCGCGGGTTCACGTAGATGTATTGCCCGTGAATTCCCATCGCCATGAACGCGCCGTCGCGTCCCGGCCACCACAAATAGCCGTACTCGAGGTGCGTGCCGTCGCGGAGCTGTTTGGGGGTCGTCGCTTCCTGGATCCATCCCGTCGGCAAGATCGAATCCCCTCCCGCAACGCCACCACCGAGCACGAACAGACCAAACCGCCCGAAATCGCGCAGCGTCGCACTGAAACCACTGCCACCGATCTCGGTGCCGTCCGGCGAATCGAGCCACCACTTCGCGTCGGCCTCCATCCCGAACCTGCTCCAGATCCGCTCTTCGAGGTACGTCGCGAGTGCTTGCCCGATTGCCGCGCGCAGCACCTCGGCGACGACCTGTGTCTCACCGGTGTTGTAGTTGTTTCGGGTCCCCGGCTCGGCCGCGCGCGGCAGTGTTTTCATCAGCGCGAGTGCCGATCCCGGGACCTGTGAGATCTGCACGTCGAGCAGGTGACGCCGATCGGAAGTGGGATCGCTGTACGTCTCGTTCCAGCGCACTCCCGAAGCCATCAGGAGGAGATCGCGGATCGTCACGCCGTCGTACGCGCTGCCGCGCAACGCCGGCACGTAGCGCGTCACCGAGTCCGACAGGCTCCTGATCTTCCCCTGCCTGAGCGCAGCTCCCACGAGTGTCGAGCTTATCGATTTGGCGATCGACATCGACATCCACCGCGTCCGCTCGCCGTTGCCGAAGCGATAGCGCTCGAGCGCAATGCGCCCATCCTGCAGCACGAGCAACCCTGCGATGCGATTCAGCTCGAGATAGGACTCGAGATCGTAGGGCTTGCCGTTATCGGTGAAGCTGACGGAGGTCAGCGGCTGCGGGGCGGGCGGCAGCGGAAACGGGTGCGCTGACGGGTGCACGGTCCGCGTGGGGAACAGTCGATCGATGTTCCGGAATGTGTTGACCGCCAGCTCGGGCGTGAGCACGCCGTCGTAGATCTGGCGGACGGTCCCGATCGGCTCGGTACGATGTGGATACGATGGCGGGGTAGCCCGGCACGCCGTGCCTACCAAAAGCACCGCGACCGCGGCCCTCAAGACGCCGTGCGGTACTTCACGTATACCGTGCGGTTTGGCGGCTGCGCGCACAGCTCCTTCATCCCGATCTTGGTCGCGATCGAGCGCGCCCCTTCATTATGATCGTCGATCGAGGCGATGACGCGGTCGACTTTCGCCGTGTCGAACGCCCAGTCGAGGATCAATTCGCAGGCGCGTTTGGCCAGACCGCGCCGCTGTGCCTCCGAGCGCATCACGCACAGTACCTCGAGATCCTTCCCTTCGAGCGCGTGCGACTTCACGAGTCCGCCCACACCGAGCGCGAGCGGTCCTTCCACGATCGCGAACAGCCGAGACCGATCCCCCTGACCTTCCGGGAGCTGCCCCACGAATTCCCAGACGTCATCCTGTTGCTGCAGGGCCTCGAGCAGCTCGGCGTCGGAGGGTTTGAGTGGCCGCAATTCCATACGTAATCCTCAAGAAGTCCGCACTGCGTGTCCGCCAAACTCGCGGCGCAGTGCCGCGATCAGTTTGGCACCGAACGACTCGGTTTGACGGGAGCGAAAACGCGCGAGCAGCGCCGTCGTGATCACGGGTGCCGGCACACTCAGGCGCATCGCCTCTTCGACTGTCCAGCGCCCCTCCCCGGAATCCTCGACGTACCCGCGGATGTCGCTCAGCTGGTCATCGCGCGCAAATGCCCGTTCGGCCAGCTCGTTGAGCCACGAGCGCACGACGCTGCCATGATTCCACAACTTCGCAATCTTGCCGAGCTCGAGCTTGAAATCCTGCGAGGCATGCAGAATCTCGTAGCCCTCGGCGTACGCCTGCAGCAGGCCGTACTCGATCCCGTTGTGGACCATCTTGACGTAGTGGCCCGCGCCGGCCGGGCCGACGTGCGCGTAGCCGTCGGGCGCGGCGAGACTCTTGAACAGCGGCTCACAATGCTGAACGGCGGCCGTTGCACCACCCACCATCAGGCAGTAACCGGCGTCGAGGCCCCAGATCCCGCCACTCACGCCGGCATCGATGAAGTCGATTCCCTTCGCGCTGGCCGTTTGCGCGCGCCGCATCGAGTCGCGGTAGTTCGAGTTGCCCCCATCGACGAGGATGTCTCCGCGGGAAAGTGCGGGCAGGAGCTGCTCGATGGTTTGATCGACCGCGGGCCCTGCCGGCAGCATGATCCATACGACCCGGCGAGGCTTGAGCTGGCCGGTCACAGCGGCGAGGTCTTTGGCAGCCTGGACCCCCTTGCCGCCGGCAGCCTTTCTGGCATCCGCGCTTTGGTCGTAAACGACGAGGTCGTGCCCATGCTGGGCCAGCCGCTTCACCATGTTGCCGCCCATGCGGCCCAACCCGATCATCGCCAGTTGCATCGTCGCGCTTTCCTCGAAGGCGTCGCGGTATCGTAGCACGGAATCCGGAAGCGGGATAGGATTGGCGACTCGTGCACACCGGGCTCTATGTGATCATGGGCGTTTCCGGATCCGGGAAGACGACGATCGGAACCGCCTTGGCGCGCGCGCTCGACGTTCCATTCGTCGAGGGCGACCAGCTGCATCCGCGCGCGAATGTCGAGCGCATGGCGCGAGGCATCCCGCTCACCGATGAGGACCGCCAGCCCTGGCTGATCGCGATCGCGCAGCGGTTGCGCGAGGCAGATCAGACGGGCTCGGGGCTGGTCATCGCCTGCTCGGCGCTGAAGCGGAGTTACCGCGACCTGCTTCGGTCGCGAGGGTCCGCCAAGATTCGCTTCGTGTACCTGCGGGGCGGCCAGTCTCTCGTGGCGGACCGTCTCCAAGGTCGTCATGGGCACTTCATGCCGGCATCGCTGCTCGAGAGTCAGTTCGCGGCGCTCGAGGAGCCGGACCCCAGGGAGCACGTTCTGGTGTGCGATATCGGCGAAACGCCTACCGCCATCGTCGATAGCCTCGTGCAGCACGTCACGTGAGCGCGAACACGCAGCTGCTGCTGTACGCCGCCCTGGCGGTCATCGCGCTGATCATCCTGATCGCGCGCTTCAAGCTCCATCCGTTCCTCGCCCTCATCACGGTGTCGCTCGCGCTCGGCATCGTCGCCGGGATGCCGCTCGGAAGCGTAGCGAAGTCATTTCAGGATGGTGTTGGCGCGGTGCTGGGGTTCATCGCCATCGTGGTCGCACTCGGCACGATGCTCGGCAAAATGATGGCGGAGTCGGGTGGCGCGACGCGCATTGCGACGACGCTCATTGCGCAGTTCGGCGAGCGGCGCGTGCACTGGGCGATCATGTTCGTGGCGTTCATCGTCGGGATTCCGGTGTTCTTTCAGGTGGGCTTCGTGCTGCTGATCCCACTCGTCTTCACGATTGCCCGCCGGTCCGGACTGTCGCTCGTGAAGATCGGCATTCCGCTGGTCGCGGGACTCTCGGTGGTGCACGGTATGGTGCCACCGCATCCCGCCGCGATGCTCGCGGTAAGCGCGTATCATGCCGACACCGGCCTCACGATCGCCTATGCGATCCTCGTCGGCCTGCCCACCGCGGCGCTCGCGGGTCCGATCTACGCAACCTGGATCACGCCGCGCATTCAGCTTCCCGGCCGGAACGAGATGGCCGATCAGCTGGTTGGTGCGGCTGAATCGCGCCCGCTGCCGGGCTTCGGTACTTCGGTGTTCAGCGTGCTGCTGCCGGTCATCCTCATGCTGCTGGCGAGTGTCGCAGACGTCACGTTCGCGGCAGAGAGCCCCATCCGCCGCGGGCTCGACTTCGTGGGCAGCCCCATCGTCGCCTTGTTGCTCGCGTTGCTGTTTTCATTCTGGTCGTTGGGGTTCCGCCAGCGCTTTACGCGCGACCAGATCCTCAGGTTCATGGGCGACTGCCTTGCCCCCACCGCCACGATCCTGCTGGTCATCGGTGCGGGCGGTGGGTTCAATCGGGTGCTGCTCGACAGCGGCGTGGGCAAGGCGATTGCCGACACGGCGGCCCAATCGCACGCGTCTCCGCTGCTGCTCGCCTGGACCATCGCCGCGCTTATCAGAGTCGCTACCGGGTCGGCGACAGTCGCGATGACGACGGCGGCGGGGATTGTCGCGCCGGTCGCCGCCGCCACGCCGGGCACTTCTCCCGAGCTGCTCGTGCTGGCCACGGGCGCCGGCTCTCTCGTGCTGTCCCACGTCAACGACTCGGGCTTCTGGCTCATCAAGGAGTTCTTCAACATGACCGTTCCACAGACGCTCAAGACCTGGACCGTCACCGAGACCATCATCGGCGTCGCCGGACTGGCGTTCACGCTCCTGCTCGGCTTGCTCGTGGGCTGTGCACCCCGAAAGCCTGAGACGACCGAGCTGAGCGCCCGCGGCTGGA
>Ga0134125_10009586_pt1 | contig 10892 bp, 9 predicted proteins | sample KB31751_FD_96464 | JGI IMG/M metagenome (GOLD analysis project Ga0134125, IMG submission 96464) | Terrestrial soil microbial communities with excess Nitrogen fertilizer from Kellogg Biological Station, Michigan, USA - KB3-175-1 | ecosystem: Environmental > Terrestrial > Soil > Unclassified ...
CACCGTCTTGGCCAGCCGCCGCGCCCCCAGCGGCGCCATCGTCAGGTGATCCTCGATCCCGCCCGCGATCGTCGACGTCGGCAGCTCCAATGATACGGGCATCGCCAGCAGCCGCGCCTCGGCGGCCAGCGCGGCGGCGCCGCCGCCCACCAGCGCCAGCGCGTCGTCGGGGGTGTCGGTGCTGCGAAGGCCCGTGGAGATCCCGGACCAGTGCCCGGCCAGGTGCTTCTGGATGCGCTCGCAGCTGGCCGTCATCACCTGCGCCATCGCGATCCGCATCAGGTCGAGCGCCGCCGCCACCGGGGTCACGTCGAAGTTGCCGACCGAAACGATCCGGCCCTCCGAGGCGACCACCATCGGGTTGTCGCCCGAGGCGTTGAGCTCGGTCTCCAGCTGTATGCGGGCGTGGCCGAGCGCGTCGCGGGCGGCGCCCAGCACCTGCGGGAGCGTGCGGAAGCTGAGCGGGTCCTGCAGGTTCCGCGGCGCCCCGGGCTGCCACAGGTAGCTGCCCTCGAGCAGCTGCCGCATCCGGCCGATCGACGTGGCCAGCCCGCGGAACGGCCGCGCGTCGGCCACCTGCGGATGCAGCACCGACGGGTTGCCGGCGAACCCCTCCAGGCTGAGCGCCCCCACCACATCGCAGGCGTCCAGCAGCCGCGCCGTGTCCGCCAGGGCCAGCGCGCCGATCCCGACCGAGAGCGAGTTTCCGTTGAGCAGCGCCAGTGGCTCGCCCCGCTGGAGCACCAGCCCCCGCGCCCGCAGCGCATCGATCAGCTCGGCCATTGCCGGCAGGTCGGACTGGCCCAGCGAGCCGATCGGCGACAGCCGCGGCGCCACACCGTCGTTGAGCGCTGCCGCGAACGCCTCGGCCACCTCGGAACGCACCATGCTGCGCCCGCGGCAGAGCGCGTTCACCCGGTGCAGCAGCGCCGCGCGTCCCACCTCACCGGGCAGCGGGTGGCCGTGGGAGGTGCGGTGCGACTGGATCGTGAGCCGCGTGAAGCGCCCGGCGTCCTGTGCGGACTGGCGCACCCCGCGCAGGGCGCCCACCCCCGTGTTCAGGCCGTAGACGGCCTCGTCGCCCTCGGCCAGGCGAGCCGCCAGCTGCGACGCCGCTCGCATCCGTCCCGTTGCCTCACTGGACAGCGCCACCGGCAGCCCCTCACGGGCGACCGCCGCCACGTCCTCCACGGTCAGCCCGGTGCCGGTCAGGATCAGCTCGTCCACGCGCGCATCCTACGGGTCTGGGCCGCGTCCGCGTGACTACACTGCTCCCCCATGGTCACCGCCCACACCGACGTGGTCGGCAGCCTGCTCCGCCCGCAGGCGCTGCTTGACGCCCGGCAGCGGTTCGAGCAGGGCGAGCTCGAGCCGGCCGAGTTCAAGCGCATCGAGGACGCGGCGGTGGACGCCGCCGTGGCCCTGCAGGAGCAGGCCGGGCTGGATGTGGTGACCGACGGCGAGATGCGCCGCCTGTCCTTCCAGAGCGGCCTGCCGGATGCGGTCGAGGGCTTCGGCGAGGTGCCCCTGGACGCGTACCTGTGGGGCGAGTGGCACGGCGATGAGCAGGTCGGCGACCGTGCCACCGAACGACCGCCGCGCCTGGGCGTGCGCGAGCCCCTGCGCCGGCGCCGCCACATCGCCGCCGAGGAGCTGACGTACCTGCGCGGCCGTACCAGCCGCATCCCCAAGATCACCCTCACCAGCCCCAGCCTCTACGCCAACCTGTGGTCGCCGGAGCTGTCGCTCGACGCCTACCCCACGCTGGACAGCTTCCTGGAGGATGTCGTCGAGATCATGCGGGACGAGGTGCGTGAGCTGTCGCGGCTGGGCGCGACCTACCTGCAGCTGGACGCGCCCCACTACCCGCTGCTGATCGACCCGGCCACGCGCGCGTTCTACGAATCGCAGGGCTGGTCGCTCGAGCGCTGGCTCGACCGCGGCATCGAGCTCGACAACGCTGTGATCGCGGCCGCCCCCGGCGTCACCTTCGGGTTCCACCTGTGCCGCGGCAACCAGGGCAGCCGCTGGCTGGTGTCCGGCGGCTACGACCCGATCGCCCCACGTGTGTTCCGCGGTGTCAACGCCCAGAGGCTGCTGCTCGAGTACGACGACGAGCGGTCGGGGTCGTTCCAGCCGCTGCGGGAGGTGCCCGACGACCGGATGGTGGTGCTGGGGCTGGTCACGACCAAGTCCGGGCGCCGCGAGACGGTCGAGGAGCTGGAGCGCCGCGCGCGGGAGGCCGCGGCCTTCATCGACCTCGAGCGGCTGGCGATCTCGCCGCAGTGCGGTTTCGCGACGTCGGTTGTCGGGAATGCCGTCACGCAGGACGACGAGCGCGCGAAGCTGGAGACGATCGCGCGCGCGGCGACCGCCATCTGGGGGTGACCGGTTTGCGACGGCTGGCGCCCAGCGCCTACGATTCCGCGAAGCCGCAACGGCCCACCCGGGCCGGCAGAGGGGACAGTGACCGACATGAGACGCGTGCTGGTTGTTGCACCGACCCGGAGAGATCTGCTGAACCTCGCCGACGCACGGGTGCTGGCGCGCTACGACCTCGTGTTCGAGGAGCGGCCCGGCGTGCAGGGCGTGTTCGGTTCCAGCGACTCCACGGCGGCGCTGGCCGTTGTGGTGGCCGACCGGCTGGGGCTGCCGGGTCCCGGATACGAGGCGTTCATGCGCTGCCACGACAAGCTGGTCTCGCGGCGCATCCAGGCCGAGGCGGTGCCGGAGGCGACACCGCGCTTCGCGCCGCTGGACGCGATGCGACCGCCCGAACGGCCACCGCTGCCCTTCCCGTTCTTCGTGAAGCCGGTGCAGGGCCACCTGTCGCAGCACGCCTACGAGGTCGACAGCGACGAGCGGCTGGCCGAGGTGCTGGCCGCAGCCCGACGTGCCAGCTTCCGCCGTCTGATCGCCGAGCAACTGCTCTCGGGGCACCTGGTCACGTTCGAGGGCTTCATGCACGACGGCGAGGTGACACCCGTCGGCGTGACCGATGCCGTGCTGCACCCCAACGGCATCAGCTTCCTGCGGTTCGAGTACCCCAGCACGCTCCCGGCGGGCCCTCAAGAGCAGATGGCCGAGATCGCCTCCCGGCTGATGCCGGCGCTGGGGTTCGACCAGTCGCTGTTCAACATCGAGTTCTTCGTGCGGGAGGACGGGCGCGTGACGATCGTCGAGGTGAACGGGCGGATGGCGTCGCAGTTCGCGCCGTTGGTGCGGGCCGTGCACGGCGTCTCCACGTATGAGCTGCAGCTCGAGCTGGCGGCCGGAGGCGCTCCCATCATGCCGCCCGCCCGCCCGGACGTGGTGGCCGCCAGCTTCCTGCTCCGCAGCTACCACGACGCGGTCGTGCGCGAGGTGCCCGACACCGCCGCCGTGACCGAGGCATTCCCGGGCGCGTTCGTCGAGCTGCTGGTGCGCGAGGGGCAGCGGCTGAGCGAGAACGACGACGACGTGCTGTCCCACCGCCTGGCCGTGGTCGCGCTGTCGGGCCCCGACCGCGAGTCGCTGATCGACCGCTACCAGCAGGCCGTGGAGCTGCTGCCCTTCGACCTGGCGCCGGTGCCGGCCCGGGTCGCGGGGTAGGCGCGGCTCAGGCCTCGCCGTCCCAGTAACCGACACCGTCCGCCTTGCGCGCGATCAGGTCGTCGCCCTCGCCGCCGCTGAACAGCAGCACCTTCTCGCTGTCGGGGAACACCGCCACCGCCGGCCGGCCCTTCGTCGACAGGATCACCATCCGGGCCGGCACGTCGCCCGTGTTCACCACGCGGTGCCCGCCGTCCGGGCCCTCCGGAAAGCAGACCAGGTCACCGGCCGCGAGAGCGTGATCCCCGTCCGGGTCGCGCAGCGTTACCGACCCGGACACCAGCAGCAGCCACTCCTCGCAGCCGTACTCGTAGTGGTAGGGGAAGGTCGCCTCGCCCGGCGGCAGCTCGTACAGGGTCGCGCCCATCCGCGCCGCGCCGATCGCCGGGCCCAGCTCCGCCGCACGCCAGCTGTACCCCGGCTGCTCCTGTGTCAGGTTGAACTGCGGCTGGTTGATGTTGACGTGTCGCATTGTGGCTCCCCTTTAGAACTCGAAGCTGCACCAGGGCTCGCGCTCGGCCCTGAACATCGAATCGGCACGTACGCAGGCGCCTGGCGCGAGCTCGCGCAGCCGCATCGCCTCGCGCAGCGCCGTGAACCGGTAGCCGCCCAGGAACGCGGAGGCAAGCGCCGGGGCGTCCAGCGCGATCTCGGCCCGGCGGCCGGTGGGCCCGCAACTCGCCTCTCCGTCGCGCACCTCGAGCAGCAGGGCTGCCCCGGCCAGCTCCAGCACCAGCTCGCCGTCGGCCGGATAGCGACGCGCCTCCAGCGCGGCCGGCGCGTCCAGCAGCGACAGCCACAGCCCGTCCGCGATCTGCTTGACCTGGTGGTAGCGCCACTCGGCCAGCAGCCAGCGGATCGGGTCGTCGAGCGGGCGGTTGTAGATCTGCACCGAGGTGGTCAGCTCGACGTCGAGCAGGTAGCGCCAGATAGCCGCCGCCGCCTCGGGCGCCGCTGTCAGCAGCGCCTGCACCTGGACCTGCCCCTGCGGCAGCACCTCGTGCGTCCACTCGCTCTTCACCCGGTAGCTGGCGAAGCCGTCGTAGCCGCCGCCGGCGGCACGGTGGGCGATCCGGAACTCGTCGTGCTCGGCCGCCGTGAACATCTCGGCGATGTCCGCGTCGCTGCGATCGAGCTCGCCCGGGATCTGCAGCCGCGATCGCTCCAGCACCTCGCGGACGACCGAGACCGGGGAGGGATCGCGCAGCAGCTCGATGCTGCCGGGGTCCTGAAACGGCGCCGCGAAGGCGCCGTGGGTGCTGTCGACCTCGGCCTCGGCGACGGTCAGCGTCGCCGGCCCATAGCCGAAGCGATGGTAGATGTCGGTGGCGGCAGCGAACAGCCCCGACACCGGCAGGCCCTGCTCGCGCATGTCCGCGTGCTGGCGGTCGAACATCGCCCGCAGCGCCCCCCGGCGGCGATGGGTCGGAAGCACGCCGGCCCAGGTCAGCCCGCGCATGGGCACGGCCCGCCCGCCGGGCACGGTCATCTGGAACGGCTGGTCGACGCTGACGCCGATCATCTCGCCGCCGTCGAAGGCGGCCACGCAGTTCACCCGCCGCAGGAACGGCACCATCAGCCTGTCGAGCTTCTCGTCCTCCCAGTGGTAGCCGAAGGCGGTGGCGTGGACGGTGGCGAACTCCCGCAGCTGGTCCGGCTCGTGCACGGTGTGGACGGTCAGGCTCACGGACGCACGGAGCGCCGCTTGGCGATCCGCGCCAGCGCGCTCACATCCTCGTCGCCGTGTCCCTCGCCGATCAGGTCGTCCTCCTCGGCCAGCACCACCTGCGACACGCCCAGGTCGAGACCCAGGCGCCCGGCCTCGTCCAGCGCGATCGCCACGTCCTTGCGGTGCAGCGATACCTTGAATCCGAGCGGGTAGCTGTCGTCGACCATGTTCTGAGCCCGGTTGGCGAGCACCCACGACGACGCGGCCCCTGCAGACAGCGCGTCCATCAGCTGCTCCAGCGGCAGGCCGGCGGCCTGCGCCAGCGCGATGCCCTCGCCCACGGTGGCGTAGGTGCCCGCGATCATCACCTGGTTGACCGCCTTGGCCATCTGGCCGGAGCCGCTGGGGCCGAGGTGGGTGATGCGCTTGCCGAACGCCTGCAGGATCGGCTGCGCCCGCTCGACGTGCTCGGACGAGCCGCCCACGAAGATCGTGAGGGTGCCGTTCTGGGCGCCCTCGGAGCCGCCGGACACGGGCGCGTCCACCAGGCCGATGCCCTGGGCGGCCAGCCGCTCGGCCAGCTCCGCCGTTGCCGAGGGAGACACCGTCGAGCAATCGACCACGGTGCCGCCCGCGGCCAGCCCCTGCGCGACGCCGTCGCCGCCGAACAGCACGGCCTCCAGGTCGGGCGTGTCTGAGACGCAGATCAGCACCGCGTCGGCTCTCGCGGCAGCCTCGGCCGGGCTGGCTGCGCGGGCGGCGCCTCGTTCGGCCAGGGGCAGCTCGCGCTCGCGCGTGCGGTTGTGCACCGTCACCTCATGGCCGGCGTCGAGCAGGTGGCCCGCCATGGGAGCGCCCATCGTTCCCAGTCCGATCACGGCTACGCGCATAGGAGCGCGATTCTAGCCACGGCCGCCCGGGCTACGTACGCGTTGCCGCTTCCGCCCCACCCACGGCGATCTTGGCCCGCGCCGTGACGAGGTGGTAGAGCACGAGCAGCTGCACGATTGCAAGCGAGTCGCTGCGGTTGAGGTCGGTGCCGAGCGTGAACTCACCCAGGCGCTCCGATCGCAGGTGGTTTGCGAAGTGCATGTGCTCCCAGATCCGCTCTTCGAGCTCGAGCGCCGTCGCCGCAGGCAGCCGCCCCGGCACCCGAAGGTCCTGCTCGCCGTCCGCGCCCACCAGCGAGAGGCCCTGCTCGGGGTCGTCGCCGACGACGTCCGACAGGTCGGGGTGCGGTAGGCCGGGGCGCAGCAGCAGGTGCGCGTCCAGGTGCGTGGAGTCGGGATCATCGTGCGCGTCGGGCGGGTCGGCGAACCGCACGACCATGTCGGCGTGGTGGCGCTGAGGGCGGATGTACTGGTTGGAATCGCGCTCGCGCCGGTCGAGCTCGTCGAGCACCTGGTTGGTGGTGTAGCCGCGCCGCGAGCAGTCGCGCACCACCTTCCAGCGGCGGCGCAGGCTCTCGGGAGGGTCGAGGAAGACGCGGATGTCGAAGCACTCGCGGAGCGCGTCGGTGTGGTAGCCGAGCAGGCCTTCAACGATCAGGAAGCGTCCCGGGGTGAGGTAGACGGGCGGCGCGAACGTGCCGTCCGAGTGCCGGTAGACCGGCTTCATGATGGCCTCGCCCCGGCGCAGCAGCATCAGGTGCTGGCCCATGATGTCCATGTGGTTGCAGCCCGGGTCGAGCGGCGTCAGGCCCATGTCGGCCCGCTGCGAGCGGTCGTAGCGGTGGTAGTCGTCGAGGCAGACGTGCGAGACCTGCTCCTGGCCGAGCACGCGCACCAGCCCCCGCGTCAGTGTTGTCTTGCCGCTCGCGGAGTCGCCCACGACGCCAAGGATGATCGGGCGTGACATCGATCCACTCTACCCGGTGGAGGTGCGGGCGAACGCTGCAACCGCGATTGAACGCTCGGTCGATACTGATAACCTCGCCGTGCAATGACGTTCGGCCAGCTGAACACGTTCCTGGCGCTCGCGCGGGCCGGCTCGGTGCGCGGAGCGGCCGCGTCGCTGGTGGTGACGGAGCCGGCCGTATCGGCGGCGGTGGGGGCGCTGCAGCGCGACCTCGGCGTGGAGCTGGTGACCCGGCAAGGGCGCGGCATCATGCTGACGCCTGCCGGTGAAACGCTGGCCCGCTACGCCGCCGAGCTGCTGGGGCTGCGCGACCAGGCGCTGCGCGAGATCCGTGAGGTGCGGGCGCTGCGCCTGGCCGCGGTCACGACCGCCGGCGAGTACGTGGTGCCGCCGCTGCTGAAGGCGTTCATGGCGGGCCACCCGAACGTCGACGTGTCGCTCGAGGTCGGCAACCGCGCCGAGGTGTTCGAGCGGCTGACGCAGCGCCAGGTCGACCTGGCGATCGGCGGCAGCCCACCGGCCGGCTCCGGCATCAGCGGCCAGCCGTTCCTCGACTACCGTCTGGTGGTGGTGGCCGCGGCCGACCATCCGGTCGCGGACCCCGCCGACGAGACCTGGCTGCTGAGAGAGCGCGGGTCGGGCACGCGCGCGACCGTCGAGGCGTTCCTGGTCGCGGCCGGGATCGCGCCCCGCTCCACCCTCACGCTGGGCTCGAACGGCGCCGTCAAGCAGGCGGTGCTGGTGGGCCTTGGCATCACCCTGCTGTCCGACCACGCGGCCGGTGCCGAACTGGCATCGGGCGCGCTGGTGCCCGTGGCGATGCCGGGCGCGCCGCTCGAGCGCTCCTGGTTCGTGCTGCGTCGTGCGAGCGGCCCGATCCTGCCGGAGGCATCCGCCTTCAGCGCGTTCTGCCGGTCGCCGGAGGCAGCGGCCGCCGTGCTGGCCGCAATCGGCCCGTAGGCATCGCCGTGACCGGCGCGTGACACGCAAAGGTGCGACGTTCGCCACGCCCCCGCAACGCCTCGGTCGGCATACGCCATGATCCACGCCGGCCGGCCGGCACGAACATCACGGCCGCGACCGCGCCGCCGCGCAACCATGCGGGCACGGATCACCGCCCGGTGACGACCCGTCACGATCCCGTGCCGGACCGCCCACGGCGCGCAGCTCGGGCTCTGAGCCCGTTAAGAGCGCGACGGGCGTTGCGACTCTGAGTGAGAGCGGTGACCGATCGTCGCGGAATCGATGCTGCGGGCGCTACGCGCCGCGCTCGGCGACCGGCGACACCGGCTCGGCCGAGTCGATCACCACCTGCCGGCGAGGACTGCTCGACGACCGGTCGGACACCGCGACCGCGACGGCCGCCACGATCACCGCCGTCGCGACCACGGTGGTTGCGGTGAGCGGCTCGCCCGCCAGGGCCCAGCCGAGGAACACCGCCACCACGGGGTTCACGAACGCGTAGGTGGCCACCCGCGTGGGCGCGACGTGGCCGAGCAGCCAGATGTAAGCGGTGAAGGTGACCACCGTGCCCAGCAGCACCAGGTAGAGCAGGCCCGCGAGCGAGCGGCCGCTCACCTGCGACAGCTGCAGATCCTGCGCCTCGCCGGATGCCAACGAGACGGCCACCAGCACCATCCCGCCCACCAGCAGCGGCGCACCGGCCGCCGCCATCGGCGATGCGGGCAGCGGCACCCTGCGAGTGGCGATCGTGCCGGCCGCCCACGAGAAGGCGGCCAGCAGCAGCAACGCGGCGTCGGTCGCCGACAGCCCACCGCCGCCGGTCTTGCCCGCCACCAGCAGCGCCACGCCAAGGAACGCAGCGAACAGCGCCAGCGCCGTGCGCGACGAGGGCCTGCCGGACCCCAGGAAGCCCCACGCCAGCAGCGGCACGAACAGCGGGATGGTGGCGAGGCACAGAGCCGATATGCCCGACGGGACGAACTGCTCCTCGCGCGCCAGCACCGCGTGGCAGCCGACGAACAGGAACAGCCCGACCGCGCCCGAGCCCAGCCACTCGGCCGGCGTCGGCCAGGCCGAGTCAGGCTCGCGCAGGCGCGACATGCCCAGCAGGATGCCGCCGCCGACCAGGCAGCGCGCCGCCATCATCGGAAACGGCGGGATCGTCTCGACCGCCCAGGCGATGGCCAGGAAGGTCGAACCCCAGACCAGGTAGATGGCCGCGAACGCGGCCACCACCCGCGGTTCGGGCAACGAGGGCATCGCCGTAGGCTAGTGAGACAGGTGGGTCCGGGCGCTACCCGGCGGTCGCCGTAGCCCGCCGTATGGCCAGCAGATCCCGGTCGCTGACCCGGGTGATACGGGCGCCCACCACCGCCCGGCCGTAGGCGCCCATCTCCGCCTTCACCGCCTTGGCCTGGATCGTGATCTTGCGCTCCTCGAGCGTGAACGTGAGGGCGAACTCGTCACCCGCCACCATCTGCAGCTCGATCGAGAGCTGCACCCCGGTCTCCGACAGGTCGTCCACGCGCACGTCGTACTCGTTGCCCTCCACGGCGTACTGGCAGAAGATCGCGGTCATCACCGCCGGTATGTGCATCTCCACCCGCGCCGCCTGCCGGCCGGGGCCGTCCTCGCTGATCTCGACCAGAGCGAGCACCGCGATCGCCTGCTCGAACGAGTGGTACTCGGCCTGCGTCAGCTCGAACCGGGCTGTCCACGGCTGGTCGCCGACCGCAAAGCGCAGGGTCAGCTGCTCGACTCCGCCCATCTGCAGCCGCGGCAGGTAGGCCCGCAGCGTCAGGCCGTCCAGCTCGAACGGATCGCACGGGAGCTGCTTTCCCTCCTGCGAGGTCGCGGATACGCCGGTGCGTCCCGGCAGCGATGCCAACGCTCGTGCGGCCGCCCCCTCCACGCTACTCCTCGGCCATGAACGGATACCGGTAATCGGCCGCCGGCACGAACGTCTCCTTGATCGTGCGCGGGCTCGTCCACCGGATCAGGTTCCACATGGAGCCGGCCTTGTCGTTGGTGCCGGATGCGCGGGCGCCGCCGAACGGCTGCTGCCCGACCACCGCGCCCGTCGGCTTGTCGTTCACGTAGAAGTTGCCGGCGGCGTCGCGCAGCGCCTCGTGGGCGTGCGAGATGGCAGACCGGTCAGTCGCGAACACGGCGCCGGTGAGTGCGTAGGGCGAGGTGGCGTTGACCACGTCGAGGGTGTCATCGAACCGCTTCTCGTCGTACACGTAGGTGGTCACGACCGGCCCGAACAGCTCCCGCTGCATCAGGTCGAACGAGGGGTCATTGGTGGCGATCACGGTCGGGCCGACGAAGTAACCGTCGCTGTCGTCGGCGTCCCCACCGACCACGATCTCGGCATCGTCCGACTTCTTGACCATGTCGAACGCGTCCGCCTGGGTGGTGTACGCGCTCTGGTCGATCACGGCGCCCATGAAGTTGCGGAAGTCCTCGACCGGGCCCATGCGGATGGTCGGCACCTCGGTCTCCAGCGCCTCCCGGATCTGCGGCCACAGGTTGGACGGCGCGTAGACGCGCGAGGCCGCCGAGCACTTCTGCCCCTGGTACTCGAACCCACCGCGCAGGATCGCGGTGGCGACGGCCTGAGGGTCGGCCGAGGTGTGGGCCAGGATGAAGTCCTTGCCGCCGGTCTCACCGACGATGCGCGGGTAGCCGTGGTAGCCGGCGATGTTGTCACCGACCGTCTTCCACATCGACTGGAACACCGCCGTCGCGCCGGCGACGTGGATGCCGGCACGCTCGGGCGCGCGCACCGCGGCGTCGCCGATCTCGCCGC
>Ga0134125_10009587_pt1 | contig 10892 bp, 13 predicted proteins | sample KB31751_FD_96464 | JGI IMG/M metagenome (GOLD analysis project Ga0134125, IMG submission 96464) | Terrestrial soil microbial communities with excess Nitrogen fertilizer from Kellogg Biological Station, Michigan, USA - KB3-175-1 | ecosystem: Environmental > Terrestrial > Soil > Unclassified ...
ACCAGGTGCTCCAGGATGCCTGTCTCGTCCTGTTCCTGCTGGAGTGCCCGGACGAACTCGCCCATGCGCCCTGCCAAGTCGTTACGCATGCCACGGCCGTCATCGCTTCCGCCTGCACCGCGAGCCGCCTGCCGTCCTACCATGCGCATATTCTTACAAGCAGGTCGCGCTCCGGCAATGTCGTCGCCGTCCCCCACTTCACCGGCAGCGTACGGTCGTCGTCCTGGCACCCATTTTCCTTGACGTGGCGGGAATTTACGAGGGTAATGGAAGGACAAGAAGAACCAGATCCAGCGACGAAATGACCAGTTGCACCGCGCACCATCGACACCTTGGCGAGGCGCCTCCTCCATGTCACCTCAGCACCCGTACCAGAAATCCTCAGTCCCCCGTTTGCGGATCGCACTCCAGGCCGGCGATTTCAATCTGCAGGACGTGTGGATCGCGTGCCTTGGCCGGGGCGGGGAGGCGGATGCGTTCACGCTGGATGCCTACATCCACGGCGTCGGGACATTGTCCAGGCTCGACCGGTTGGTACTGGAGTGTGCCTGCCGTGAAGCGTTGGAGCTGTAGTCCGACGCAAGGGGCAGTTGCGCCGTCCGGTCGGTGTTGCCCGGTCGCAGGCTCCGGGCAGGCGGCCAGCCGGCACAGGTTGCCGTTGATCTCGCCAGCTAGGAGGACTCCGTCTGAAAGCCGTTGAGTTTGTGGGTCCCGTCGCAGAATGGCTTGATGCCGGATCCTCCGCAACGGCACAGCGCCACCGTCCCCCGCCGCGGGGGCACGCTGTTTCCCCGGCTATCGCGGATCTCGAAGTCGCCGCGGACCAGCAAGGGACCGTTCGGGCAGAGCACGATTTCCGGTCCCCCGTCCCTCGGCTCTGCCGCCGGGAGCCCCGTGGCGGCGAAGTTCGGCGTTGCGCTCGCCGATCGTTGCTCCGGTCTTTGGTCTTCCCGGTCGAGGGGGCCGCGGGATGCCGGAACCATCAGGAGACCGCCTGCGGTTCGGCAGCAGGTGCCGGTTCGGTCGCGGGTAGCGGAGCCAGCAGCGATGTGCGCCCGTCGGTCCACGCGTCCAGCAACATCTGCCCCTGCCGGCCGTCGACGGCAAGCGCGGCGCGGGCACCGAAGAGGACATCGTCGAGCAGCGCCGGTTCGGCTTCCACGAGCCCACCAGCGAGGTCGCGTCCGGCGATCTGCTCGTGTGCCGCGTCGGCCTCGACGTGCTCGTCGAAATAGTGGACGGCCCCGTCGTCGTAGCCGTGCTTGCGGAACCCCCGGGCGTAGTGCTTGTTGGGGATCGAGGAGCTCATCTCGTAGACGGCCAGATGCCCGCAGATGGCGCCGCGGAGGCGCCGGTGCAACCCGAAGAGGGACATCATGTTGACCGAGGCCAGGGTCTGGGCGGGGACATGGTCCAGGTAGGCGCCGAACGCAACGTCCAGTCCTGCGGCACGCATGGTGCGGACGAACAGGGCGCTGTGCATCGCCGCTGCCCGTCCCCCGCCGTACTCGTCGGCCTGGATTTCGACCATGGCCGCCTTGGCCCGGCCGTGCAGGCGCGGAATGGCCCAGGTGTGCGGGTCGGCTTCCTTGAGCTGGTAGACCGACTTGTGGACCAGGAACTCCTTGAGCTGCCACCCGGCGGCCTTGCCCCCGATATACCGCGAGACGCTGGGCCCGCCATCCGCGGCCACCAGGGCGAATAGCGCCTGGGCGACGGTCTCGGCATCCGGGGCCGTCTCCGCGTCGAGCCCGCGCAGCGCTTGCGCGCCAATGGTGTCGGCCAGCCGGCGCAGCTCCGCTTCGAAAGGCCGCTCGATCAGGGCCCGTACCGCCAGCAGCCCCGGATCCCATTCCCAGTCGGGGTCGGTTCCCTCGACGCCGCCATAGTGCAGTTCGTACAGGCAGAACAGCACCAGTTGGAGGTCCTCGTCCGCCACCACATCGGCGGTGGTCCGCAGAGCCGAGCGGACGGCTTCCTGCAGGTCGCCCAGTTCGGGGCGACCGCCATCCAGCGGCGAGGCAAGAATCCGGAACAGGACGGCGCTGGCCACGCCGCGCGCTGCGGGGATTTTCACGATGACGGCCTTTCGAGAGGAAAACGGGTTCCGCCAGCATAGGCAGACACGCCCGCCCCAGGCACTCGTTTGCGTCCGCCTGGCCACGCACGTCGACCGACGGCGCGCGGGGCAGCGTCCAGCGTTGCGCATACCCCGGCAGCACCGGGCTTGATGTGTTGGAGGCCGCGGGTCCACGCCGTGCTCCCGCGGCCTCCATCACGGCACTTGTCTGGGCACTGCTAACGCACCTGCGCCTCTAACCCGCCTGCGGCGACGACACCGGTTCGGCCAGGATCTTGTCGATCTGGCCCATGGCCAGCGCCATGCCCTCCTCCATGCCCATCTTGAGCATTTCCTCGAGCTGCTCGAGGCTTTCGAAGGTGGTCACCGACGTCATCCGGGTCCGCCCACCGACATCCTCGAGGGTCACGGTGCAGAAGGAGCTGCCGAGCCAGCCGCTGGGTTCGCCGTCATCGCCGGCGAAGCCGTCCTCGAAGGTGAAGGTCGTGGGGGCGTTGACCTCCGTGACCTTCCACCAACCGCGGGCTTTGTCCCCCTCCGGGCCGGTCATGTAGTAGCGGGAGTCGCCGCCGGGGAAGAATTCGTGCTTGACGAATGTCGCGGGGTAGGTGGGCGGTCCCCACCAGCGCTCGAGTTGGCGCGGGTCCTCCCAGATCTGCCAGATCCGATCGATGGAGGCGTCGAATTCGGCGACAAAGGTCAGGGTCAGGTTCTCGGTGTCTGCGGTGTGGTCGATGACGGTCATGGTCCTAGTCCTGTCTCGGTTCGGAGAGGAGGTCCCCGATGCGGTCGGCGCGCTGGCGCCAGATGTCCCCGTAGGCATCGAGCAGGCGGGCGGCCCGCTGCAGCGCCTCCGGATTGCCGTGCACGATCTGCTCCCTTCCGTGCCGCTCCTTGCCCACGAGCGACGCCCGCTCGAGCACCGCGATGTGCTTTTGCACCGCCGCGAAGCTCATCTGGTAATTCCCGGCCAGGGTGCTCACGGACTGCCCGGTCCGCATCACCTGGCGGATGATGTCGCGCCGGGTCGCATCCGCCAGTGCCTGGAAGATGCGGTCGATCTCGGCATCGCTCATCTCATGTACAACCATTTGGTTGTAGGTTAGACCGGGCGATGGCAGAACACAAGACCTCTCGACGATTCCTTTCCACCCCTTGACGAGACCTCAGCGGGAGGCAAGACTTGTAATCAACCGTATGGATGATAAAGGGAAAAGTTGATCATGGATCCGGACGAGGACACCGCCGATCTGCTCGACCGGGCCTTTCTGGCCCTGGCCGATCCGGTCCGCCGCGCCATCGTCGCCCGACTCAGCCGGGGTCCGGCCACGGTCAACGAACTGGCGGAACCCTTCGAGATCTCCAAGCAGGCGGTCTCGAAGCACATCCAGGTCCTCGAGCACGCACAACTGGTCACGCGGACGCGCGATGCCCAGCGCCGGCCCGTCCACCTTGACCCCGCACGCCTGGAGGCCCTCACCGCATGGATCGACCGCTACCGGCTGGTCCGCGAAGAGCAGTTCCGCGCCCTCGATGGCGTGCTGAAACACCAGGCCGCCTCCCGCGGCCACTCCCCCGAGGAACCATCATGAACAACGACCTGCATCTGTCCATCCCGGTTGACGTGCCCTTCATCGACTCCATCCGGGAGTTCGACTTCCCCGTCGCCGCGGTCTTCCGCGCCCACACCGACCCCGAATTGGTCGGCCAGTGGCTGGGACCGCGGCGGCTGCGCATGGACATCGACCACTACGACGCGCGCACCGGGGGCACCTACCGGTACCTGCACACCGGTGAGGACGGCGAGTCCTACGGCTTCAGCGGCGCCTTCCACACCGTGCGCGAGAACGAGCTGATCATCCAGACCTTCGAGTACGACGGCTTCCCCGACACCGTGAGCCTGGAGTTCCTGCGCTTCGAGGACCTCGGCGGCGGGCGCACCCGCCTGGTCGGCCACTCGGTCTACCCCACCCAGGAAGCCCGCGACGGCATGGCCGCCTCCGGCATGGAGGAGGGCATGCAGCAGGGCTACGAGCGGCTCGAGGAGCTGCTTGGTTAAGCTGCAGGGTTGAGCTGCAGGGTTGAGCCGCCACCGGCAACCGGGCACGACGGCGATGCCCGGCCACCGGGCATGCGGAAGCCCCTGGTTCCCCTCGAGGCATCAGGGGAACCAGGGGCTTCGAGCGTCTGGGCCGCGCCCTGACCGGATGTGATCCGCTGGCGCTACAGGAGCGACGCGTTGCACTTCGTGCCGGCCCAGCCCTGCGGGTCCGCGCGGGGAACATGGTGGCGCAGATATTGACCGGGGACCCGGCCCCGGCGATGAAAGAGAGCGGGCCGGCCCCGGCGATGGTCATCGTCGGGGCCGGCCTCTGGCCTCCAGGGGTACTAGCGCTTGGACGCCCTGTATCCATGGGACCGGGCCGCTGCCGTGCTGGAGAAGCACTCTTCGGGGTTGGTACGGGAGTAGAACGCGCCGCCGGGCACGTGGTAGATCATCGAGCTGGCATTGCCCTTGATCGGGTACCCAGCGGGGCAGTTGTAGCTACCCGTCCCGTAAACGTGGTTCGGCTTCTTGCCCGCCTTGATCCTGACGGTTTGCGTCTTGGTGGCGGTATACGTCGGCGACCAGGACTTCTTGGTCACCTTCTTGGTGGTCGTCACCGGCTTGTAGAGATTGCGTTCAGCGTAGAGGTACGGCGATGCAATGGCGCCGACGACGGGCTTGATACGTGTGGTGGATTCGTCGTTGTCATCCCACAGCACCACTCCGGAGATTCCGGCTTCGCGGCTCGCCTCGTTGTCGAGGAAGGACACGGCGTAGGTTTCGTAGCTGCCGCCGAAGCTGCCCGTGCACAGCAGTCGCAGTGGCTGCAGCATGAACTCGTCATAGGTGCCCGAAGGCCCGAGTTCCACGACCTTGCAGTTCATCTTGGCCTTCTTCGTGGGACCGGCGACCAGCTGCTTGCCCTTCGTGGTGACGGTGGTGGTCTTGTACACCGGGATGCGGTACTTCGCGGTGGTGGTGACGCGGTACGTCCCGGCCTTCAGCGCCACGGAGGACTTGTTCGTGGCAACTGTCTTCTTCCCCTGTTTCACCGTGAGGCGGCTGGACGACAGCTGCACGCCGCTTGAGCGCGAAACACTCGGTTTGATGGTCGCCTTGCCGCGGTACGGGGCCGTCTTGCCGGCGATCGCCTTGATGGAGACGGCGGAGCGCACGACCAGCTTCTGCTTCTTACTGGCTGTCTTCACCGCCGAGTACTTCTTCGACGCGCCGGTACCCGAGAAGGTCCGGTACTTGACGACGGAGCTGACGGTGTAGGTCCCGGCCTTGAGCTTGGCGCTGCCCTTGGCCCGGACCAGGGTCTTCTTGCCCTGGAGGACTGTGATCGCCTTCGAGCGCAGATCCACCGATCCGCTGGTCGTGACCTTGGGTGCGACGGTCGCGCTGCCACCAACCCGGACGACCGGCGACGCGATGGTCCCGAGGGTGACCTTGGAAACCGCTGCGGCCGGGACGGCAACCCGGACGGCGGGCGACGCCGCGATGGACGGTGCACCCGGTGCGGCAACGGCTGCAACGGTGCCTCCGAGGACCAGCGACGAGGCCGCGGCCAGGGCGGCCAGGGCGCGGCAAACTGAAGTTTTCATTCCCCCAACTTTCTTCCCGGACCATTCCGGGGACATGTGATGGAAAAAGAGTAAACGAAAACTTGAAGGAACAATATGCTTGGCCCGCGGCAATCTATCGTGTCCCGGCAAGCCCTGCCCCGCCGTCGTGCCCCGGGGTTAGGATCACCCGTACGCCGCAGCGACAGGACAGCGATACCAGAAGGAGATGACGCGCATGCCCACCAGCCGTCTCGAGGCGTTCAGCGATGGGGTCATGGCCGTGATCCTGACGATCATGGTGTTGGAGATCCACGTCCCCGAAGGCCATGACCTGGCGGCCCTGGCGTCGTCGGGCCTGGGGCTGAGCCTGCTGACGTACCTGCTGAGCTTCCTCTATGTGGGCATCTACTGGAACAACCACCACCACATGTTCCAGATCGCCGACCGCGTGACCGGTGGGGCACTGTGGGCGAACCTGCACCTGCTGTTCTGGCTGTCGCTGCTGCCGTTGGCCACCGCCTGGTTGGACGAGAGCTCCTTCGCCCGGATCCCGGCGATCGTCTACGGCGTGGACCTGCTGGCGCTGGCGGTGGCGTATTTCATCCTGCAGGCGGTGATCATCCGCTCGCAGGGCACCGGGTCGACCTTGCGCTCCGCCGTGGGGCGGGATCTGAAGGGCAAGCTCTCCCCGGCGCTCTACATCATCGGCATCGTGTGCGCGGTGCTGGGCAGCGACGAGTCCCGGGGGCTGGTGTATGTGGCGGTGGGCTTCTTCGCCGGGGTCGCGGTCCTGTGGCTGGTCCCCGACCGGCGGATCGAGCGGCGCCTGACTGCCGGTGGGGCGGCCCCGGACGCCTGATCAGTCCCCCTCCACCCCGCACCAGTCGGCGATGAACAGGGCGATGGCCCCGGTGATCCTGCGGACGGAGTCCAGATGCACGCGTTCGTCGAAACCGTGGATCGCCTCGGACCGCGGCCCGTACACGAAGGTCGGGATGTCCGCGTACTGCGTGAAGACGCGGGCGTCGAGGTAGCCAGGGGTGGTGAAGGATTCCAAGGGCGTCCCGAAGGCGCCCTGGTGCGCTGCCGCCAGCACCTGCTCCGCGTCGGTTCCGGCGGGCTGGACGTATCCTTCGGCGAAGAACCCGGTCCGTTCTGCGGTGGGGGTGATGCCTTCCAGCTTGTCTGCCATGGAGGCCAGACACCCCTGGATCTCGGACCAGGCCTCCTGGGCGGTGGTTCCGGGGTAGAAGGAGGCGCGGACGTCGATCTCGCACCACGCCGGAACGCTGGAGGGCCAGTCCCCGCCGCGGATCCTGCCGATGTTGAAGTTGATCGGGTGGTCCAGGTCCTCGAAGTGCGGGTGGGAGCCCTGGCCGCTGTTCCAGCTGTCCTCCAGCTGCCGCAGTTCCCGGATGGCCGTGTAGGCGGCATCGATGGCGTTGAACCCGTTGGCCATCTCCCGGGGATGGGTGGGCTTGCCCTCCACCCGGAGCGTGAACCAGATGACCCCGACGTTGGCCCGGACCAGCATGTTCTCCTCGGGTTCGGGGATGAGGACGGCGTCCGCGCGGTAGCCGCGCAGGAGGGCCGCCAGGGCGCCGTTGCCGGTGGATTCCTCCTCGACCACGGATTGGAAGATGATGGGGGCCGTCGGCTCCAACCCGGCGGCGCGCACGGCATCGTAGGCGAACAGGTTGGCGGCGACCCCGGCCTTCATGTCGCCAGCTCCGCGGCCGTGCATCCACCCATCGATGACGGCAGGGTCCCAGGGTGAACGCGCCCATGTCGCCTCCGGTCCGGTGGGGACCACGTCGACGTGGCCGTTCAGGATCAGCGAGCGCCCGCCGGTCGTGCGCGGGGTGTAGGTGCCGACCACCGTGGACGCCTGGTCGGCGTCCACGGTCATCGGACCGTAGCCGGGGTGCTGGGCCAGTTCGTCGACGTCGAGCTTCCAGCGGTCCATCTCGAGGCGGCGGGATTGCAGGGCGGAATACATGAGGTCCTGCACCGATTCCTCCCCACCGCGTACCGATGGGTGCCGGATCAGCTCCGCGGTGAAGTCGAGTTGGCGGTCGAAGGCCGCGTCCACGGCGGCGAGGATACGTTGGGTTCGTCCGGGAGTGGGCATGGTGCTCTTCTTCCTGTGGTCCGTCGTCGGGGTCCTTCCGAGCGTTGCACCCTTTCGTCCGCTTCAACAGGGGCGGGAACCATCGGGCAGGTGTCCGGGATGTGGGATCCTGAGCGCATGGACCGTTTGACCCCTGCTGAACGTTCCGCGCAGATGTCGCGCATCCGGGGAACGAACACCAAACCCGAGCTGTTGGTCCGCCGGGTGGCCCATGCCGCCGGCTACCGGTTCCGCCTGCACGGGCAGGTCTCCGCCACCGAGCTGGCCAGGGCACGACGGCGGGCTCCCGACGTGGTGTTTCGCGGCGGCAAACTGCCGGGCCGGCCCGACCTGGTCTTCGCCTCGCGGAAGAAGGTGGTCTTCGTCAACGGCTGCTTCTGGCACCACCACGATTGCCCGGTCGGCCGGCATGCGCCGGGGACCAACGTGGAGTTCTGGGCGGAGAAGCGCCGGCTCAACGTTGAACGCGATGCCCGCAGCCATGCGTCCTTGGCCTCGATTGGCTGGCAGATCCTGGACCTCTGGGAGTGCCAGCTGAAGGATCCCGCCGTCGTCCTGGACCGGCTCAACGCGTTCCTCACTCAGGAGGACACGTGAGCTTGCCCGCGCCGGGTTTCCGTCGGCAGGGTACTTTGATCCCGGCACCCGTCCACCCCGGTGGTTACTTCCCGGCGACGAGCAGGACCTTGCCGGCGGTGGTCACGTCGATCTCGAACCCCTCCGCCGCCCGGGACAGCGGGAGCGTGGCGGCGATGCGCAGGGTCACCTGGCCGGCGTCCACCGCGGCCACCAGGCGCTCGAGCGTCTCGGTGACCGGCATGGTCATCTGCGTGGAGGCGGTGACTCCCGCAGCGGAGGAGGCACCGGCGTCGTGCTGGGTCAGCAGCGAGACCATGGTGCCGCCCGCGCGCAGGGCCGGGTAGTAGCGGGTCGGTTCGATGCCGGGGCTGGCATCGAGGATCGCGTCGAGGCCCGACACGTGGTCGAGCCAGGTGTCGTCGGCGTAGTCGTGGACCTCGTCGGCACCCATCGAGGCGACGAAGTCGTGGTCGGCCGCCGCGCAGCTGGCGATGACGCGGGCGCCGGCCGCCTTGGCGAGTTGGATGCCGATGCTGCCGATGGAGCCGCCTCCGCCGAGCACCAGGACGGTCTGCCCGGCGGTGGGGGCCAGGGTGGCCAGGGCCTGGACCGCGCTGGCGCCGACGAGGGGCAGCGACGCGGCCTCGAGCAGCGGGATGGTGCGCGGCGCGTGGGCGGCGAACATGGACGGGGCGACGACGCGGTCGGCGAAGCTGCCGGTTCCGCCCATCACCACGCTGGCTTGACCGAACACCGCGTCCCCCACCGCGAAGCCCTCGACGCCGGGCCCGACCTTCTCGACGATGCCGGAGTAGTCGCCGCCCAGGGTGAAGGGCAGGTCCAGCTGCACGGCCTCGGCCATGGCCCCTTCGGCGATGCCGGCGTCGACCGGGTTGATGCTCGCGGCAGTCACCTTCACGAGCAGCTGGCCCTCCCCGACGCCGGTCGGGCCGGCGTCATCGGCGACGACGAGACGGTCGAGCGGGCCGTATTCGGCGACGCGGATGGCGGTCATGGTCTCTCCCGGGGATCGGACGGCCGGGACGGGTGCCCCGGCGGCTGGTCCCACCCTGCCACGATTTGCCCGGTCCAACCAGCAGGATGACACGCCGGGCCCTTCGCGGGTCGGTGGTTTCCACGCGGCGGTCCCGGGCGGACGTCGACCGTCGTCCGGGTGCTACGGCGCGGCCGCCCGGGCCTGTTCGAGGAATAGTCCCAGGGCGCTGCCCTCCAAGCCGTCGAGCAGTTCGCGGATGCCGGGGTGGGTCTCCAGCGCCCCGGCCGCGTCCAGTTCGGCCTCGCTGGTGCCACCGCACGCCACTCCGATGACGGGTATCGACAGCTGGGCGCAGGCCTGGACGTCCCAGACCGCGTCGCCGACGAAGAGCGCGTGGTCCGCATCGACGCCGGCGGAGGAAAGCGCCGCCTCGACGATGTCCGGCGCCGGCTTGCTCTCGTCGGCATCGGAGGAGCTGGTGGCTGCGGTGATCCAGGCGTCGGCATCCAACGCCTCGCGCAGGACATCGAGTTCCCGCTGCTTGGCCGAGGAGGCCAGCACGACGGCCGCGCCCGCGTCGTGGCAACGTTCCACGAGTTCGCGGGCACCGTCGAACCGCACCAGATGGGGCCAGAAGGTCGAGAAGATGGCATCGTGGCCATCCTTGAGCTCCTGCTCCTCGTCGGTCCCGACGTCGCGGCCCAGGGCACGGGCCGTCAGCTTGTCTCCTCCCATGCCGATCGACCGGTGGATCGTGGACTGCGGCACGGTATGGCCGGCTTTCCGGAACGCAAGCCACCAGGCCACCGTGTGGAAGTAGGTCGAATCGACCAGGGTGCCATCGACGTCGAACAGCACGGCATGGGTGGGCGCGGGATTCAACGGCTGGCCCATGCTAGAGCACCGGTTTGCCGCCGGTGACCGCGATGCGGGCGCCGGAGATGTAGCTGGCCTCGTCCGAGGCGAGCATCACGAAGGGCGCCGCCAGCTCGGCCGGCTGCCCGGGTCGGCCCATCGGCACGTCCTGCCCGAAGGCCTCGACCTGTTCCGGGGGCATGGTCGAGGGGATCAGCGGTGTCCAGATCGGGCCGGGTGCGACGCTGTTGGCGCGGATGCCCTTGGCCGCCAGCATCTGGGCCAACGCGGCGGTCATGTTGGCGATGCCGGCCTTGGTGGCGCTGTAGGGCAACAGCGCTGGCGGCGGGCTGTCCGAGTTGATCGAGCTCGTGCCGATGATCGACCCGCCCCGCGGCATGTGCGGCACGGCGGCCTTGGCCAGGTGGAAGAAGGCGCTGAGGTTGGTGGCCAGGGTGTGCTCCCATTCCTCGTCCGGGATCTCCTCCAGGGAGTCGCGGCTCATCTGGAAGGCGGCATTGCTGACGAGGATGTCGATGCGGCCGAATTCGGCAACCGTCCGGGTGATGATCTCCCGACAGTGCGCGGGATCGGCCACGTCCCCGGGAATGGTCATCACGCGGCGCCCGGCCTTC
>Ga0134125_10009588_pt1 | contig 10891 bp, 9 predicted proteins | sample KB31751_FD_96464 | JGI IMG/M metagenome (GOLD analysis project Ga0134125, IMG submission 96464) | Terrestrial soil microbial communities with excess Nitrogen fertilizer from Kellogg Biological Station, Michigan, USA - KB3-175-1 | ecosystem: Environmental > Terrestrial > Soil > Unclassified ...
CGCGCTCGCCTGCGGCGCGCTCGCACTGGTCCTCACGGGCTGCAGTCCATCCGAGGAGAGTCTCGCTCACCGCCCGGGCTGGCAGCTTCATGCGCGACTCGTGTTCCTCGCGGCCGACCTGCGCAGCGAGCGCGCTGCTCCGCCGCGAGCGTCCTACCGGCTGTGGTTCCCTTACGTCACCGGCGATCTGTACGGCGGGCCCGGAACGGGCGATTTCGTCCACGCGGTCGTGAAGCCGGATGGCGAGATCGATATCGATCTCGGCGCAACGGAGCGCGATCTCGTACGCTCGCTCGAGCCGACCGAGTTCAGTCTGTCGTATTTGAAAATCGAGCCGGCCGATGCGCGGATCGCGAGACTCGCGCCTGCGGCGCTGCAGGCGAACGGCATCGATCCCATCGGCACGACCGAGTGGGTCGATCTCGATTCGCGCGAGAGTTTGCTGCTCGTGTATGCGGATCGCGCAGCGCGGATCACCGGGCATACGAACGCCCGCGGCACGCTCGTAACCTACGATATCCCCTTCCCGTCCGCCGGGTACGTGTGGATTGCGGGCCGCAGATCCGCGGAGGGCGTCAGTTATGTCGCGGTTCCGTGGCCAGCACACCTTGCGCTTGCGATCACGCCGCGGCGCGGCTGAACGGCGCGACCTTCAGCGAACGTCGAGGCGCTGCCGCACGTCGGACAGAAATTCGAGATGCGACTCGGGCGTCGCGAAGCCCTTGCCCATCGTATCGACTGCGGCGTGCGTACAGCCCCATTCGCGACACCATGCGAGGCGCGCGGCGACCTCTTGCGGTGTCTTCTCCGCGCGTCCGATGACCATCTCCTTGCCGAAAGTCCGCGGATCGCGCCCAGCCGCGCGCAGCGCGCTCTCGATTTGCTTCCAGCCTTCGACGGCGCGTTCCGCCGCACCCGCGGAGAAGATGAAGCCATCGCCGAGGCGGGCGGCACGCCGGTAGGCGGCCTCGACGAAGCCGCCGAACCAGATCGGGATCGGACGGCGCGGCCGCGGGTTGATGCAGGCCCGATCGATATGATCGAAGCGGCCGTCGAACGTGACGAGCGGCTCGCTCCAGAGCTTGCGCAGCAGCTGCACCTGCTCTTCTTCGCGTGCGCCGCGCGTCCTGAAATCCTGCCCGAGAGCGTCGTACTCGACGTGGTTCCAGCCGATCCCGACGCCGAGGCGCAGGCGCCCGCCGGAGAGCAGATCGACATCGGCTGCCTGGCGTGCGACCAGCGCGGTCTGCCGTTGTGGAAGGATGAGAATGCCTGTCACGAGCTCGAGCCTTCGCGTGAGCGCGGCAAGATGCGCAAACATCACGAAGGGATCGTGAAAGGGATGCTTTTCGTTATAGGGACCCGTGAGCTTGGGCTCGCGCGCGTCGTGCACCGCGCCGAGGACGTGATCGTAGGTGAGCAGATAATCGTAACCGAGCGACTCGAGGCCCGTGCCGATGCGACGCACGGCATCGGGGTCGCCGCGAAGCTCGATCTGTGGGTAGACGGCGCCGATCTTCATGAGTAACACGCCTCGCGCGGCTTCGACATGGCATCAACGATAGCGCGAATTCTGCAATCGCGGCATCTGCCGGCGCTGCTGGTCGGGCTAGGCGTGCTCGAGCGAATCCTCTGGAATGTCGCGCGCCCCGGACGCGGAGGCGCCGGCGAGGCCATGCGCGTCGCGCTCGCCGTCGGGAGTGGGCGCGGACGAGCCCGTTCCAGCCCGTACCCCGCTACACCTACCTTATCTATCCGTCGCTGGTGTTCTGCGGCGCCGACTTCATCGCCCAGACACCGCGAACGATCCTGCGGATTCGCGCTCAGCGTGCGGGCAACCAGATCGTTGCCACGGCTCCGCGGCCCACGCGATTCGCGAGACTCAGACGCCCGCCGTGAGCCTCGACGATCTCGCGGCAGAGCGTGAGCCCGAGTCCGGTGCCCGTGGGCTTCGTCGAGAAAAACGGCAGCAGAGCATCGCGCAGCACGTCCTCGGCGAACCCAGTGCCGCGGTCCGCCACCTCGACGACGAAGGCATCCGGAGCTTCGCGCACCGCGAGACTGATCTCGGTCGGCGGCGATCCGGATTCCAGCGCGTTCTTCAGGAGGTTGATGAGCACCTGCTCCATCTGGCTCGCATCGAGCAGTGCGGGCCGCGGGGGCAGGGGAGCCTCGAGTCGGAACGGCGCCGTCCCCTCGATACGGGCGATAAACGGCGCCCAGCCTATCGGGGCCAGGCGCGGCTGCGGGAGTTTCGCGAAGCGGGCGTAGCCGTCGATGAAGGAGAAGAGGTGCGCGGCTCGCTCCCCGATGGTCGTGAACACGCGCTTGAGCTGCGTGGCGTCCGGGGAGTCGACGAGCATCTGTCCGGAGTGAACGAGCGAGGAGATGGGCGCGAGTGAGTTGTTGAGCTCGTGCGCGATGACCCGCGTCACCCGCTTCCAGACGGCGACTTCCTGCGCGGCCAGCTCGCGTGTGAGCTGCTTGAGGAGCAACAGCCGGTGCGGCTGCGCATTGAGCTGGAACTCGCGCAGGGACAGATGATAAACCTGCGGCTCCCCTCCGACCTCCATCGTAAACAGCGTATCGCTGCCGCTCGCAATCGCCTCGCGCAGCGCCGGCGGTGATTGATCGAGCAGCTCGTCGAGCTGGAACCCCTCGAGCTTGCGGCCCTCCCTGAGCAGCTGCCGCGCGGCGATGTTGCCGTACACGATCCGTCCGATGGCGTTGGTGAGGACGAGAACGAGCGGGGTCGTCTGGATGACGGTGTCGAGCAGCAGCTCGCGTTGATAGAGATCGAGGCGCTCGCGGCGGAGCAGATCCCCGAGCGAGTTGTACGCCTGGACGAGCTCGCCGAGCTCATCGTCCGAGGAGCGGGCGATGCTGACGCTCAGATCGCGATCGCGCAGGCTCACGATACCGTCACGCACCGCGGCCAAGGTCCGCGACCACGGTCGGGTGACCCGGCGAGCGAGCCACAGAGCGAGGGGAACAGCGATCGCGATTCCTGCGAGGGCGCCGATGACTGGGCGCCGAAGCCACAGTGCGGCGGCAGCAGCAGCGGAGGCCGCGACTACCGCGACGAGTCCGAGCGCGCAGGCGGCGCGGCCCGAGAGCGACCAGCGCCTCATCAGGGGTCGGAGGCCGACCCGCCGGCGCCGCGGCCGCGCGGCAGGGCACCCGCGTCGGCTTTGAGACCCAGCTTCTCCATACGGCGATAGAGTGCCTGACGGGTGAGTCCGAGGTCACGCGCCGCATGTGCGACCACACCCTGTGCCCTCTCGAGCGCCTGCTCGAGCATTGCGCGATCGAGCGACTGCTCCTCGCGCATGGGGGCCGCGGCGGCGGGAGGAAGGCTCAGCGATGCCGCCGCAATCACCGGCTCGGGTGAGAGCAGACAGGCCCTTCGAATCGCGTTTTGCAGCTCGCGGACGTTGCCGGGCCAGGGATGCCGGAGCAGCGCCCGCTCGGCCTCCGAGGAAAGCTCGAATCCGGGCTGCAGGAAATTCCGGGCGAGCGGCAGGACGTCCTCGCGTCGCGCGGCGAGCGGCGGGACCTCGAGCTCGATGACATTCAGCCGGTAGAAGAGGTCTTCGCGAAAGCGACCCTCCCGGATCGACTGCGGCAAGCTCGCGTTGGTGGCCGCGATGACGCGGACGCGGGTCCCGCGCGTCGAGCTCGATCCGAGGCGCTCGAACTCGCCCGTTTGCAGAATTCTCAGGAGCTTCGCCTGCCCGCTGCCCGAGAGATTTGCGAGCTCGTCGAGGAATATCGTGCCCCCGTCCGCAGCCTCGAACCGTCCGATGCGGGGGCGAGCGCCCGTGAAGGCGCCCGCCTCCGTGCCGAACAGCTCCGCCTCGATCAGCTCGTCGGGGAGCGCGCCGAGGTTGATCTTGATATAGGGCCGGCCGCGAACTGAGGAGTTCGCCTGAACGATGTCTGCGAGCACTTCCTTGCCCGCGCCGTTAGGTCCGGTGATCAGCACCGGCACATCGGCATGCGCGACCTGAGTCGCCATCGAGACGAGGGTGTGCATTGCCTCGCTCGCGTAAATTATTCCGCGCAGGTCGAAGCGCTGCGCGAGTGTCTCGCGTGCCTCGCGGCGCTCCGAACGGATCGCGGCGGCCTCCGCCCGAGCGGCGCTCAGATCGAGAAGGTTGCGGATCGTCGTGAGCAGGCGTGCATCGTCCCACGGCTTCGCGACATAGTCCGCGGCGCCCGCCTTGACGAGATCGACGGCCGTCTCGAGATGCGTCCACGCGGTGAGCAGAATGATCGGCACGTCCGTGAACTCGCGCCGGATCTCATGGAACAGCGACACACCTTCCTCGCCGCTCATCGCCTCGCGGCGAAAGTTCATATCCTGGATGACGAGATCGATGGGCTCGCGTGCGAGCGTCGCGAGTCCTTCGCCAGCCGTCGGCGCGCCGATCACGCGTGCGCCGTGCAACGACAGCAGAACATCGAAAGCCGTGCGCACCGCCTCACTGTCGTCGATGACGAGGATCACGCGGTTCGCGAGGCTCGAGTGAGGGTCGCCGCGAGCGTTGGGGTCCATACCTTCTCTTCAAACCGTGCGGGTGGCGACGGAGGGCGGCACCGCCGCCGCTCGGTACGCGGGGTGCAAAGCTGCCAGCTGGCCTACGACGAACAGCACGACTACCCCGCCCAAGAGGTAGTACAAGTCGAGGCGAGGAAGCTGATTTGCGATGGATAGCCAGTAGCCGACCGCGAGGGCGAGCACGCATCCAGCCGTGATGCCCACGGCCGTGATGAAGGCATTCTCCACGAGGAAGTAACGGACGATGTCCCCGCGGCGGGCGCCCACGGCCCGGCGGGTTCCGATCTGTTTAAAACGCGCGGTCACATTGAATGTCGCGAGGCCGAAGACGCCGAGTGCGGCGATGCAGATGAGAATGCAAGTCAGGAAACTCATGAACCAGGCGACGAGAGTATCGAACGCGTAGCTCAGACGCTCAAAATGCGCGAGCGGTTGGACCCAGTCGATAACTCGATCCGGGTTCGAGGCGGAGAGGTGCTCCTCTGCAATGCGCATGACCCTGTCCCGCTGACCCGGCTCGGTACGGACGAGATAATAGTAGGATTCCGAGGAGGCACCATTCGGCCGCCTTGGCTCGAGCGTCACGTCGTTGACCCAACTCGCATTCAACGACGAGCTGAACATGCGATCGAGGACACCGATGATCCGCGCGGGCGTGGAGTTGGCCATGTATAGACTGCGGCCGACTGCGCTTACCCCGGGAAACAGTTTCTCCGCGAGATGGTGGGTGATGATCACTTCGGCAGGAGTTCCGTAGGATTGCGGAGAGGCGATCTCCTCGGCCCGAAAGTTCCGCCCGGCGATGAGTTTCACACCGAGCGCCTTCAATCCCTGCTCGTCGATGTCGAAGGATCCGGAGACCAGTGGAATGATGTGCTCGCCCGGCCGAGCCACCACGGGGATACCGCGGTTTTCATACAGAGGAATGGCGTTGATCGTCGTTGCGGCGAGCACATCCGGGATGCCGCGCAGATACCGTAAGTCCGACTCGATGATCGGCAAGAGGCGGAAGTGCGCGGTGAAGCCTGCGGTTGAAATGAGGAACGTGTTCTGTACGTCGATCCCCGTGGGGCGTCTGATCTTCTCGATTCGCTGCCCGGCGATATACACGGCATTGACGACGAGGGCTAGCGCGATTGCGATCTGCAGCGCGACGAGTAGTGCGCCGGTACGGCTCCGCGCGAGCGCGATCAGTATGGGTCGGAGGTCGATGTGCATCGATGATTCCCCTTCCTCATTGACTCTTGAGGTAGGAGGCGGGGGGCAGTCGGGCAACGCGCCACGCCGGATAGAGCCCCGCGGCCACCGCGGCAACGAGGGCGAGTGATGTGGCCCAAAGAAAACTCCACATGTCAAAATGCATGTGCGCGGCAGCCTCTGTTCCGTTCGAATTGACGAGTGCGATTCCCCTCGCAAGCACCCACATGCAGCCCTCGGCAAGCGCGAGACCGACGAGCGCTGCCCCCAGTGCGAGGACGGCGGTCTCCGTGATGTGTTGAACGATGATGTGTCCCCGGTTCGCCCCGAGCGCTCGTCGCAAACCGGAGGTTCCTGCGCGACCCAGGAACTTTGCGAGGACCAGTCCGACGACGTTGACGACGCAGACTGCGAAGAACGCGAAGCCGAAGATGAGCAGGAGATGTTCGTCGTCTCCGAGCACTTGATGTTCGGCGAGCCAGTCAGCGACGTTGGTGAGATGGTTGTTCCTGGGCGCAGTGAAGCGGCTGCGCGTGTGCTGATCGCTCCAGTAGGCGTTCATGAGCGTTTCCATTCGTTCGCGCTGGGAGCGACGCGGCAGCTCGACCCACATCTGGATCCAGTTGCATTCGGAATTGAGAAAGTCCCGGAATGTTTTGAGAGAACCGAGCGTGAGACACTCGACATCTCCGGCCGTGGGCAGCTCGAGCGTGGCGCCCCAGCCCCAGGGAATGTAGGCGTCCTCGGGGGGTAGGACCGGCCCGTTGTTGATGTCGTAGAACTTAGGCCTCGGGAGCCAGTCATCCAGGACGCCGACCACGCGGAATTCCCGGTCGTTCCAGCGGATCGTCCGGCCAACGCTGTCCTCGCCGCCGAACAGCTTTTGGTTCTCCTCCTTGCTGAGAACGATGATCGGCTTCGGTGCGCGATCCGCTGCGGCATTCCAGCCCGTCCCATAGAGAAACGGCACATCGAACATCGCGAAAAAGTCTGCGCTCGTGACTCGCGCGATTGCTCGGAGCGGCAGTTTTCTCGCCGTGCCACCGGAAAGGACGCCTCTCGTCTTGTACATGACGACCTTGCGCGCCGGGATCGCGGAGGCGAACAAGTGCATCGCATCCTGATAGGTGAGCTGAGAAGGGCCGAGCGCGAGGTCCACGCCCGGCGGAGGTGAGGGCAACATGGCTCGTGGCGGCCAATTGTCCATTGTGACGGCATAAAGGCGGTCGTTCTTCCACCAGATGGGATTACCGGCAAGCAAATGATAGACGCTCACCGTCGCAACCGAGACGGCGATGCCGAGGGCGATGCTCGCTCCCATGAGCAGCGTCAGTCCGCACGTGCGACGGAAGCTCTTGAGCGCGAGGCGAATGTAATAGCCGATCATGCTCTCTCCGATTGCTCGGCGGGTGACGTCAGGCCGGCTGCGCCTCGAAGGCGCCTTCGGCACCCGATCCGCCCCCGGTTGTAGAGCGTGGCCCTTGGATCATCAGATCGGATACTTGTCCGTCGACGATGTGCACGTTCCGGTGAGCGCGCCGCGCGAGCTCCGGATCGTGCGTGACCAGAACGATCGTCGTGCCCATGTCATTGATCTGCTCGAGCAGGTCCATTACCTGACGCGCCATGAGGGAGTCGAGGTTTCCGGTCGGCTCATCCGCGAGCAGGAAGGCGGGATCCCCGGCGATCGCCCGCGCGATCGCAACGCGCTGCTGCTGGCCGCCCGACAGTTGCGAGGGCATGTGCTTCATGCGCGAGGCGAGCCCGACGAGCTCGAGCGCGTTCGTGATCCGCTCGCGCCGATCGGCCGCCCTCAGCCTTCGGTAGCGCAGCGGCACGTCGACATTGTCGAACACATCGAGGTCGGGAATGAGATTGAAGCTCTGAAAGATGAATCCGATCTTCTCGTTGCGCAGCCGCGAGCGCTGGTTGTCCGAGAGCCGGCTCACGTCCTCACCGTCCAGGTGGTAGGTGCCCGCCTCGAACTCCTCGAGCAGGCCCGCGATGTTGAGAAATGTCGTCTTTCCGGAACCCGAAGGGCCGCTCACCGCGACGAACTCGCCGGCGGAGACCTCGACGGACAAGTTCCTGAGCGCGTGCGTTTCGATGAGATCGGTGCGATAGATCTTGCTGACGTTTTGCATCTTGAGCATGGCGGGTCCTTTGAGATGCGAGTGTTCGTATTGGTTCGAGGGGCTCTGGGCGTCCGCGGCTACCGGCCGATGAGTAACTGTGGCGCATCATTGAAGTCGCGCGTGTCGGAAACGATCACCCGGTCTCCGGGCTGCAGTCCGCGATCGACTTCGATCTCGGCTACCGAGGCAGGTCCGAGCGTGACCGGAACTCGGATTGCGCGGTTCCCCTTCACCAGATAGACGGCGCGCGTTGCCTCATCGATGAGCGGCCCACGCTCGAATTTGAGCACGTCGGGGCGATCGTCGAGCACGATTCGCACGGAGGCGCGCTGGTTCTGCCGCAATCCCGCGGGCTGCCCGTGCGCGAATTTCACACGCCCGATGACCTCGTTATCCTTGACCTGCGGCGAGATTGCGGTGACGACTCCGCGATCCGTTGCGCCCCCGAGCGTGATATCCGCACCCATCCCCGCCCTGATGTCGCTTGCATAGCTCTCAGCCACGCGGAATTCGATCTCCAGCGCGGTGAGGTCGACGACGGTGAGGAGCGGCGCGTTCTCCGGCACCTCGGCTTTCTCCTGCTGTCCGAGATTCGCGACCATTCCGTCGACGGGGGAGCGCACGTTGAGCTCTTCCAAACGGCGCTTCAGGTCCTGCACGACGAGCGCCTGACGATCGCGTTCGAGGCGCCGCGTGCGCAAGTCGAGAACTACGCTGGCCTGATCGAGCTTGGCGCTCGCGCGGGCGTGCTCGAAATTCAGCTTCGCAGTCGCTACCTCATCCTGAGCCTTCTGGAAGTCGCGCTCCGGAATCACCTTCAGTTCCCAGGCGGCTTGATTGCGTTTGAGCTCGCGCTCGGCGGCCTTGATGGAGACACGGGCGAGGTCCGCCTGCTGCTGACTCGTGAGCAACTGCTGGCGGACCTCGATCTCCTGGTGCGCGATGCCGGCGTCGAGGCTCTCGAGTGTCGCGCGTTCGCGCAGGTACTCGTTCTTCAGCTCCGGGCTGTCGATGACCGCGAGCACCTGACCTTTCTTCACCGCATCTCCGGCATGGACGGTATAGCTCACAGTACCCGGGGCGATGGCGAATAGCGTCGGACTCACCGGAGCGACGACACTGCCCTCGGCGGCTACATCGCGGACGAAGCGGCCGCGGCCGACCTCGGCAATGCGCAGGCGCTCGGCAGAGACGGTGTATTGCGATTGCGACCAGGCGTGAACCAGCCAGGCGAAGAGGGCGACGAGGAGCACCGCTGCAGCTGCACCCGCGTAAACCGAAGAGTACTTGCGCCAAATGGGCCGTCGGGTCGTGAGCGCCGTGTCCTGCCCCTCCGTGCCGCGCATCGGACCGAGCGGTTCGGGCCTCGAGTCGCTCAGAGATTTGAGGTGGGCGATCTTCATGGTGGGGGCCTGCTGCGGAGACGCAGTGCAATGGCCGTACCATTAGGATCGAGCGACGTAAGCCGATGAAAGATCGGAGACTTTACGTGGGGCTCCAGCGCGCGGTCGCCGGCGGCTCGTGTCCGCCTGCGGACAGCGGACGCTCGTGCGGACACTAAGACGCCGGCTCAGAGCGTGAGCACTCTCGATAAAGCCTCAGCGACGCTCCAGAATCCCGTCCTCCGTGACGATCGCGGTCATCGGGATGTCGTGGGTCTGAGGATAGATCGTCGCGATCGCAGCTGCGGCGTATCCCACGCCGAACACGCGCGGGCGCTTGGGCATCGAGGCGAGTGTGCGGTCATAGAAGCCGCCGCCGTAGCCGAGTCGGTAGCCTTTCCGATCGAATCCCACCACCGGGGAAATGATGACGTCGGGCAGCACCACCGCGGCACTTGCAGGCGGCTGGGGAATATTCCAAATGCCGCGCTCGAGCGGCTCGCCGGGTGACCAGGCGCGGAAGACGAGTGGGCGGCCGCGCTCGATGACGACCGGAAGAGCATGGCGGCCGCCGCGAGCGAGGACACTCTCGATGAGTGCGCTCATCCCCGGCTCACCGCGGAAAGGCGCGTACGTACTCACCATGAGCCCGGCAGGGTCTCCGATCGCCTCCTCGAGACGGTGCGCGATACGCTCGCCGAGGCTCCGTCGGGTACGGCTCGGCATGGCGAGCCGCTCACCGATCAAACGCGCACGCTCAGCCTTGCGCCAGCGCATCACGTCGGCACGCTGAGCGGGATCGGGCGGCGGATTGGTATCCGACGGCGGGGCCGCAGGAGCCGCAGCGCACGCAGGCTGCGCAGCGCCGGCCGGCTCTGCGGCCCGCCTCACCGCCTTCGTCGGCTCCTCGAGCTCGTGCAAATAACAGGGTGGCGAGGCGTACTCGCGCGGCGGATCGCGGCGCCGCTCGCTCACGGCGCGCTTGCGACGCTCGCCGCCGCCGGCAGTTGGACGTCGCAATTCGCCCTCCGGAGCCGCTCGCCCCTGCCGAGCAGCATCCCATGTCGGACCGCGATGCCCATCTCGAGACTCTGAGCGATGCGCTCGGCGCGTTCGATGAAATGATTCGCTGCGGCCGGGGCGCACACCTCGTGCGCCGACTGGCGAAACAGCTCGAGCCAGCGGTCGAAATGCCGGCCATCAACGGGCAGCGGCAGGTGCTTTTCCATCGGTCGGCCATGGTAGACGCCGGTCATCAGCGCGACGGACGACCAGAACTCGCCCATGCGCTTGAAATGCGGCTCCCAGTCTGCGACGCGCTCCGCAAAGACGGGGCCGAGCAACACATCCGCTCGAACCTTGTCGTAGAAGGTTCGCACGAGTCGATCGATCATCGCCTCGTCGATGCCCGTTCGCGCCTTGATGTCTGCGGTGATTTGCGAGCGCCGTTCCCCCCCGCTCGATCCGTCCATCGTCATCTCCTCGTCGTCTCTCCGTCAGCTCACCGCGATTTGATCGTAGAGCTTCGATCCGAGATCCCCGTTCGGGAAAATCTCATGCGACTCGATCCATTTGCGCGAAGCATCGAAGGCCTCCTGAGTATAGGGCTCGAAGAC
>Ga0134125_10009592_pt1 | contig 10888 bp, 9 predicted proteins | sample KB31751_FD_96464 | JGI IMG/M metagenome (GOLD analysis project Ga0134125, IMG submission 96464) | Terrestrial soil microbial communities with excess Nitrogen fertilizer from Kellogg Biological Station, Michigan, USA - KB3-175-1 | ecosystem: Environmental > Terrestrial > Soil > Unclassified ...
ACCGAAACGTTCTTGAACGTTTCGGTTCCGGCCATCGCCGGCAAAGCCAGCGCCGCCGCGAGTACAAATAGAACGCCTTTCTTCATCCTCTTCCCTCCTTTGGATTGGTTCCGTGCCGCGAATCGAATTCGCCCACATCGCACTCCGTATTAAAAGAGTCCCTTACGCCGTTTTGGTTACAATATTTCGGTCGAGTCACGCCGCAGTGGAGCACGTGTAACCCTTTTTCTGCCGGCGACTCTATTCTTAGAGGTCTTATGGAAACGCTCGAAATCCTGACGAGAGCCAAAGTGGAGGGCTGGTCAGACGAATATGTCGTCGACCGCGTCCTGGCGGGCGAAACGGCTCTCTATGAAATCATCGTTCGTCGCTACAACCAACGGCTGTATCGCGTTGTTCGAGCGATACTCCGCGACGATGCGGAAACGGAAGACGTAATGCAGGACGCATACGTCCGCGCCTATCAGCACCTGCGCCAATTCGAAGCCCGCTCTTCCTTTTCCACATGGCTTACGCGCATCGCCATCAATGAAGCGCTCGCGCGTCTGCGCCGCAGAAATCGCTTGCAGCCGCTGGGAGATGACAGTGAAAACGGAGAGACTGGCGTGACTTTTTTCAGCGAATCGCTAAATCCCGAAGAGAATGCTTCTAAGGCAGAGCTCGGCCGCATGCTGGAAAGCGCCATGCTCGCTTTGCCTGAGCAATACCGCCTCGTGCTGGTGATGCGTGATGTGGAGGGCCTTTCGACACGTGAAACCGCCGATGCCCTCGATATCACAGAAGAAAACGTGAAAATGCGGCTTCATCGCGGCCGCGCCATGATGCGCAAAGGTCTCTACGAACGCGTGGGATCGGCCGCAAAAGACGCCCTGCCATTCATGGGCGCGCGTTGCGATCGGGTAGTTGAGGGCGTCTTTAGACGTCTATCCGCAGACGCTTCGATCCACGACTAACGCCTTACTTCGTTCAGGATTCCAGTGCCTTCCTGCAATATTCCATGCACTTTGCAAGCTCGGTCATTCGGTCTGATCCGGCCGGGATAGGATATTCAAACTCGATAATCGCGGGAATCGGCCATTTGTTGTCGCGGATCAGGTGAAGCACTTCTATGATCGGCACATCGCCTTGGCCGAACGGCACGGTGGCGTCGTCGTATTTCCGGTCCTTCACATGGATGTGCGTGATGCGATCATGATTCGCTTTCAGAAACGGCACCGGCGACGTCTTATTCCCCACAAGAAAATGGCCAATATCGAGGTTGGCGCAATTGTACGGCCCGTAGCTCATCGCCTGCGCAAACGCTGCGGGCGTTCCTTGCAGATGACCATGGAAGCCGACGCGCATCTGATGTTTTTCCGCAAATGGAGCGAGCCGCTGCGCCAGCGGCATCGCCATCTCGCAGGAAAGCGCGTGTGCGCCTAGCGTTTTGGTCAGATTGAAGCTGTAATCGATTTCCTCATCGCTGAGCTGCTCCATGTTGTCGAACTTGACGACCGCGATCATCACGCCCGCATCTTCATATTTCTGCCGAAATGGTTTTGCTTTGTCCATCGAGAGACCCACGCGGAACTTGCGCAGTTCCTCACGCGCCGCATCCCGCTGCGCCTTCTGCTCGGGAGTTTCTTGCGTGCCGCGGCGCGGTCCGGGCGGCACCTTAGGCGCGTTCAAAAATACCTCTACGGGCTGCGATCGCAATTCGATCCAGCCGACGCCGAGCTTTACGCAATCGGAGAGGACTTCGTCCGGATCCATGGCGTGATTGGCAGGATCGAAGTTGTACGGCACATTCATTCCCAGGTGTACGCCCCTGATCGTCGAATTCACCTTCGCGGGCGACGCCGCCAAATCGCTCGCCCATGCTCCCAGGATGCCCGCGGCGGGCAAGGTCGAAACCGCTAATTTCCCGAACTCACGTCTTGTAACACGCATGATTTCCTCCTGAATTCGTAAGCACGTCATATAAGGCCGACGCGGGCATTGCTTTACCTGACCTTCGGCGGAAGCAAGCAAAGCACCGGGCAATACCGCTTGTCAACGAAATTGCAACAGCGCCCGCTGGCTCTCGCTGCGTGGCTGCGCTGCTTAATATTTTAAAAAGTACTGGACAACGGGATAATCCGTGGATTATCGTCGGCCCGGACGGAAACGACATTTTATTCGGCGAAATCTGCGATTGTAGGTTCCCGCCGGGGGCATCGTTATAATCCACCCCGTTATTTGCATCTAGCGGCGCTCGCCTTGACGCAGCACGAAACCGGTATCGACGCAATATGACCGAACGGCGCGTATCCAACGAACGTTACGTCGTGCAGGCAGTTGATCGTGCACTCGATGTGCTTGAGGCTTTCCACGGAAATGAAGAGAGCAGCCTCAACGCCATATCGAAACGCGTGGGCCTCAACAAGAGCCGCACGTTTCGCTTGCTCTGCACCCTCTCTCGTCGCGGCTATGTCGAGCGCACAGCCAACGGTCTGGGCTATACTCTCGGCCTTAAGCTCTTCGAGCGTGCCGCCCATTTCCGCCGCGATTTGAAGCAGAGCACGCTTCCTTTCATGGAACGTCTGCGCAGGGATTTCAACGAGACGGTAAACCTTGCCGTGATTCACGCCGGCAAGCTTCTTTACCTGAACATTCTTGAGAGCTCCCAGCCGTTTCGCATGGCCGCTGTCGTGGGCAGTCAAATGCCGGTCCACACTACATCGCTGGGCAAGTCGATGATGGCCCACGCCCACGAAGAAGAGCTCAATGCTCTCCTCAAAACGCTTTCGCCGAATGAGTCCAGAAGGCTGAAAAAGGAATTGGAAACGGCGCGCGACCGCGGCTATGCATTCGATCGCGAAGAAAACGAGCCGGGTGTTACCTGCATCGGTGCGCCAATATTCGACGACTCCGAAAAGCCCGTCGCCGCAATAAGCATTTCAGGCCCCTCGGGACGCATGTCCAGCCAAGAACGTGAAATTGCCGCAGCACTTTGCCACAGTTGCCGCGAAATTTCGCGCCAGTTGGGCTTCATTGGCCTCAGCCGTGTGCGCAACGGAGGCAAGCCGGCCCTCAGGCTGCCGCGCAGTGCGTCGGAGAAAGGCCTCGAGTGAATCCTTCACCCGATCAAGCCGCCACTGTCGCCAATAGCGCAGAGACCGAGCAGCAGAAATCCCTTTTGCATGCGGCTGTAGGCCATTGGCGCTGGATCATCTGCGGCTTGCTGTTCTTCGCCACCACTTTCAACTACATCGACCGCCAGGTCATCGGTCTCCTCGAGCCCACATTAAAGCGCGAACTGAATTGGTCCGACCTCGACTACGCGCACATTATCCTGATGTTTCAATTCGCTTACGCCATCGGCTATCTCATCATGGGCCCGATGATCGATCGGCTCGGTACACGCAAAGGCTACACCGTTTCCGCGCTGATCTGGAGTTTCGCAGCGATGGCCCATGCCGCCGTGCGCACCGTTACAGGTTTCAGTGCGGCACGCTTTGCCCTTGGATTTGGCGAAAGTGGCAGCTTTCCGGCTTCCATTAAGACGGTCGCGGAGTGGTTCCCGCGCAAAGAGCGCGCACTGGCCACGGCCATTTTTAATTCGGGCACGAATCTCGGGCCCATCGTCGTTCCGATTATTATTCCCTGGATCACCATCCGCTACGGGTGGCAATGGTGTTTCATCCTTACTGGCTTAATCAATCTCTGCTGGATTATTCCGTGGTTGCTCATCTATCGACCGCCCGAAGACCACAAAAGCGTCTCTCCCGCCGAACTCGCTTACATTCGCAGCGACCCGTCCGAGCGACCGGTGAAAATTCCATGGGCGAGCCTCCTGCCGCACCGGCAATTGTGGGCCATTGCGATCGGAAAGTTTCTCACCGATCCTGTCTGGTGGCTTTTTCTTTTCTGGGTTCCGGACTTTTTGCACCGCGCCCACGGTCTTAGCCTCCTCGAACTCGGCTTGCCTCTCGTCGTGATCTATGTGGGAGCCACGGTAGGGAGCCTGTTCGGCGGTTGGCTGTCGGGGGCGCTTCTCAGTCGCGGCTGGAGCTGCAATGCAGCGCGTAAGACGGCGATGTTCGTTTGTGCGTGTGGCGCCGTGCCGATTGTTATGGCCTCGCGCGTCTCCAGCCTGTGGGCGGCCGTAGGAATTCTCGCTCTTTCCACCGCATCGCATCAGGGTTGGTCGGCCAATTTGTTCACGCTGTCATCGGATATGTTTCCGCGCCGCGCTGTGGGCTCGGTCACCGGCGTAATTGGCACGGCCGGCGCATGTGGCGGCATGCTGATCGCCGAGGTTACAGGATTGCTGCTCCAAAAGACGGGCTCTTACAATTTAATTTTCGCGATCGCCGCAGGCGCGTATCTTACGGCCTTGCTGGTTATTCATCTGATTGTGCCGCGTCTTGAGCCGGCGAATCTCGATGTAGCCTGAAAACGATGGAAATCAAATCAAAAGACTCGTGCCGCTGGGATCTCGTAAGTCTCGGCGAAGTCATGTTGCGCCTCGATCCCGGTGACGTCCGCATCGCCACCACTCGCGCATTCCAGGTATGGGAGGGTGGCGGCGAATATAACGTCGCACGCGGGCTGCGCCGCTGCTTCGGCATGAGAACGGCCGTTGTCACCGCCCTCGCCGATAACCCCATCGGCCGCCTCGTCGAAGATTTTATGAATCAGGGCGGAGTCGATCAGTCGCATGTGAAATGGGTTCCGTACGATGGCGTTGGTCGCACCGTTCGCAACGGTTTGAATTTCACCGAGCGCGGTTTTGGTGTCCGCGCGGCTCTTGGTTGCTCCGATCGCGGCCACACAGCGGTCTCGCAGTTAAAAGCGGGCGAAATCGATTGGCGGAAGGTCTTTGTTTCCGAAGGATCGCGCTGGCTTCACACAGGTGGAATCTTTGCCGCGCTTTCCGAAACAACGCCGGCCGTGGCCGAGGAAGCGATGCGGAAGGCGAAGGAAACCGGCGCGATCGTTTCCTACGACCTGAACTATCGCGAGTCGCTGTGGAAATCAGTCGGCGGACGCAAACGGGCTGTGGAAGTGAATCGCGAGCTGGTGCGTTACGTCGATGTTCTGCTCGGCAACGAAGAGGACTTCACGGCCGCACTCGGCTTTGAAACGCACGGCGTGAGCGAAAATTATTCTGAGTTGAACACGGACAGCTTTCGCCGCATGATCGAGCAGGTCGTGGCTGCCTTTCCGAATTTGAAGGTTGTAGCCACCAGCTTGCGCAATGCGAAAAGTGCCACTCGTAATGACTGGGGAGCGATTTGCTGGGCCGAGGGGAATTTTTATTGCGCCACGTTGCGCGAAGACCTGGAAATATTTGATCGCATCGGTGGCGGCGACTCCTTTGCGTCCGGGCTCATCTATGGATTTCTCACGAACCGCGGGCCCCAATGGTCGGTCGAATGCGGCGCCGCCCACGGCGCGCTCGCAATGACCACGCCGGGCGATACGACGATGGCAACGCTCTCTGAAGTCGAGCGCGTCATGAAAGGAGCTAGTGCCCGCGTCGCCCGCTGAGAGGGGCGGTTTTGTAGCGGCCACCGTTACGCGCGAAGTTTGTGCGCGCTTCTCGGGCGCTTTTACGTTTGACTAGTAGCGACTCGCCTTTTAAGCGGGCGCTTCGGGTCGACAGCCTCGTGCTGCGGGCAAAAACCAGCGCCATAGCGCGGCAAGCCACACACATTCAACGGGGCACGTGACGGACTAAAATGAAACGCCTTACAAAACCCGAAGTCCTGCAATGGATACGCGAAGTCGGCATCATCCCCATCGTTCGCGTCGATAGCACCGAACTCGCTCGTCGTGCCGTTGTCGCTATCCAAAAGGGTGGCGTTACCGTCCTCGAAATCACTATGACGGTCCCTGGTGCTATACGCATGATCCACGAGTTAACAGAAGAGATGGGCGGCGAGACTCTCATTGGTGCCGGTACCGTTCTCGATCCGGAAATTGCAAAAGAATGCCTGGCGGCTGGCGCGCAATTCATCGTTAGCCCTGCGCTTAATCCGAAGACGGTCGCCTACTGTAAGGATGAAGGCGTGGTAGTGTTGCCGGGCGCCCTGACGCCGACCGAAATCGTCACAGCATGGAATCTAGGCGCAGATATGGTCAAAATCTTCCCGGCTGGTGAAGTAGGCGGTGCGGGCTACCTTAAGGCGGTCAAAGCTCCTCTTACTCACATCAAGATGATTCCCACCGGAGGCGTTTCGTTATCGACTGCGAAGTCGTTTCTCGAAGCGGGTGCGGATGCATTAGGTGTAGGCAGCGACCTTGTTAACGTTTCTGCTCTGAAGCAAGGCAAAGACGCGCACATCACCGAAAAAGCGAAGCAGTTCGTGCAGATCGTGAAAGAGTTTCGCGGCGAAACGGTTTCCGCGGAAGGCAGGCGGGCGTGAGGGGAGAGGAAAGACGATTCGTTCTTATAGCGTTATTTGCAGATAGGAGGAAAAACGATGACTCAGATTCGCAGGCGCGATTTTATCGCGGGGATGGGCGCACTAGGGGCATTGTCTTTAGCAGGCGGAGTTGCGAGGGCTAACATGGATTCACCGTTTCAGGTTGGCGTAATCTCGGATGAAATCACTCAGGACTTCGGCCATGCTTGCGACGTCTTGTCGAAAGAGTTCGGTATGCACTATGTCGAACTCCGCGAACTATGGGGCAAAAATCTGTTCGATTTGGACGACGCCCACTTGAAGGAAGCGAAAGACATCATCGCGAAGAACAATCTCCGCGTGATCGACATTGCGAGCCCGCTTTACAAAGTCGATTGGCCAGACGCCCCGAAATCGAAATTCAGCCCCAAGCGCGATGAATTCGGCGCGAAGTTCGCCTTCGATCAGCAGAAAGACGTTTTGGATCACAGCATCAAGCTGGCGAAGATGTTCGATTGTGCGCGTGTTCGCTGCTTCGATTTTTGGCGTCTCGATGATCAGAAGCCATACCGCGACGCGATTGATAAAGTCTTGCTCGACGCCGCCAATAAGCTCGGCGATAACGGGCTGATTCTCGTTCTCGAAAACGAGCCTTCTTGCAACACTGCCACTGGCGAAGAATCCGGAAGGCTCTTGGCTGCGGTCCAATCTCCTCACTTTTTCCTGAACTGGGATCCCGGCAACGCCCAGTATCATGGCGAGACGCCCTATCCCGATGGTTATAGCCACATTCCGAAAAACCGCATCAACCATTGCCACGTGAAAGACGCGGAAAAGAAGCCGAATGGAAACGGCTATGAATGGGCCTGCATGGGCAAGGGCTTGATCGATTGGACCGGTCAGTTCCGCGCGCTTAAGAACGACGGATACCGTCATGCCGTCAGCCTCGAAACTCATTGGCGCGGTGGAGGCACGCCCGAACAATCGACGCGTCAATGCTGGGCCGGCATGAAAGAAGAGCTGACCAAAGCCGGCATCCTTAGCTAAAGGCCACCCGATGACCCGAAAAGTAGCGGCGCACGCTTGCTGCGCCCCTTTTCGGCCAGTCGATAGTCCGCTTAGTAAGAGCAGTTTGTACCATGGCGACTCAGAACCATAGTCGTCACCGGTGTAAGCCGTAAATTTGGTGCGGAAGACGATCAGGAGAGGCTTTGTAGGTCGTGGCTTTATCCACGACATAGAGTGCGAATATTGAGCGGCTTTAGCCGCCGGCGTTTTGCGTTCCTAAGAGTGGGAGCCGCGCCGCCCGGACGCCCCCGCGCCGCAGGCGTGACATAAGTTAGCCCCACGCGGAAGGGTGGGGAGACCGTAGCAGTAGAGCGGAGCCCCGTAGGGGCGGCACAGGTTGTAAACAGCCAGTCCGCTGTCAAATTCAAGTTCGGAAGCAAAAATGACCATCCACGTCGGCCTCATCGGAGGCGGAAACATCAGCAGCACGCATGCGCGGGCCGTTGATTCAATTCCGGATGCCAAAGTTGTTGCCGTCTATGGCCCCAATCCGGCTAAGACGGGCAACCTGGGCAATGCGCATCACGCCGCCGTTTACGGCAATCTCGAAACCCTTCTCACGCACCGTCCGATGGAAATGGTCATCATCGGCAGCCCATCCGGCCTTCATGCCGACGAAGGAATTGCCGCCGCCCGCCACGGCCTGCACGTGCTTGTCGAAAAGCCGATCGACATTTCGACGGAACGCGCCGATGCTCTCATTGACGCCTGCGATCACGCGAATGTTCGCTGTGGCGTCATCTTTCAGGAACGTTTTCATCCGGAGAACCTCAAAATCAAGAAATTGATCGAGGAGGGCGGTTTGGGCCGCCTGCTTTTAGTCAACGCTCATGTGCCGTGGTACCGTCCGCCGGAGTATTACACCAAGTCCCGCTGGCATGGCCTTCGCGCGGTTGACGGCGGTGGTGCCCTCATGAATCAGGGCGTGCATACTGTCGATTTTCTTTTATGGATGATCGGTGACGTGGCGAATGTCCAGGCGCGAACTGCCACGGTGCTCCAGCAGATGGAATGCGAAGATACGGCTCTTGCGATTCTTGAATTTGCAAATGGCGCCTTTGGTACCCTGCAGGTCACCACGGCGGAATACCCCGGTTACGAACGCCGCCTCGAGATCACAGGAACGGAAGGAACGGTGGTCCTTGAGGGCGACCGCATCGTTGCGGCCGATCTCCGCCACAAGCGCGAAGGCCTGCTCAGCCCCCCGCCTGCTTCTGCCGGTGTCGGCGAGCGTGCCACTTCCGCCGTCGTAAATGATATAAGCGGCCATCGCGCAGCTATCGAGAATTTCATGCGAGCCGTTCGCGAGGGCGGCAAACTTAATTGTGATGGCCGGGAGGGTCGGCGTAGCCTGGAGCTCGTCGAGCGGATTTATAAGGCGGCAGGAACGGTAAAACGAAGCCCAGTCACGGCGTGAGTCTCATCTTGGTGGCCATAGAATTGGTAGTCGACACATCAAACGACTTGCGTGGCGTGATAAAATAGCAGGGTGATGATGCTGCGCTCTGCACAAAATAGGCTCCGTATTCAGAGGCGCTTTCTGGTTACGATTCTAATCGACAGTGCACGGATTAAAAAAGGACGTAAGTCGTTGAAATTAAAAGAGGGCGATAGCTTCTAATCGACAGTGATCGGCAGCCTTTTCATCAAACTTTTGCTCAATCTCGACGCGCAAGGACGCGAATGAAGATTACGGACGCCAAGGTTTTTATCTGCTCGCCAGGTCGGAATTTTGTCACCGTAAAGATTTACACAGACGAAGGAATCTACGGCGTCGGGGACGCCACCCTTAACGGACGCGAACTTGCGGTCGCCACCTACTTAACCGACCACGTCCTGCCCTGCATTATCGGTCGCGATCCGGCCGATACAGAAGACATTTGGCAATATCTCTACCGCGGAGCCTACTGGCGCAAGGGTCCCGTAACAATGACGGCCATCAGCGCCATCGATGTCGCCCTCTGGGACATCAAAGGGAAGGCTCTTAACACCCCTCTCTACAATCTGTTAGGGGGGAAGAGCCGCGCAAAAGTCACGGTATATGGCCATGCAAATGGCCGCGATCTCAAAGAAACGATCGACGCAGTCGGCGAGTTTATAGAAAAAGGCTATGTGGCCGTCCGAGCGCAGACGGGCATCCCAGGCATACCTTCTATATACGGGGTATCGAAAGACAAAATGTTCTACGAGCCCGCCCGGAAAGGTTTGCCGCCAGAGGAGAGTTGGTCTTCCGAAAAATACATGAACTTCGTGCCAAAGCTCTTTGAAGAGCTTCGCTCCCGTTATGGCACGGACGTTCATCTTCTCCATGATGCGCATCATCGGCTTACTCCCATTCAGGCGGCACGCTTCGGCAAAGAACTCGAGCCGTACCACCTTTTCTGGCTCGAAGACGCTACGCCCGCCGAACTTCAGGAGGGTTTCAGGATTATTCGCCAGCACACGACCACGCCGCTCGCAGTTGGCGAGATTTTCGATTCTGTGTGGGACGCAAAACTTCTGATCAGCGAACAATTGATTGATTACCTCCGCATGGAGGTCTGCCGCGGTGGTGGCATCACTCCCATGAAAAAAATCGCGGCATTTGCGGACATGTTTCACGTGCAGACAGGCTGCCATGGCGCCACGGATATGTCGCCGATTACGTTTGGTACATCGTTGCACTTCGATATCGCAATACCGAATTTCGGGATTCAGGAATATATGCGCCACTCACCGGAAACCGACGAAGTCTTTCCGCATCACTATTATTTCGAGAGCGGGTTCCTCTATCCCGGCGATGCGCCAGGGCACGGCGTCGATTTCAATGAAAAGCTTGCGGAGAAATTCCCCTATGAGCGCGCATACCTGCCCGTGAATCGCAAGTTTGACGGCACCATGTGGAATTGGTGAGGTGAATTGTGACTGTCGGTTCCATCAATCTTGACGGAAAGTCGGCTGTCGTAATCGGGGGTACCTCCGGAATTGGGCGCGCGATAGCGCTGGGCTTTGCGAATGCCGGCGCGGACGTCGCTGCCACATCTCGCCGCTCGGAAGAGGTTGAAAACGCAGCGCGGGAAATTGAAAAGATCGGCCGTCGAACATTGCGCGTCACTTCGGACGTAACCGATCGCGGTTCTCTCGAGAGGCTTTTGGACGCGAGCGTCAAAGCCTTTGGGAAAGTCGATATCCTCCTGAATGCTGCTGGACGCACCAAGCGCCGCCCTACGCTCGACCTCCCCGAGTCGGAATGGAACAGCATCCTCGAAACGAATCTTACCGGCGCACTCCGGGCTTCCCAGGTTTTTGGGCGCCACATGCTTGAGCGGCGGTATGGACGCATCATCCACATCGCATCGCTTTCGACGTTTGTCAGCCTCTACGAAGTCGCGGCTTACTCCGCCAGCAAAGCCGGCATCGGCGCGCTAACGAAATCGTTAGCCATCGAGTGGGGACGCCAAGGCGTTACC
>Ga0134125_10009593_pt1 | contig 10888 bp, 10 predicted proteins | sample KB31751_FD_96464 | JGI IMG/M metagenome (GOLD analysis project Ga0134125, IMG submission 96464) | Terrestrial soil microbial communities with excess Nitrogen fertilizer from Kellogg Biological Station, Michigan, USA - KB3-175-1 | ecosystem: Environmental > Terrestrial > Soil > Unclassified ...
GCTCACCCGGTGGAAGCGCTCGAAGAACATGCGCGTGTCGGCGGCCGGCAGCGGCATCAGGCGCACGATGCGCTCGCGCCAGCGGTCACCATCGAGGAAGAAGTAGTAGAGCGCGACGGCCATGAGGAAGAGCCCAACGCCGATGCGCAGCGCCGCCTGTCCCGCCGAGGCGACGAACGCGCCGAGGCGCGCGGCGATCTGCGGGCCGGCCGCCATCAGCTTGGGACGCACGTCGGCGACGGCGCGCTCGAAGATGGGGCCGAGCGGGCCGAGGCGCGGGGCCAGCCGCTCGACGGAGAGCGGCCCGCCGTGCTCGAGCGCGTGCGCGAGCTCGCCGCCTTCGTGGACGAGCCCCTGCACGACGACCGTGCCGAGAAAGCCGATCGGCGCGAGCACGCCGACATAGAGGATGAACACGGAGAGCAGCGCGGCGAGCCGTCGGCGGCCGTGCAGGCGGCGGCACAACCACTTGAAGAGCCGGATGGCGAGCGACGCCAGCGCAGCGGCGAGCACGATCGCGGCGAGCACCGGACGCGTGGTGAGGAACGCGAAATACAAGAGGAGGAGCACGCCGAGGAAGATCAGAACGTCTCCGGCGATCGAGAGGACCGAACGCGGCGCGGGTTCCACTTCCGTGCTCATTCTCGACGGTAGACGCAGGGATCGTGCCGACGGATGCGCACGACAGTGGGCACATCACGCGCGTGATGGCGGGCGCGACAAGGCGTTTTCGGTTCCATCGTTCGATGAGGCTGGTTACGCTTCGCCCATGAACGTCGAGGACAGCTACGAGGGTGCCCTTCGCCGTCTGCAGCGACTCGAAGCCGCAGGCTTGCACGCGATGCCGGTCGAGGAGATCGCGCGCGACACCGATGATCGCCTGCGCGATCTCGAGGAGCTCGCGACGCTCGCGTGCGAAGACAACGAGCGGCTCAAGCAGGAGCTCGCGTCGGCGCAGGTCGAGATTCAGCGGCTGCGGCTGCAGGTGATGACGCTGCAGGGATCGTCGCCGGCGGCGCTGCCGGCGCAGATGCCGGCGATCGCGCGCGACGACGACGACGTCATCGACGCGTATCGCGCGGCGACGACGCGGCGCGGGGCGGGATTCTATTTCTTCGTGCTCACGATCGTCGGCGCGGCGGTCGCGGCGGCGTTGGTGCTGCGGCCGTGGGAGCACAAGGTGCCGACGACGCTGGTCGAGCCGGCGGCGACGCCGAGCACGCCGGCCGCCCCGACGCCGGCCGCGGCGACGACGACCACCACCTCGCCCGCGACGACGAGCACGCCCGCGACGACGACCACGCCGTCGACGACGACCACGCCGTCGACGACGACCACGCCGTCGACGACGACCGCGGCGCCCGCGACGACGACGACACCGGCGACCAAGCCGGCCGCGACGACGCCTGCGGCGACGACGACCAAGCCGGCGACGACGTCGACGACGGCGCCCGCGGCCACCACCGTGGTGCCGAAGGTCGCGGCGACGATTCCGAAGGTGCCGGCCGCGCCGATGGTCATCGCGCCCGCGCACGCGAAGGCGTCACGCCATCACGCCAAGCACCACGCCTCGGCCAGGAAGCACGAAGGCAAGCACGGCGCCGCCGCCGCCAAAGAGCCCGCCATCGGCGACATCGACGATCCGCTCGGCGGCACCAACCTCTAACGAAGCGCCTTCCAGAAGATCGTCGCCGCGCACGGTTCGCCGTCGGGCCACAACGCGTAGTTCGGGATCGGCCCGAGCGCCTGCCAGCCGTGGCGCGCGTACAGGCGATCGCCGTCGCTGCCCGAGACCGTATCGAGCAGGAGCAGCGTCTTGCCGGCGGCGAGCGCGGCCGACTCCGCGGCGGCGAGCAGGCGCGCGCCGAGCCCGAGCCGGCGCGCGCGCCGGTGCACGAGCATCTTCACGATCTCGCCGCGGTGCGGCTGGTTCTCGGGCAGGTTCAACAGCACCTGCACCGTGCCGACGATGGCGCCCGCGTCGTCCTCGGCCACGAGCACGATGCGCTCGCCGCGCGCCACGCTCGCCGCCGCCGCGCGCCAGAAGGCGTCGGCCTTGTCGCGGCCGAGCGGGCGCAGAAAGCTCACCGAGGCGCCGCCGTCGACGCAGTCGATGAGCACGTCGCCGAGCGCGGCGATCTCGCGCTCGCCGAGCTCCTGCAGGCGGCGGATGGCGACCGGGCTCATCGTCCCCGCCTCGCGCCGCGATCGCTGGTGACGACCACGACGTAGCGCGCCGCCTTGCGCGTGCGGTTGTGGAACGCGGTCGGCGCGCGCAGCTCCATGGCCAGGCAGTCGTCGGGGCCGAGGCGCCAGCGCTCCTTGCCGTGCGCGACCTCGAGCTCGCCGGCCAGCATCCAGATCTGTTGATGGATCGTGATGTCGCGCGCGCCGGTCTCGTAGGCGACGCGCGCGCCGGCGGGCAGCACGATCTCGGTCATCTGGATCGGCGACGGGAAATTCGCCGGCGAGAGGTTGCGCCGCACGTAGCCCGACTGCGGATCGCGCCAGGTGCTGCGATCCTGGCGGCGCGCCAGCGGCGAGGGCGCGGCGCCGGCGTCGTCGAACAGGCGCGCCAGCGGGACGCGCAGCCCGGTGGCGATCTTCTCGAGCACGACGGCGGTGGGGCTCGACTCGCCGCGCTCGACGAGCGAGATCATCGAGCGGCTGACGTCGGAGCGGGCGGCGAGCTCGTCGAGGGTCATGCCGAGCTCGGCGCGCAGGGAGCGCACGCGGCCGGCGATGCGGGCGTCGATGTCGACTCGTTCCTTCATACTGGACCAATTGTCCAGTAAACTGGAACGAAGTCAACCGGCGGCTAGAAGCAGATGCCGGCCTGCACGCAGCACTTCTGGTTGCTGCCGCAGTCGGCGTCGGTGGCGCAGGTGGTCACCGGCAGGCAGAGGCCGAACGCGCAGTCGAGGTTGTTGCTGCAGTCGCTGTTCTTCTGGCACTGGACGCCGACGCCGCCGGTGAGGGCGCCGAGATCGAACGGCGGCAGCGGCGGGAGGTTCGGCGGGCCGCCGGCCGGGAGCTGCGGCACGCACACCTGCGCGAGACACTGATCGCCCGACGCGCAGTCGGCGTCTTTGTCGCAGAAGCTGACGCCGCCCGACTGCTGCGGTAGGCAGACGCCGTGCACGCAGATGTCGCCGGCGGTGCAGTCGCTGGTGACGTTGCACAGGGCGACGCCGAGATCGGGCGGGAGCGCCGGCACGCACAGGTTCGCCACGCAGCTCTCGCCCGACTTGCAGTCGGCGTTGGTGGCGCATTTTTCGCCGAGCCCTTGCGACGACGCGTTCGATCCGCTGCCGCCGCCGTTGCCGCACGCGGCCAGGCCGGTCACCAGGAGCGCCACGCCCAGCATCTTCGTCTTCGTCATGAGAATCCTCCCTGCCGGCGCCTTGTGCGAGCCGCGTGCCGGCCGCGGGTCGCCGTGATGTCGCGAGGTTGCGCGATACTTCCGGAATTCAGGAGGAGCCGTGGGGGGACGAGGCTCCGGGGCGCCGTTCGCTTCTGCAACGCTGCCGCCGGCCCGCGCGCCGACCCGGCGCCGACCGCGGCCGTGGAACGCGCCGTGCTACGATCGGAGCGCGTGAGCGAGTCGGGAACCGAGCCGTTCGAGCAGCCGCGCGCGTACGTGACGCAGTTCCGCCTGGTGATCGACGGCGCCGAGCGCGCGTTCGTGTCGTCGAGCGACCGCGCGGTGGTGGGCACGCACGAGAGCTGCGACGTGGTCGTCGACGATCGCACCGTCTCGCGCTTCCACTGCGAGATCACGGTGCGCGACGGCCGGGCGCGCCTGCGCGACCTCGACAGCAAGAACGGCACGCTCGTCGACGGCGTGGCCGTGCTCGAGTCGTTCCTGCACGACGGGGCGCGGCTGACCGTCGGCCACACCACGATGCGCTTCGCCATCGGCGGCGGCGAGGTGGCCATTCCGCTGTCGCGCACGAGCCAGTTCGGCCTGCTCGTCGGGCGCTCGGCGGAGATGCGCCACGTGTTCGCGCTGCTCGAGCAGGCGGCGGCGTCCAAAGCGACGCTGCTGCTCGAAGGCGAGACCGGGACGGGCAAGGAGGCGGCGGCCGAATCGGTGCATCGCCTGTCGAGCCGGCGCGAGCAGCCGTTCGTGGTCGTCGATTGCTCGGCGCTGCCGCCCGACCTCCTCGAGAGCGAGCTCTTCGGTCACGAAAAGGGCGCGTTCACCGGCGCCAGCGCGCGGCGCGTGGGCGCGTTCGAAGCGGCGCACGGCGGCACCGTGTTCCTCGACGAGGTCGGCGAATTGGGGCCGGAGCTGCAGCCGAAGCTCTTGCGAGTGCTCGAGCGCGGCGAAATCAAGCGCGTCGGCTCCGATCGCTACAAGCAGATCGACACGCGCATCATCGCCGCCACGCACCGCAACCTGCGCAGCGACGTCAACTCCAAGCGCTTTCGATCGGATCTGTACTATCGGCTCGCGGTGATCGTGGTGACGCTGCCGCCGTTGCGCGATCGCGTGGAGGATCTATCGGTGCTCGTCGAGCACCTGCTCGCGTCGCTCGGCGGCGACAAGCGCGCGGAGGCGGCGCGCATGCGCACGCCGGCGTTCCTCGCCGAGCTGGCGGCGCATCGGTGGCCAGGCAACGTGCGCGAGCTGCGCAACTACGTCGAGCGCGGGTTGGCGCTGTCGGGCACCGCGCACGAGCCGGTGGGCGCGCCGGTGTCGTACAAGGAAGCCAAGGAGCGCTGGGAGCGCGCCTACGTCGAGGAGCTGATGCGCGCGGCCGACGGCAACGTGGCGGCCGCGGCGCGCGAGGCGCGGCTCGATCGCGCCGCCTTCTACCGCCTGCTGTGGCGGCACGGGATGCGCTAGCGGCTACGGCTTCGGCACGAGCGCGACGAAGTCGACGGCGCCGACGCCGGGGACGGCGCCGATGTTGAACGACGCGGTCTTGGTGCCGCTGGCGCCGGCGGCCGGCTGCTCGACGTCGAAGATGCCGATGTCGCCCTGCGTGACGGCGACCTGCATGTCGGTGGGCGCCTGCCAGCCGAGCGTCATGTTCTGCGCCTGCACGAACATGGTGACGAGGAAGTCGTTGGCGTGCGTGGTGGTGATCGATGGCGCCGTGAACGTGGCGCCCTGGAACTTGGCGTTGGCGGCGGCGTCGATGGGCGTGGTGGCGTCGACGTTGCGATAGGCGACTTCGGCGGCGACGACGGCGGCGCTGCCGCTCAGCGTGAAGCTCCACGTCGGCGGATCGGAGGCGCTCGCGGTGTGCTGGAAGTAGACGGCGCGATAGTCGGCGGCGAGGTTGTCGCTGATCTCCTGCTGCACGGTCCAGCCGCTCGGCGTGGCGACGGTGACGGTGGAGGTGGAGACGAGGACGACGGCGAGCACGAAGTCGCCGGCGGCGCTGCCGGCGACTTGCGACAGCGTGATCGACGAGCGCGCGGCGCGCGGGACGCTGACGCTGCCGACGCGCGTGATGTGCGAGCCGCCGGTGGTGCCGAGGTCGCTGTCGCCACCGCCACCGCCACCACCGCCGCCGCCGCCGCCGCCGTCGGTGGGGCCGACGTCGACGCAGACGCCGGCGAGGCCGGGCGGCCCGAGCTGGCCGTAGCGGCTGCCGCTGGCGCAGCTGTCGTCGGCGAAGCTGCAGGCGCCCGAGGTCTCGCAGCGGCCTTGCTGGCCGCCGAAGCGGCACTGCGCGTCGCTCGCGCAGTGGTAGCTCGCCGGCAGCGACGGCGCGCAGGCGGCGGCGAGCGCGGCTGTTGCGAAGACGGCGACGACGCGGCTCATCGGCGCGCTCCCACGACGGCGAGCCGCACCACGCCGGCGACGACGAGCGCGCCGCCGAGCGCGAGGCCGCCGATGCCCACCGCACGCAGCGTCGGCGCGTTGCGCGCATCGGCATATTGCTGATAGCTGTCGGCGGCGTCGACGAGGCGCGACTCGGCCACGCCGAAGAGCGCGCCGCCGGTCGCGGCCGCGGCGACGCCGACGCCGACGAGCGACAGGCCGAGCGCGTCGCGCTGCCAGCGGTGGGCGCGCGGCGGCGACGGCGCGACGGCAGTGGTCGTGGGCGGCGGCATGGGCGCAGGCGCTTGCAACGCCGGTGCCGGCGGCGTGGGCGTGGGCGCCGGCTGCGGGCTGGGCGGCGGCGCGCTCGCCGCGAACGGATCGGGGCCCGGCAGATCCGCCGCTTCTTCTTTGGTGTCGCCCTGCTGCACGTTGCAACGCTCGATCTGCACCTTGACGGCGGCGATCGCCGCGGGATCCTTCACCAGCGCCAGGCACGACTGGTAGTACTCGACGGCGCGATCGCAATGCCCGCGCCGCCGCTCGGCCTGACCGAGCGCGTAGAGGATCTCGGGCTGCGGATCGATGGCGAGACCGGCGCGCAGCTCGGCGATGGCGTCGTCGTAGGCGTGGCGCTGATAGAGCTTGAGGCCGCGATCGTAGTGCGCGCGCGCCTCGGGACGCATGATGCCCGCGTCGGCGGCGGCACGCAGCGGCGCGGCGACGACGGCGAGCACGAAGACGAGCACGAAGCCGAGGAGGCGCATCCGCATCAGTGTGGCAACACGGCCGCTTCGGGATCCCAGCGCGTCGCGGCCGGCGCGTGCGCCTTCTTGGCGCGCAGCACGCGCCGCCGCGCCGTCGGTCGCGCGACCGCCGTCGGCTCGAGCTTCGCGGCGACGGCCGGGGGCGGCGTGGGGGCCAGGTTCGTCGGCGGCGCAGGAGCCGCTCGCGTCGTCGCTGCCGGCGTCGTCGCTGCCGGCGCCGTCACCGCCGCTGCGGCCGCGGGCTCCTGCGAGCGGCTGGCGTGCCGCGCCAGCAACACCACCGCGAAGCTGGCCGCCGTCGCCAGCGCCAGCGTCGCCGCCCACCATCCGCGCCGCATCGGCAGCCGCACGCTCGTGCTCGTCTCGGGCGGCACAACCGTCTCGTCCCCCGCCGCTCCGCCAGCCCACGGGTTCGTCGTCGCATCGCCCGGCTCGGCGATCGAGATGGTGTGCGACTTGGTCACGTGATCGGCGAGCGCCAGGCCGCGGCTCTGCGCCGCGTGCCACGCGTGCAGCTCATCGGGGAACAGCTCCTCCATGAGCCGCGCCAGCGTCACCGGCGACATCGCCAGCTGCCGCCGCCGCGCGAACGCCTCGAGCTCGACCTGCAGCTCGCGCGCGGTCCACCAGCGCTTGTCGCGATCGCGATCGAGCCCGCGCATGACGATGCGCTCGAGCTCCTCGGGATAGCCGGCCTTGCGCTCCGACGGCAGCGGCACCGGCGACTCGAGCGTGCGCTTCATCGCCACGAAGTCGGTCGGCGCGTCGTCATGCGGGCGCGCGCCGACGGTGATCTCGTAGAGCACCACCGACAGCGAGTACAGATCGGCGCGCCGATCGAGCGGCTCGCCGAGCATCTGCTCCGGCGACAGGTAGCTCAGCTTGCCGCGCAGCGTGTTGGTGCCCGGCTCCTTGTTGGCCGCCTGCGTCGCCTTGGCGATGCCGAAGTCGGCGAGCTTGACCGCGCCCTCGAAGCCGACGAGCACGTTCGACGGCGAGATGTCGCGGTGCACGATGCCGAGCGGCGCGCCCTGCGAGTCGGTGCGCTCGTGCGCGTGGTGCAGCCCGGCGCAGACACCGACGGCGATCGACAGCGTCTCGTCGAGCGTCAGCTCGCGCCCGCGCACCTTGGCGGCGTCGATGAGCGCGCGCACGTCGCGCCCGTGCACGTACTCCATGACGAAGAAGTACTCGCCGCGCTCCTGCCCCGCGTCGTAGACGCTGACGACGTTGGGGTGGCGCAGCTGCGCCGCGAGCCGCGCCTCGTCGAGGAACATGCGCACGAACTCGGGATTGGCGGCGAGGTGCGGGCGGATGCGCTTGACCACCGCCAGCGTCTCGAAGCCGCTCGGGCCACGCTGCCGCGACAAGAACAGGTCGGCCATGCCGCCGGTCGCGAGGCGGCCCACCACTTCGTATTTGCCATACCGGCTCGGACTGCGCGCAGCCATGATCCGGCGGCCCCCGTCGGAGAGCGCCGCCTCGCGAATTCTACCACGGCGTGCGCGTCAGTCGGAGCCGACGTTGCGCGCCGCCGGCGCCAGACGTCTGACGAGCGCCTCGGGCGCGACGGTGAAGACGTGGCTGAGCGCGCGGGCCTGCCAGGGAAAGGCGAAGGTGTGCGCGCGCCGGGCGATGGCTCGCGTCATCTGCCGCACGGCCTCGTCGCGGCTGATGGCGAAGGGCATGCGCCCCGAGAGGCGCTCGGTCATCGGCGTGTGGACGAAGCCGGGGCACAGGCTCATCGCGTGTACGCCCGAGCCGTGCAGATCGAGGCGTAGCGCGTCCATGAAGGTGATGACCGCGGCCTTCGACGCGCTGTAGGCGGCGCGTCCGGGCAGGCCGCGAAAGCCGGCGAGCGAGCTGACCGCGGCGAGCGTGCCGGCGCCCTGCTTCAACATGATCGGCACGAACGGCACGATCGTGTTGGTGACGCCGATGATGTTGACGCGCAACAGCCTGGCGATCGGCTCGGCCTTGCCGGCGAGGATCTCGTTGGCGATGCCGATGCCGGCGTTGGCGATCACGAGATCGACGCCGCCCGCGGCGGCGACGAACGCCTCGGCGGCGCGCCCCATCTCGGCGGTGTCGGCCACGTCGGCGGCGTAGACGATCGCGCGCGCGCCTTTGGCCTCGAGGGCGCGCCCAAGCTCGCCGAGCAGCGGCGCCCGTCGCGCGCACAGGCCGATGGTCGCGCCGGCGCTCGCGTAGTGCAGCGCCAACCCTTCGCCGATCCCGCTCGACGCTCCGGTGATGAATGCTCTCATGCTTCGTCCCTCCTTCGCATCGTGAGCCAGGCGAGCACGCCGCCGGCGGCGCACAGCGCGGCGGCGATGATCATGCCGCGACGATACCCTGCAGCGAACACGGCGGGCTCGAGATAGCTCTTGGGCCCGAGCCCCGACGCGGCGGGCAGCATCGCCACCGCGAGCAGGCTGCCGGTGCGCGCCACGCAGTTGTTGATCGCCGACGCCAGCCCCGCCTTTCCCGTCGGCGCCGCGGCCAGCACCGTGGAGGTGATCGGCGCGACCGTGAACGACAGCCCGAGCCCGAAGACGACGAGCGCGGGGAACACGGTCACGAAGTAGCTGCGCCCCGCCTCGCCGCGCGTGAGCAGCACGAGGCCGGCGGCGGCGATCAGTGGGCCGACGGTGAGCGGGACGCGCGGGCCGATGCGCTGCGCCAGCCGCCCCATCGACGACGACAGCAGCAGCAAGAGCACCGTCGGCGGCAACAGCGCCGCGCCCGAGGCGAGCGGCGAGTAGCCGAGCACCTGCTGCAGATCGATGGGGATGAGGAAGAAGGCGCCGCCGAGCGCAGCGTAGACGAGGAAGGTCTCGGCGTTGGCGGCCGAGAAGCGCACGCGGCGGAACAGCCCGAGGTCGAGCATCGGCGCCTGCCGCGTCGCCTCGACCGCGAAGAAGGCGGCCAGCCCGACGACGCCGACGACGCCGGCCGCGATCACGTCGCGGGCGCGCTCGCCGTGCGCCCCAAGCTCGATGAGCGCGTAGGTCACGCCGCCGAGCCCGAGCGCCGCCAGCGCCGCGCCGGCCACGTCGATCGTGCGCGGCGCCGCCGGATCGCGCGTCTCCGGCACCCAGCGCAGCGCCACCACGATCACCACCAGCGCCAGCGGTACATTAATGAAGAAGACGAGCCGCCACGACCACGCCTGCACCAGCCAGCCGCCGAGGAACGGGCCGACCGCCACCGCCACGCCGCCGAGGCCGCTCCAGGCGCCGATCGCCGCCGCGCGATCCTCCTTGGCGAAGCTGGCTTCGATGATCGCCAGGCTCCCCGGCGTGAGCAGCGCGCCGCCCACGCCCTGCAGCGCACGCGCGGCGGTGAGCGCGGTGGTCGACGGCGCCAGCCCGCACAACACCGACGCCGCGGTGAACCAGCCGACGCCGATCAGGAACACGCGCCGCCGTCCGTAGCGATCGCTGAGCGATCCCGCGATCAGCAGCAGCGCCGCCAGCGTCAACAGGTACCCGGTGATCACCCACTGCAGCGCGGCGACGCCTCCGTGCAAGTCGCGCCCGATCGTCGGCAGCGCCACGTTGACCACGGTGCTGTCGAGCATCGCCAGGCCCGAGCCGAGCACGGTGGCCACGATGACCCAGCGCCCGCGCGCGCTCGCCAGTGACAACGGTTGGTCCGGCTGCTCCACCGCGCCGCATTGTAAGGGCGAATGGCGCCAAAGCGTGCTTGCCGCATCTCAGAAAGACCCATTTTTGCCGTCGAGGAGTCGCATGTCCCGTTTCCGGCAACGGGCGAGCGGATGGCTGAAGAGTCGGCTGCAGCCGCTCGTCGACTGGGCGTGCCGCGAAGAGCTACAAGAATTGCGCGAGCAGCGCGGCCGTTTCGTCGTCACGCTCGACGCCGTCGAGGATCTGGTGATCTTCGGCGATGCGGACGGCCGACTGCGCTTCGCCAACCGCTCGGCGGCGCTCATGCTGCGCGATCTGACCGGCCGCGGCTGGCACGAGCTCGTCGGCATGACGCCGAAGGACATGCGCCTGCCCGCGCCGCTCGAGCGCGTCGTGACCGCCGCGATCGCCGAGGTGCGCGCCAGCCAAAGCGCGCGCACCGACGAGCTCGCGATCCCGCTCCACAACGGCACGCGCTGGTACGAGCAACGGGTGAGCCCCGTCTTCGCCAACGGGCGGATGACCTCGTACATCACCGTGATTCGCGACATCGACGAGCACAAGCGGGCCCAGCGCCGCCTCGAGCTGTTGTCGAAAATGTCGACGCTGGTGGGCAACCTCGAGCTCGACCAGCTCCTGCCCGCGATCGCCAAGCTGGCCATCCCCGAGCTGGCCGGCTGGTCCACCGTCGA
>Ga0134125_10009595_pt1 | contig 10887 bp, 9 predicted proteins | sample KB31751_FD_96464 | JGI IMG/M metagenome (GOLD analysis project Ga0134125, IMG submission 96464) | Terrestrial soil microbial communities with excess Nitrogen fertilizer from Kellogg Biological Station, Michigan, USA - KB3-175-1 | ecosystem: Environmental > Terrestrial > Soil > Unclassified ...
CGCGCTGCGGTTCCTCACCGGCCTGGCGATGGGCAGCGAATGGGGCACCGGCGTGGCGCTGGTGTCGGAAACTTGGCCGGACCGGGCACGCGCCAAAGGACTGGGCTTCCTGCACTCCGGCTTCGGCTGGGGCACGCTGGTCGCCGCCATCGTCTGGTACGTCCTGTCCTCCACCCATCCGCTGGGCCACGAAACCTGGCGCTTGGTCTTTGCCGTCGGCGCGCTTCCAGCACTGGGTGTCCTGTATCTGCGGCGCGGTCTGGAAGAATCGGAACAATGGCAGAAGGCGGTCCGGGAAAAGCGCTGGAACGCCACCAACAACGAGGCACACCGCCCCGTCCAGCAGGCCGCCGGCAATGACCAGCGCCCCTTCACGCTGAAACTGCTCTTCACGGAACCCGAGGCGCTGCGGCGCACGGTCGTGGCCATGATCCTGTCGGCCGTCACCACCGTCGGCTGGTGGGCCATCTCGAGCTGGCTGCTGACCTACACCGTGACGCTGGGCAAAGCAGAGGGAGTCGCAGACCCCGCCGCGTGGGGTTCCCGGGTATCCATCACCTATACCATCGGTGCCATCGTGGCCTACATGCTGTCGGGTTTCATCATCGACGTCCTGGGGCGCAGGCTTTTCATGTGCCTGACCTTCCTGGGTTCGCTGCTGGTGACCGTCGCAACCTACAAGCTGACGAGCACCGTCGAGGGGATGGCCATCCTGGCCCCTATCAACGGCTTCTTCACGCTGGGCTGCGCCTTCGCATGGATGGCCATCTACCCGGTCGAGCTGTTCACGCCGACCGTGCGCACCTCCGCCATCAGCATGATCTTCAACGGCGCACGGTTGATCGCGTGGGTTTTCCCCATCATCGCCGGCACCCTGATCAAATCATTCGGCGGCATCCCCAACACCGCGATGACCATGGGCTCCGTGTATCTGCTGGGTATCCTGCTGCCGTGGTTCCTGCCGGAAACGACAGGCAAGAAGCTGCCGGAATAAGGCACGCGACCATGCAAGCCTTCACCACGCACAGGGGGGTGGTGGCCCCCCTGGACCGGGAGAACGTCGACACCGACCTCATCATCCCGAAGCAGTTCATGAAGTCGATCAGGCGTTCGGGGTTCGGCGCGAACCTGTTCGATGAACTGCGCTATCTGGACCACGGCGAGCCGGGCATGGACAACAGCCGGCGTCCCGTCAATCCGGACTTCATGCTGAACCAGCCCCGTTACCAGCAAGCGTCGATTCTCCTGGGGCGGCGAAACTTCGGCTGCGGCTCCAGTCGCGAACATGCCCCCTGGGCCTTGCAGCAGTACGGATTCCGGGCGTTGATCGCCCAGTCCTATGCGGACATTTTCTCCAACAATTGCGTAAAGAACGGCCTGCTGCCGATCACGCTGCCCGAGCCCGTCATGGACCGGCTCTTCCGGGCCGTGGCCGATACGCCCGGCTACTCGTTGACAGTGGATCTTGCCCGGCAGACCGTATCGGCGCCGGACGGCGAGACCTGGGGATTCGACATCGACAGCTACCGGCGCGAGTCCTTGCTCAAGGGGTTGGACGAAATCGGCCAGACGCTGATGCATGCCGATGAAATCCGCGCCTTCGAGGCGCGGCATTTCGCCCGCCATCCCTGGCTGCTCAGGTCACACTGAGTTCACAGGGCCACCACGGGACATACGGCGATCGCCTGTCGCGCGATCGCTATCCCGCTCGGTTCACGCAGGCAGCGCGGCGATAGCCTGAGCCACCGACGCCGTCAAGCGCTTGGCGTAGGGCACATGCAGGAATTCGTTGGGACCATGCGCATTGGACTGAGGCCCCAATACCCCGCACACCATGAACTGCGACTTCGGGAAACCCTGGAGCAGCAGATTCATGAGCGGGATGGTGCCGCCCTGTCCGATGTAGCCACACGATGCGCCATAGAACTGCTGCGAAGCCACCTCCAGCGCGCCCGTCAGCCACGGGGCGGACTGAGGCGCATTCCAGCCGCTGGCAATCCCGGGATCCGGCCTGAAGGCGACCTTCGCATGATAAGGGGCGTCCTGTTCGAGCAAGGCCTGGAGCTCACCGGCCGCAACCGCGGCATCCACCAGGGGCGGCAGTCGCAGCGACAGTTTGAAAGCCGTGCGAGGGCGCAGCACATTGCCCGCGCTGGCCAACGGCGGCAGGCCCTCCGCGCCGGTGACAGACAGGGCCGGCCGCCAGGTGCGGTTCAGCATGGCCTGCTCGGGATCGGTGGTCATCGGCAGAACGAAACCGCCGTCCGCGCTGCACGCCCACGGAAACCGCCGCCAGACTTCATCACCCAGAATGCGGGCCGCCGCGCGCACCTGTTCCACACGATCAGAGGGAACTTCGCACTGGAAGCTCTGCGGCAGCACGCGGCCGGTCTTGCTGTCTTCGAGACGGTCCAGAATCTGCCGCAGAACGCGAAAGCTGGAAGGAACCACGCCGCTGGAATCCCCCGAATGCACACCCTCGTCCAGGACCTGGACCTCGAGCGTGCCGGTCACCAGTCCGCGCAGCGAGGTCGTCATCCAGAGCTGGTCGTAGTTTCCGGCCCCCGAATCCAGACAGACGACCAGCGCGACCCGGCCCATGCGGCCCCGCAGTGAATCCACGTAGGGCAGGAGATCGTAGCTGCCCGATTCCTCGCAAGTCTCGATCAAGCCGATGCACCGCGGACGGGGAATGCCCAGCCGGTCCAACGCCATGATGGTGGTCAGCGAAGCGTAAACGGCATAGCCGTCGTCGGCTCCGCCTCGCCCATAGAGTTTGCCGTCCACATATTTGGGCGTCCAGGGTCCCAAGCCCGTGCGCCAGCCCGAGAATTCCGGTTGCTTGTCCAGATGGCCATACATTAGGACCGCATCGCCGCCGTCCTGGCGGGTTGCGGGCGCCTCGAAATAGATGACGGGCGTACGACCCGGGAGGCGCAGGATTTCGACCGTCAGGCCGCGCACGGACTGGGACTCCATCCAGCGCACCGCGTTGCGCACGACCTGGTCGATGTATCCGTGAGCCACCCACTCGGCATCGAAGGCCGGGCTCTTGGCCGGGATCGCAATGTATTCGGTGAGCGCGGGAACGATTTCACGATCCCATTTCTCGTCCACGAACGCCTGAAGCGCCTTGGCGTCCGGCCTCGCCGTGCCAGCGTTTTCCTGGGTGGCCCCGCTCATCGCGCTTCATCCCGCTGAGATTGAACTCCTGACATTCTACGCGCCACCGTGGCTAAAATTCACCCATGGAGCGCATGGGGTACCTCTAGTCCGAAACCCGCAGCCGAGCCCGGCGGAGCGCCCCAAGGCGCGGCGCTTCGACGCGTTGAAGGAGTCTGCATGGACGAACAAGTGCTGGCCGCCATGGCCCGGTGGCCCAATGTTCCGGATGTCTACGGCTGGCTGTCCCTGTCGGCACGCGGCATCTGGCACCTGCATCCGGACGGGCACGGATGGGATGCTTCGGGACTGCGCAACGCAGACGCCTCCGCAACCGGTGCATCGGCGCCGGATCCGGTGGGGGAACCCATCACCAGTCCGCAGATCGCCGCCTTCATCGGCCGCAATTATGCATCGGCTCCGAACGGACAGTGGTACTTCCAGAATGGACCTCAACGGGTTTACGTCCGCCTGGATGCGGCCCCCTGGATCCTGCATACGGAACAGGCCCCGCAAGGCGCCCCGGGACTCGCAACGCACGCCGGGCGACCCTATGGGCCCGTCACGCACTGGTGGTTCGACGAGGCCGGGCGCCTGTTTGCGCAGGCCGGGCAAGGCGCCGGGATGATCGAAGGCAGGGACCTGCCGCCGCTGCTCGAACGGCTGCGTGTTGAAGGCAAGCCTCTCATTCGCATCCTGGAGGAGGGCCATTGGGACGAATGGCTCCGGTCGGACCGGCTGCATCCCAGCCTGGATGGCGCCGCCCCCGTTCCGCTTGGCTTGCTGCCGGCCGGGCGGGAGGCCGACCGCCTGGGATTCGTCCCCAAGCCGCGGCCAGACGCTAAAATCCCCGCATGACGTCCACCGCCCCCACCTTCTACCATCCGGCGCCGCGCGCGCAGCAATTCTGCTCGCAATGCGGGCACGCACTGTCGCGCGAAATCCCGCCCGACGACAATCGCGTCCGGGATCTCTGCCAGCATTGCGGGGCCGTCCACTACCAGAATCCGCGCAACGTCGTGGGCATTGTGCCGATCTGGCATGATCAGGTGCTGCTGTGTCGGCGGGCCATCGAGCCGCGCTATGGCAAATGGACGCTGCCGGCCGGTTTCATGGAGCTGGGCGAAACAACCGAGCAAGGCGCGGCCCGCGAGAACCAGGAAGAGTCCGGCGCCCGCATCCGCATCCAGTCCCTGTTCACGGTCATCGACGTGCCGTCCGTCAATCAGGTCCACCTCTACTACCTGGCGGAGGTCCTGGGGCCGCAACTCGATCCAGGCCCCGAAACGCTGGAGGCGGCTTTCTTCAAACTGGACGACATCCCCTGGCAGGAACTGTCCTTCCGGTCCGTGAGCACGACACTGGAACACTATCTGCAGGATCGGCCGTCGGGCGTCTTCACCACCCACCACTACGCGATCGATCTGCGCTTTCCCGACTAGCGCCCATGCCGATCGCCTGGGTCGAACCCGATACGCCATTGCCGGATCCGGAAGCTGCCGGCCCGACCGGCCTCATCGCGGCCGGTGGCGACCTGTCGTCCTTCCGCCTCAACGAGGCCTATCGCAAAGGCTTGTTCCCCTGGTTCAACCCGGGCGACCCGGTCCTGTGGTGGAGCCCGGATCCGCGCATGGTCCTGCGCTGCAATCAATTCCACGTCAGCCACTCACTGGCCAAGCGGATCCGCCAGTTCGGGCGCGCAACGGAGCCCGCTGCGCTGCGTGTGACGCTCAATCAGGCCTTCCCTGCCGTCATCGCCCACTGTGCACAACGTGGGGCCGCGAGGGTGGGCCTGGGAGCCGTCCACAGCGGTCATCCCGACATCCCGGCCCCCGAGGTTCCCGAGGGGACCTGGATCACGCCCGACATCGTGCAAGCCTACAGCGAATGGCACCGCCAAGGCCGCGTGCAGAGCATCGAAACCTGGGTGGACGATCAGCTCGTGGGCGGCCTCTACGGCGCCAGCCTGGGGCAATGCTTCTTCGGCGAGTCCATGTTCAGCCTGGCCGCCGATGCCAGCAAAGTGGCCCTCGCCTACCTGGTAGCCTACCTGAAGCGATGGGACGTCGCCTGGATCGACTGCCAGCAGGAGACTCCCCATCTTGCAAGCCTGGGCGCTCGCCCCGTGTCGCGCCACCAATTCCTGACCATGCTGGGACAGGATCTGCGGGGCCCCACCCCGCCGTGGGGCCGGGGACGCCTGATGCCGGACGGAACGCTGCTGGCCTAGACCGCTCACGAAGCAGTCGGCCGCTGGCATCCTGGCGAGGCGGGTGTCACAATGAAGCGTGCCCATCCCACCGACCGCGGCCATGAGCAAACCCAGCGAATCGATCTTCCGCCACCTGCAGTTCTACACCACCGCATCGTATCCATGCAGCTACCTGCCCGGGCACATGGCCCGGTCCGAAGTCGCCGCGCCCGCACACCTGGTCGATGATGCGGCCTATTCGCGCCTGATCGAACAGGGATTCCGCCGCAGCGGCCTGTTCACCTACCGACCGTCCTGCGGCGAATGCCAGGCCTGCATTCCCATTCGCGTCGACGCGCGGCGGTTCCGGCGCGACCGAACGCAGCGCAAGCTCTGGAATCACATGCAGCCGCAGCTCACCGTCCGGTGCTCGCCGCTGCATTGGAATCCCGCGCATTTCCAGCTCTACCAACGCTATCAGCGCAAGCGCCATCCGGGCGCCGGCATGGATCAGGACGACCAGGAACAATACACGCAGTTTCTGCTCGCCAGCCGGGTCCATTCCGAAATGGCGGAGTTCCACGACACGGCCGGTTCGCTGCGCATGGTGGCCATCATGGACCACGTGGATACGGGGATTTCCGCCGTCTACACATTCTACGATCCGGATTTTCACGGCAGCCTCGGAACCTACGGCATTCTCTGGCAGATCGACCACTGCCGCGCTTTGGACCTGCCGTGGCTATACCTGGGATACTGGATCCGTGAAAGCCGTAAAATGGCCTACAAGTCCCGGTTCCGTCCGCACCAGATCCTGCGTGGCGGCGTCTGGATGGAACCCTCCTACCCATCGCACGAGGCGCCCGCGGCGACCTCTGCAACGTAGTACCACCCTTCGCCTCTGGCGCGGGACCCCTCGGAAGCCATTCATGTCGCTCCTCTTTCAGGCGTATCCCTTGGCGCGTGCTGCGCTGTTCTCCGTGGATCCTGAAAAAGCCCATGAATGGACGCTGCACACGCTCAAGCGCATGGAAAGCTGTGCGGCCACGCGCGCCGTGGTGGACACCCAGGCTCTCCTGCTGCCCAAGACCGTCATGGGTCTGCCGCTTCGCAATCCGGTCGGGCTGGCAGCCGGCCTGGACAAGAACGGCGCCTGTATCGATGGCCTGGCCATGTTGGGATTCGGTTTCATCGAGGTGGGCACGGTCACCCCGCGTGCGCAACCCGGCAGCCCCGCGCCGCGCCTGTTCCGCCTGCCCCGCGCCCGCTGCCTGATCAATCGCATGGGGTTCAACAATGCCGGGCTGGCGTCCTTCGTCGCCAACGTCCAGCGCAGCCGCTGGCGGCACAACGGCGGGATCCTGGGACTGAACATCGGCAAGAACGCGGACACGCCCATGGACCATGCGGTGGACGACTACCTGGCCTGCCTCGAAGCGGTCTACCCGCACGCCGACTACGTGACGGTCAATATTTCCTCGCCCAATACCCGTGGCCTGCGGGGCCTGCAGGACCACGACGCCCTGGACGCGCTGCTCGCGGCGCTGTGCGAGCGACGCGAAGCGCTGTGCGACCGATATGGGAAACGCACGCCCCTGGTCGTCAAGATCGCCCCCGACCTGGACGAGGCAGCGGTGGACGCAATTGCCGACATTGTCCCGCGCCACGGACTGGAGGGCATCATCGCCACCAACACCACCCTGTCGCGGGAAGCGGTGCGGGGCCTGCCTCACGCGGATGAAACGGGGGGGCTGTCAGGTCCACCCGTCCATGAGATGTCGCTCAGGGTCATCCACCGGCTGCGCGCGCGGCTGGGGGCCGACGTCGCACTCATCGGCGTGGGCGGGATCGAGTCCGGACAGCAGGCCCGCGAGAAGATCCAGGCAGGCGCCGACGCGGTGCAACTCTACACCGGCCTGATCTATCGGGGCCCGACACTCGTGAGCGAATGCGTGCAGGCGTTGAGACAGGCCTGATGCCCTGCTCCGAGTGGGTTTTTTTCCGGATCCAGGCCCGGAGAGTCGCGCCAATACTGGCGAATGCCGCAACGCTGTCGGCACTGCCGCTATTTCATTAGGGGTATACCCTGCTCTTCCTTGGAGAGCGCCTTCCTCTGCGTGTTTCCACGCTATTGCGTTCCTGAGGATCCGCGTTACACTTTGCGCAGGTTCCAGGGTTCGGCTGCTCACGTTCCCGAGGTAATGAGCCTGTTGAACACGTCGCATCAAGCTCTCTTCCCATCTCGGGGGAGTAGCGCCGCCGAATGTGGTTCTCATGACGACCTACTCCCTCCCCTCTCCAAGGAGGCAGGTCATGTCGCACACTTCTCGCGGCCCCGGTCAGGACCGTACCGCTCCCGTCGCAACCCGTCACTCGGCTACCCGGCGCCAGGTCCTCAAGGCCGGCGGCCTCGCGGGCCTGGCCGCCATCGGCGCCCCGCTGTTCCCGCTGAATGCTCTGGCTGCGGACAAAACCCTGAAGATCCTGCAATGGAGCCACTTCGTTCCGACCTATGACAAATGGTTCGATGCCTTCGCCAAGTCGTGGGGCGATGCCAACGGGGTGAAGGTCACGGTTGATCACATCAATATCGCTGACCTGGTGACCGCGACAACGTCGGAAATGTCCGCCAATTCCGGCCACGACATTATCGAGCTTGGACCGGAGGCCGCGCAGTTCACCCCCAACGTCCTGGACATGGCGGACGTGAACCAGGAAGCCGCGAAACAATTCGGCGCGATCTTCGATGTCATCAAGCGGGTGTCCTACAACCCGGTCGTGAAACAGTGGTACGCGTTCTGCCACGGCTGGACCATAGACTGTGGCGACTACCGCAAAAGCCTGTGGGAAAAGGCCGGAATGGCCGACGGTCCCGACACCTATCAGCAACTGCTCGACGTCGGCGAGAAAATCCGCAAGGATCAGGGTGTTCAGGTCGGCATCGGCATGTCCCAGGAACTGGACTCCAACATGGTGGCGCGCTCCATCCTGTGGTCCTGGGGAGCCTCGGTCCAGGACGCGGAGGACAACGTCATCCTCAACAGCGGCAAGAACCGCGAACGGGCCATCGAGGCCGTGAAGTACATGGCGGACCTGTACCACCGCACCATGACACCGGCCGTCTTCGCCTGGAATGCAGCATCGAACAATCAGGACCTGATTGCCGGCAAGGCCTCGTATATCGTCAACTCGATCTCGGCCTACCGCTCGGCACAGGCCACCAAGCCGGATATCGCAAAGGACGTCTTCTTCCTCGGGCCGCTGGCCGGACCCTACGGGGACCGATGGGCGAACGTGCACGTGCTCTACAACTACATCATCCCGAAGTTTGCCAAGGCACGCGAAGACCTCTCCAAGCAGTTCATCCTGCACCTGGCCGCGAACTACGACCAGGCCATGTACCACAGCAAGCTCTACAACACGCCCAGCTACATCGGCACGCCCGTCCCTTCGGGGGATCGTGGGTATCCGGCCGTGCAGGGGGCCAAGACGGCAAAGGACCTGAACGACGCCTGGTTCGCCAACGATCCGTTCAAGCTGCCCGGCGAGGCGGACGGCAAGCTGAAACCGCTCATCCCCGCCGAGAAATGGACCACCAACCTGGGGCACCCGGGGTATTCGAATCCGGCCGTGGGCGAAGTCTTCAACACCTTCATCCTGCCCAACATGATGGCCAAGGCGGCGCGCGGCGATCTCACGCCCGAGCAGGCCGTTGAAGAGGCGGCCAAACAGGCCGAAGCCATCTATGCCCAATGGCGCGGCCGCGGCCTGATCGGCGGCAAGAAAGCCTGAACCACTGAAAGGGAGACCAAATGGCCAGCCTGAGCATCGAACACCTGTGCACCACCTATGACCACGGTCGGGTCAAAGCCGTCAATGACGTCAACATCGAGGTTCCCGACGGGGAGTTTCTGGTACTGCTGGGGGCCTCGGGCTCAGGCAAATCCACGCTGATGCGGACCATCGCGGGACTGGAACATCCCACGAGCGGAATCATCCGCATCGACGGCCGGGTGGCCAACGAAGAACCGCCACGCACGCGCAACATCTCGATGGTGTTCCAAAGCTATGCGCTCTACCCGCACAAGACGGTCAGGCGCAACATCTCCTTTCCGCTCGAGGCCAGCCGCATGCCGGCTGCTCAGATCCAGGAAAAGGTTGAATGGGCTGCCAAGCTGTTCCACATCGAGGGCTACCTGGACCGCAAGCCGCGGGCGCTTTCCGGGGGGGAGCGCCAGCGGGTCGCACTGGCCCGTGCGCTGGTCCGCACGCCTACGCTGTTCCTGATGGACGAGCCGCTCTCCAACCTGGATGCGAAGCTGCGCCATTCGGCGCGCCGCGAATTCAAGCGCCTGCACCAGCAGACCGGCATCACCACGCTGTACGTCACCCACGACCAGGTCGAGGCCATGGGCCTGGGGCAGCGCATTGCCGTCATGAACCACGGCGAGCTGCAACAGATTGGCACTCCTCACGAGATCTACCATGAGCCCGCCAATACATTCGTGGCGCAGTTCATGGGTTCGCCGCCGATGAACCTGATTCCGGAAGGCGACTGGCTGATCGGCTTTCACGCCGAAGATGCCTGGTTGCCGCCGCAAGGCGCCGACCTGACCGGACAGCGCCCGATCGCCATCGCCATCCAGCAGGTAGAAGCGCTGGGTGCCGACGCCTTGATCTACGGGGTGCTCGAAGCGACCGGCACGGACGTCATCCTGAAGCTGCCCGAACGGCTCTCCCAGGCACTGTCGGCGGGTCAAACCGCTACTTTCTATGTCCCAGGCGACAAGATCCGCCGCTTCGACCCCCGCAGCGGTCTGCGCGCAAAGGACTGAGCCATGGGGACTGCACGCCGTCTGACTCTGGACCAGCGGGACACGCTGCTTGCCATGGGCATGGTCCTGCCCGCCATCCTGTACATCGTTTTGCTGCTGGGTGTTCCGGTCATCCTTGCCATCGTCTACAGCCTGAATGACGTGACGACCGGCAGCCCTGTCATGCGTTTCGTGGGCCTGGGGAATTTCACCGCGCTTCTCGGGACGCCGGACTTTCTCCGCTCGATCAGCAACACCTTCGTCATCACGACCTGCACGTTGATCGGTGTGCTGGTGCTGGGCACCATCCAGGCCGAACTGCTGGTGCGCCCCGTGCGCGGCAAATGGCTGATCCGGTTCCTCATCCTCCTGCCGTGGACTGCGCCCGCATCGCTGTCCGCGATTGCCTGGCTCTGGATGCTGGATTCCACGTTCAGCCCGCTGGACTGGATCCTGCGCGGAATGGGGTGGCTCGGCCACCCCGGCGCCCTGTTCGGTGATTTTGCCAATACTTACTGGCTGGGGCGCAGCGGCTATGCGCTGTTTTCCATCATCCTGGTGAATGTCTGGCGTCTGCTGCCGCTGGCGACCGTCATCATCCTGGCGGGCCTGAACGGCGTGCCGCGCGACATCCTGGAGCAATCTGAAATCGACGGGGCGGGGTACTTCCGAAGGCTGTTTCACATCGTGCTTCCCATGCTGGTGCCGGTGTTCGGGGTC
>Ga0134125_10009598_pt1 | contig 10885 bp, 17 predicted proteins | sample KB31751_FD_96464 | JGI IMG/M metagenome (GOLD analysis project Ga0134125, IMG submission 96464) | Terrestrial soil microbial communities with excess Nitrogen fertilizer from Kellogg Biological Station, Michigan, USA - KB3-175-1 | ecosystem: Environmental > Terrestrial > Soil > Unclassified ...
ACCCGAGCTGATCCAGACGCTTCCGCAGATCACGTACACGTTTCGGGGCGACAGGTTGCTATTAGAGGACAAGGACCAGATCAAGGAGCGGTTGGGCTTCTCGCCCGATCACGCCGACGCCCTGGTGACGACGTTCGCGCAGCCGGTGATGCCGAGGGGATTGCAGCGGCGCGCGATCAAGCCTCGACATAGCGTGGATTACAACCCGTTCGCCATCGGCGAGACATCGTACGGGAGAGGATGAATGGGTTTTGTAGCCTCGATGTTTGGTGGCGGGCCGAAGATGCCCACGCCTCCGCCACCTCCGCCGCCGCCAGCGGCGCCGCCGACGATGGCTGATGCGAGCGTGGCGAATTCGGGTGCGCAAGCCCGCCGGATGGCCGCCGCCGCGAGCGGGGCGGGATTTGGTGACACAGTGTTGTCCGGCCCGCAGGGAGCGGCGCAACCGGCCACGGCGACAAAGCAGCTAACAGGGCAGGGTTAGGCCCGTCGTGTACCGCTTTTCCGAGGCCGCATACGAGAACGCCGGCCCCTCTCTTCTCGCGATGCAGCCCGTCACCCTGCCGGGCCTCGACGACAAGCCCGATCCTAACTGGGGCGCCCTCTACGAGCATCTGCAATCCCGAATGGCGATGCTGCGCACCTGGCGCTGGACGTGGTGGGCGCATTGGGCGCGCCTCGCTGAGTTCATCCTTCCGTATCGGTACAAGTGGCTCGTTACCGCGAATTCGATGACTCGCGGCTCGCCGTTGAACCAGTCGATCGTCGATGAGACACCAACCCTCGCGATGAGGGTGTGTGCGTCTGGGATGCTCGACGGGTTGATGGGTCGGTCGCGGCCCTGGTTCAAGCTGGGCGGACCACCTGATTGGCAAGCAGACGCCCAAGCTCTGGCGTGGCTGGACGATACCGAGCAGAAACTCTACCAGGTTTTCGCGGAATCGAACTTCTACGGCGCGATGGCGCAGATGTTCGAGGACGAGGCGACGTTCGGCACCTCTCCGGTTGTCATCTACGAGGATTTCGAGGAGGTCATTCGCTGCTATGTGCCTTGCGCGGGGGAATATTACCTCGCGACGGGCGGCCGGTTGAGCGTTGATACGCTTTACCGCGAATTCACCTACACGGTCTCGCAGATCGTCGATTTCTTCGGGCTGAAGAGCTGCCCCGACGAAGTGCGGAAGGCGTGGCAGGAGGGCGGCGGTACGATCGAGCGTGAGTTTGTCGTCGCGCATTCGATCGAGCCGAATTTCGAGATCGCCAACCGGCGTAAGGGTCCGGGGAATGGGTTTCGGCCCGTACCGTCTCACTTTACGTTTCGCGAGACATATTGGCTAAAGGGCATCAAGACCGCCCGGCCGCTATCCGTCAGAGGATTTACGGAGCGGCCCTTTGTGGTGGCGCGGTGGAGCGTCACGGCGAACGATGCGTATGGGCGCGGGCCTGGAATGGATGCGCTCCCCGGCTCTGCTCAGCTTCAGGTCGAGCAGATGCGCAAGGGCGAGTTTATCGACAAGCTCGTACGGCCGCCGATGGGTGCCAGCCCGAAGATGAAACAGGAGCCGTCCAGCATCATCGCCGGGCAGGTCACCTATACATCGACGGAGAACGGCGAAAAAGGGTTTTGGCCGCTGTTTCAGGTCCAGCCCCAGGCGTTGGGACCGATGGTCGAGGACGTGAAGGAGGTGCAGGAGCGCGTCGACCGCTGCTTTTTTGTGCCGGTCTTTCAGGCGATCACCCGCATGGAAGGGGTAGAGCCGCGAAACGAGCTGGAATTGTCTCTCCGACAGGGCGAGGCGATCCAGCAATTAGGTCCGGTCATCGACCTGCATGAGGGAGAAGTCGCGAGCCCGGCGATCAAACGGGTTGCCGGCATTCTGATGAAGCGCGGGATGCTGTTGCCGTTGCCGCCGAGCATGCGGGGCGTGCCGGTGCAGATCAAGCATATCTCGATGCTGAGGTTGGCGCAGCGAGCCGCGGCGACCGCGCCGATGGAACAGACCTTGGCGTTTGCGGGTCGGCTGGCCGAGGGCGCGCAGGCGGCCGGGCTGCCGAGCCCGTTGAGGAATTTCAACCTCGACAAGACGGTGCGGACCTACGCCGAGGATTTGGCCTATCCGGCGGGCGATATGCGCAGCACGGACGAGGTCGCGCAGATGGATCAGGCGGCGGCTCAAGAGAAGCAAGCGGCGCAGACGATGGTCGCCGGTCAGGCCGCGGTCAATGCCGCGCAAGGGCTGTCGCAAGTCAACGTCGGCGGCGGCCGGAATGCGGTGCAAGCCCTATTAGGCACGGGTGGGCCTCCGGGGCCTACGCAATAAATTTCAGCGGTGCCTTACCTCAGGAGGCGGGCCGGAACGTCACCAAACAGGCGCGATGGGTTGCGATACGCGGGCGCCGGGGGTCGTGGCCCTTTATGGAAGCGTTAATCGCGCCGTTTCCGGCATATTCACAGGATGTGTATGGGCGCGCTGACTGAAGTCGAAATCTTCGACTGCCTCGCGACAAACCTTCGTCTCGCGGCCGAGGATGCCGAGAAACTGGCGACCGCTACCTATCGTGGCGAAGTCTATGACCGGTATCGCCGCGAGCTCAAGTTGGTTGAGGGCGCGTGCTATCAGGCGACGCACTGGCGCGAGGATGCGCGCTGGCTCGTATTGGCTAAGTATACGGCCGAATGCCATGAGCGCGCCGGAATTTGGCTGCGGGGCTGGAAAACCGAGACGGGCGTCCGGGTGAAGCCCAACCGGGGCACGGCGCACCCGTTGTTTCTGAAGCTCGCCGAATTGCTGAGAGAGTTCCAGCGCAAAGCCGAGCGGCTGAAGACGATGGCGACCTATAAGCGCGGGGCGATCCTGCCTGTGGTTCAGCCTGCATCGCACCGCGAGACGACACCCGTTCAGGTCGCGTTGCCCTCTGGAATGGTCGAGCGGCCTAGTGGATTGATCGTTCCGGCGTGAGTGACGACGTGGCTGGGGCGGATGAGGCCGCCGAACAACTTGTGGACGCGGCCGATCCGGTCTCTGTCGAAAAGCAGAGGCGACGGCGGCGGAAGACCGACAACGAAGCCGATTTGTTCTGGCAGGGCGTGTTTTCGACCGAGATCGGCCGCCGCGAGATGTGGGCTATCCTCCAATCGGGACACGCATTCGAGACGCCGTTCATGGCCAGCCCAGGGGGGTTTCCCGACCCCAACGCGGCGTGGCACCGGGCCGGTGAGATGGCCTACGCACTGCGGCTTTACCATAGCTGGATGGCCGCGGCGCCAGAAGGCGTCACGCAGATGCATCAAGAGCACGACGACCGCATGAAACGCGGGTCGCGCCGAAAGGTTTGATCCTTATGGCTGGTGAAGACGAAACCGGTGGAGCGGTGGCTCCGGCGGAAGGCGTGCCCGTAGCAGAAGCGCCGCCTGTTGTGGAGCCGACCGTTGACGCTCCCGCCGCCGAAGTAGCCGCCGAAGCGGTTCCAAGCGCTCACGATGAGCCGACACTGCTCGAAGGCGTAAAGGCGGAAGGCGAGGAAAAGGCGCCCGAGGCAGCGCCAGACGGTGGCGAGAAACCTGCCGAAGAGGTAACGCCTACCGAAGAGGTAAAGGCTGAGCCGCCGAAGCCCGAAGAGATCGTAAAGCCCGACGGCGAGACGCCCGCGATTGAGCCGGAACCGGTTGTCACGTTCGAGAAGTTCGAGGTTCCCGAAGAGTTCCGCGTCGATGATGCGCGGATGACCGAATTCACCGAGCTGCTCGGCAAGCCCCGGACTCAAGAGACCGCGCAGGCCATCCTCGATTTCGGCCTCGATCAGATGCGGATGTATGCCGAGGTGCTGAACAAGGCTCAGCACGACACGTGGACCACGACCCGCAAGGGATGGCGCGACGCCGTGATGGCGGACCCGGAATTCGGGGGCGCCGGGTTTGAAACCTCGATGGCCCGTATCGGCCGGATGCGCGACCTGTTTGTTACCGAAGGGGATCGGCAGGCCTTCACCGATTTCTTGCGTGTAACCGGGGCGGGCGACCATCCAGCATTTCTTCGATTGATGTACCGCGTCGGGCAGAAGTTCGACGAGGGCCAGCAGGCTCCCGCGCCTGCCAATCCTGTGCCCGATCGTGGGCGTGGCGGTCGCGGCCGGCTGGCGGCGATGTACGACAACCCCCGCTCTCAGTGAGCGGGTTTTCCCTAACCCAGTTTTTCTAGCGAAAGGTCAAGGTCATGGCGACTGGAAGTTGGCCGACCCTGCTCGACGTTGCCTCGCGACGCGACCCGGAAGGCAAGATTGCTGTCATCGGCGAGATGCTCAGCCAGGCGAACGAGTATGACGACGATGCGGTCATGCTCGAAGCCAACGAGATGGCGGGACACGAGTTCGTTTTCCGCACTTCGATCCCTGCCGGGGCGTGGCGGCAGTACAACATGGGCACCCCGTACGGCAAGTCGACCACCGCGAAGGCGCGTGTCGGCATCGGCGAACTGGTCGATTACAGCCAGATCGACCGCTCGCTCGCCGAGGATTCGGGTGACGTGACCCGCTTCCGCATGTCGGAAGACGTGGCCTTTTTGGAGGGCATGTCGCAGACGATCGCGCAGACCGAGTTTTACGGCAACACCGTCGCGACCCCAGCCGAGTTCATGGGCTTCGCCCCGTTCTACAACACCGTCAACACCGCGACGGCGCAGAACGCCGGCAACGTGATCGACGGCCAGGGCACCGGTTCCTCGAATGCCTCGATGTGGCTGGTCTGCCACGGGCAACGCACGGTGTTTAACGTGTTCCCGCGCGGCTCGGAGGCGGGCCTCATGCAAGAGGACAAGGGCGATACGGTACCGGGCTTTGACAGCCTCGGGAATCGGTACGAGGCCTATACGTCGTGGTTCCGCATTCGCCGCGGTCTCGTCCCGCAGGATTGGCGGAATGTCGTGCGTATCGCGAACCTCGACACGACCAACGCCGGTCTCGCGGGTCCGAATGCGCCCGACCTCTACGCGCTGATGGCGCAGGCCGCCTATATGCCGCCGGCTCTTGGCAAGCGCGCCTCGGGCATCACCAAGACCGATGCGCCCGACGACGCCGTTCCGGGCGTCCGTCCGGTCTGGTACGTCAATCGTACGCTGAAGCACTGGCTGCATGTCCAGGGGATGCGCGACCGCAACGTGCTGCTCCGCATCGAGGACGCCGCCGGCATGCCATGCGACGGGTGGAACGGCATCCCGGTCAAAGTTGTAGATCAGCTTCTCAATACCGAAGCTCGCGTCGTTTAATTCCGAACTGAAGGAATCACGATCATGATGATCGATGCACTGCTTGCGTTCGTCAGCCCGAGCGGCGCGGCGCAGTCGATGGTCGGCACGGACGGAACGGATATCGCGTTCAACAACGTGATCGATCTGCTCGGCTCTGGTGTCGGCACTGCTCCCGCCAACATTATCGGCACCGTCTCGGTGTTTGGTGAGGACCCTGGGATCGGGCAGGTCAAGCCCGATATCCAGATCAACATCGGCACCGCGTTCACGACCGGCAACGCCGCTACCCCCGAGTTCGTCGTGCAGTATGCGGCGGATCAGGGTTCGGCCGGTAATTACCAGCCGAGCACCTGGTACGATGCGGGCGCGACCGGCACCAACGCGGTCGCCAACCTGACGGCCGGCACGGTGATCCGCATGGACATCCCGCCGACCCCGCCGGTTCTGCACACCCCGCGCTATATGCGGATCGTGATGCGCCCGACCGGCTCGACGCACCTGACCGCCGGCACGATCTCCAGCGCCTACATCACCCCGGCGCGCGACGACGAGGCGCAGAAGTACGCGGCTCGTAACTACGTGGTCGCCTGATGCCGGAGCGCGATTTCACGCAGACGCCGGAGTTCAAATCCGCCGTCGATGCTGCGGTCGCGAAAGCGGCCGACAGCCTCATGGCGCGGCTCCAGACTGCGCGCGTCGAAGCCGGTACGTCACAGGCCGATAGCGATGGCGATGTCGTCAACCGGCTCGCCATTGCCATCGCGCAGCTGACTGACCAGGGCGTCGGGAGGTATCAGCGCAAGGTCGATCCGGCGCTCCTCGCCCAACGGCAGGAGGCTCGGGAGCGGATGATCGAACTGATTCTCGCGGCTCACGCCAAGGGACATGTTCCGCATTACGCTCTCCGGCACAAGGTCTTCCTGCCGATGGGCGGCGTTGGCGAGCAGCTGGTCGAGCCGATGTATATCGGCACCGACAAGAACAGCTACCAGCGCGTCATCTCGTGGCCCGGCGTGCCGAACGAGGCGATGATCCCCGAGGACGATGTGGCCGATGGGATTTTTGCAGCCTTCAAGGAGTCGATCGGCACCGAGAAGACCGGTGCGCCCGATCCCTTGTCCAAAGTCCTGGCGATCAGCCCGAACGGCAATGTGGTCGAAGGCGAGGCGGCGGCACTTCTGATGCGGCAGGGTAGCGCGGGCCGCGCCGCCCGCGGTGCGGTCGTGGACGCCGATGCGGGGCCTGTCGGCGGCATGGCCGGCAACTCGCAGCAGAAACTCGTCCGCGTGCTGGGAACGATCCATACCGGCGCGATGGAAAACAGCAACAACATCCCGATGATCCGCAGGTAGACCGTGGCAATCGCTCCGACTCCGCCCGTCGTTCAGACGCCGCCCGCGCACGACCAAGCGACGGCTGTTGTCTCCGGTCAATTCACCGCGACCGGGCAGTCAGCGAGCTTTATGCCCTACGGTCCGTTCAATCTGATCTTCGGCGGTTCCGGCGGCCCGAACGGCAACTGGAGCGCCACAATCCGGCTTGAGCGCTCGTTCGATGGCGGGACGAGCTGGTACGTGTGTGGGATTGGCGGCGATGGCACGCAAGCCATTTGGAGCACCAACAACCAGGACGTATCGGTGATCGGGGCTGAGTCCGAAAAGGGCATGATCTACCGCCTGAACTGTACGGCCTACACCTCGGGCACCATCAATTACCGCATGAGCCAGACCGGCCAGGCTAACCTGTCTCTCGCGGTCGCTGCGGCGGTATAGCCGCGCTTTCACAAGGACTTCCGACATGAAGCTCAACCGCGTTCTGCGGACGCTCGCGCTGTGTGCGACGCTCCTATCTGTTGGCTCGATGGCGCGGGCGCAGACTCAGATGCAGTTTCCGACGACCCCGTGGGGCGGCTACGCGCCGGCTCGCATTCAGTGCGGGAGCTTGCTCGGGGCGAACTTCAATGCCACTTCGGACCAGGCAATCCCGATCAGCTTTCCCAGCGCCTATTACATGCTCGACGCGATTGCGGTCGATAACGCCAGCCTGTCGCTCGATACGGCGGCGGGCGGCTTTTACACAGCAGCCTCGAAGGGCGGCGTGGCGCTGGTCGCGAACTCGCAGGCCTACTCGACCCTGACTGCGGCTGCGGCGAACGCAAGCGGATCGGCGATGCTGGCGACCATCGCCTCGGCGGGTCAGAATAATCAGCTCAACCTACGGACCATCTATTTCAGCCTGACGACACCCCAGGGCGCGGCCGCTACGGCTGATATCCGCGTCTACTGCCGCCCTCTCTATTGATCTCGGTTCCCAGGAGACCATGACCATGAACACGAAGCGTATTGCTGCGGTCGTTGGGGCCGCGCTGCTGGGTACCGCTGCGATCGCCTATGCGCAGACCGTTGCCGTCCCGATGGTCGGCTCGATCAATCCGGGCAGCGATCTGGTGCAGATCATCCCGATGGGCCAGCCGCGAGGCTCCAATCAGTATGCGACCGTTGCCCAGCTTCTTACGGGTTCGACAAACGCCTCGGGTCTCAGTGGCGCCGGACTTCCGATGACCAACTTCAAGGCCTCGACCGGCATCGGTATGACCGCATCCGCGACGGGCGGCGCGTTCGGCGTCGCGATCACCGCCGGCACTTCCGAGCACCTGATCGGTGAGGCGGCGAATTCAAACACCAAGACCGACACGGCGGGTTTCGAGATCGTCCTCCCGGCGAATTACGTCGTGGGCCAGAACATCACCGTCACGGTGAACTGCAACTATACTGTCGGTTCCGGCACGATCGGCACCCATACGCTGACGGCGCATGCCTACCCTGTCGCTTCGGATGGTACGCAGGCGGCCGACATCATCACGACGGCCGCGCAGTCGGTTCCGTCCTCGGCGGGTACCGTCTCATTCGTGATCCCCGGCACCACCCTCGTTGCCAACCAGCGGCTATGGGTGACGCTCGTCATGGTGATTCAGGATACCGGCGGCTCGAATATCACCGGGCAGATCAACTCGGTAAAGCTGTCGTAATCCATGCCTCCGACTTCCGAGGCCCAGCGGCGGTTGATGTATGCCGCTGCGGCCAAGAAGGGCGGCGTCGATGGCGTTCCGCAGAGCGTCGGCAAGGAGTTTGCCAACGCTGACCCTGGCGGCAAGCTCCCAGAGCGCAAAAGCAAAGCCTCGAAACTCTACGATCGCTCTCGCAGCCGGTGATGGCGGACAAGCTCGCCAAGGCCGCAGTAGGGTTCGAGAATCCCGCCAAGGGTGCGCATCATTGCTCCCAGTGCCGCCATTTCGAGCCGCCGCACGGGTGCGAGATTGTCGCGGGATCGATTGACCCGGGCGATTGGTGCGAGCGGTTTAAAGCCAAGAGCCGCAGCGTTCTCTATGACCATCCCCGCTCCTGATGCCCCATCTCACCCTATCCGACATGATGTCGAGGACCGCGCCGATGGCTGAAAAAGCTCGCAAATGGATGCCCAAGTCGAAGTTCAAACCTGGCGGTCAAAAGGGAAAGCTCCATCGCGAGCTGGGCATTCCCGAGGGCGAGAAAATCCCGGCCGCGCGGCTTGAATCTGCGGCGCATTCCAGCAATCCCGAAGTTCGCCGCGACGCCATCCGCGCCAAGACGATGGAAGGCTGGCATCACGCGCGCCGCTCGAAGCTCTACGACCACCCGCGCTCCCGAAAGGACTGAGCATGGCCGAGGAAAAGGACGACAAGCCCAAGAGCAGGGCGTCGAAGCTCTACGACAAGTCGCGCGACCGCTCAAACGAGCGCAAGGGCGAAGAGAAGGCGGTCGAGCATAAGGCTGAGGCTCGCAAAGACGAGTCCAAGGGCATGCATGCCGAAATGCTGAAGCGGCAGGAGAACGAACGCCGCGACATGCATGGGCGCCACCGTTCGGAGCATCGGGCGATCGAGGCCGAGGGCGGCGACGATATGCCCCTCAAGAAGATTTCCGCGCATCACCGCCATCGGCAGGAGATGGATCAGATGCACGAGAAGCATGAGAAGGAACTGATCGACAAGCTGGAGGCCATGCACGCTCCGGGCACGCCGGCCGGCGAGGCGGCGGCTGCCCCGACCTCTGCGCAGGAAGCCGCGTAATGGCTGAGTGGCAGACCGGCATGGTCAGTATGGAGCTGGACGATGACGACAAGCTCGATCTCGCGGCCCCTGCCGAACTCTCAGGGACGCAGCCTGACTATCCGTGGGGTCTGCGCATCTGCCTGACCCATCGCGAGTTGGATAAGCTCGGGCTGGAGGCGGATTGCAGCATCGGCGACATGCTCACCATGCGCTGCTGCGCCCGGGTGATGAGCGTTTCCCGCACCGAAGGACCGATGGGGCCGGAGCATAGGGTCGAGCTCCAGATCACCGATATGGCTTGCGAGGATAACGATGACTGACGTAACGGCGATGGTCCCGCAAGCGACCCGCGATCCCCGGGATCGCGAGACGCATATCGAGCGCCTCAATCGGTTTGAGAACCCTGCTGACGGCACCGGTACTCGTCGTGACGCTCCGACTGCGGAGACGGCGGTTCGCTATGAGGGCGGACAGAAACCATACCGGACGTTGGCGAAGTCGTTTCAGGCTGGCCGCTTCGTCCCGGCAGGATCGGTTGTGATGCTGTACGACGAAGAAGTCGGGCCTCACCACGATTTGATCGTGCCCCCGCAAGAAGAGGCGGATGCAGGCGAGAAGCCGACTCCGAAAACCCGTTCGCGCAAGGAATAGCCGTGGTCCGAAAGCTCTCCTGGCTCGCTGTGGCCGCCCTTTGGGCGGCGTTTTTTGTGCCTCACGCATGGGCGCAATCGAGCGTCCTGCAAAGCGGGCCTCCGACAGCGGGCCAGATCCCGGTCTATCAACTGGGTTCGTTTGGGCAGGCGATCATTGGCGCGTCCGGGCCGGCTTCCGGGGGAAATACGGGTCAGGGCGTTAACGAGTGGCTGCAAATCAATCGCGGCTCTACAAGCATCGTTACGCCACCGTTTTCGGCAAGCGGCAGCGGTCCGCTCGGAACCCATGATTGCCGCTATTCCGGCCCTATCACGGCATCCGGGTTTTTCCTGTGTTTCGACGCCGATATCGGGGGGTCCCCAACCATTGCGGCGGGTGCGTATGGGGGCGCGGCCTGGAGCGGCCTTAATCTGAATCTCAATGGCACCGTTTATCCGTTTCCGGGGCCGGGCAACGGCGATGTGCTGGGGCCGGCGAGCGCAGGCGATAACCATATCGTGGCGTTCAACGGAACCACGGGCAAAGTGCTGAAGGATTCCGGACTTGCGGTGGGTACTATAGCCCCGCACGTCCCGACCAACGCTGCCCTAGCCGCGGCTGCGACCACGACCTATCCGAGTGGCGTGTGGCGAGACGATTATGCGGCGGGGTTAGGAGCGACCCCGATATTCTATCTGCCTAGTGGGTCAACATGTGCGACACCGGACAATGGCGCGCAGGTTGCGAGCGCCAACGGCGGTTGTTGGCTCGCTCAATTTCCGGCCAGCGGTGCCGACATCCGCGAGTGGGGTGTCGCCTTCGATGACTCTATCGACAATTCGGTTGCGCTTCAGGCAGCTTTTGATTGGTGGGCGCTGGGAAACAAGCTGATCCTGCCGGCGGCGACCAGTTCGGCGAA
>Ga0134125_10009600_pt1 | contig 10884 bp, 9 predicted proteins | sample KB31751_FD_96464 | JGI IMG/M metagenome (GOLD analysis project Ga0134125, IMG submission 96464) | Terrestrial soil microbial communities with excess Nitrogen fertilizer from Kellogg Biological Station, Michigan, USA - KB3-175-1 | ecosystem: Environmental > Terrestrial > Soil > Unclassified ...
AACGATCGGGCAACGGCCTTTGCCTACATACTCATCATACCAATGCCACGCTTCTTCATTGATTGGTTCGCCAACACTTCCCAAAACTTTTAATGAGCTTAAATCTTTTCCCTCCAATGGTTCGAGACCATGAGCCATTAAACTGCGAATAGCGGTTGGTGCGGTGTACAGAATATTTACTTTGTATTTATCCACAATGTCCCAAAATCTTCCGGCATCTGGCCAGGTCGGAATTCCTTCAAACATCACACTGGTTGCTCCTGCAGCAAGCGGTCCATATACGATGTAACTATGTCCTGTAATCCAGCCAATATCAGCGGTACAGAAATAGACATCGCCGGGTTGGTATTGAAAGGTATTGACAAAAGTATAAGTTGTCCAGATCATGTATCCAGCTGTGGTATGTACTACTCCTTTTGGTTTGCCGGTTGAGCCGGAAGTATATAAAATAAACAGCGGATCTTCGGCATCCATTTCTACTGCGGGAAAACTGACTTCGTTATTTTTTTCAATTTGAAATAAGGCATGATCCATTTCATCTTCCCACCAGATATCCCGCCCTTTTATCATTGATACCGGCCGACGGGTACGCGTATAAACAATTACTTTTTTAACCATCTTGTTGCCAATCAAAGCATCGTCTACAATACTTTTTAGCGGAATGTCTTTTCCACCTCGAAAAGCGCCATCGCAGGTGATGATAAATTCTGCCTTTGAATCTTCGAGACGATCGGCAATGCTTTGTGAAGAAAATCCGCCGAAAATCACATTGTGTATGGCGCCAATTCTGGCACATCCAAGCACAGCGTACGCGAGCTCCGGAACCATTCCCATATAGATACAAACACGATCGCCTTTTTTCACACCGTTATTTATGAGCATCTGCGCAACCTGGCAAACTCTTTTGTGTAATCTTGAATAAGTTACAACCCGCGTTCTTTCTTCAGGATTATTTGGTTCCCAGATGATGGCCGGTTTTTCTCCCAATGTTTCCAAATGGCGGTCGATACAATTTTCGGTGATATTTAATTTTGCGCCTTTAAACCATTCTACTTTTGGGTCAATAAAATTCCATTCCAACACCTTATCCCATTTTTTTCTCCATTGAAAATTTTCAGCAATTTCCGCCCAGAATCCTTCCGGATTGTCAACACTTTTTTGGTATTCTTCTTTGTACTGTTCCAGGGTTTTGATCTGATATGGATACTGCATGATTGAAATGGAATTTAGGAGTTAATTTATTTTAAAAAGAACATTTGGCTTTTTTGTTGGTTTACCGTGACCCAAATTTAATGAATTGGAGTTAAAATATCTGAGTAAAAGGCATAATGGTAAGGGAAGTATGTTTTCTTTTCATCAATTAACTTTCGTTTGTTAGCGAATTTAATTCCTCGTCTTTGAAAATTAATCCCGACAATGAAAACGTTCGCTGCGAATTAGCAGAATCATTTTTGTCGTTATTTCTTCCTTTACTGCAATCATTCATTTTTTAATTCTTCATTCCCTTCTCCATCTCCTCTCTCTTCACTACTTCAGGAATCGCCGGTGTCATTGCCTTATACACGGCATCTTCAATCGCTCCGCGAATATTATATTTATACAGATTATTACTTCTCGTTGGATTTACACGATTGCTGAGAAAAACATAAACCAAATCATATTTTGGATCAACCCAAATACAGGTTCCGGTATATCCGGTGTGTCCAAAAGTCAGCGGAGATGCATATCTTGAAGGATAAGGATGAGCTTCAGTAGTAGTGTAATTATCTTTTTCCGGTTTGTCAAATCCAATTCCGCGGCGGCTGATGCTACTGTTGTAAGCAGTAAACAAGTTCAAAGTTTCGGGTTTCAGATATTGCTTGCCATTAAAAGATCCACCATCCAAGAACATTTGTAAGAGTGCAGCAATATTTTCTGCACTACTGAACAAACCTGCATGTCCGGCAACGCCGCCAAACATCGCAGAACCTTCATCATGTACATCGGCATGCAAATGTTGATAACGGAAATAATTATCCGCTTCTGTTGGAGCAACCAAATTGGTGTCAAACCTGTTTCTCGGATTGAAACCTATCGAATGAAGGCCCATTGGTTGATAAAAATATTTATCCGCATATTTATCTAACCTCAATCCGGAAATTGCTTTTACAACATCGCCCATAAAAATAAAATCGTTGTCACTGTAAATATATTTATTGCCAGGAATCAATTTGCTGTCGAGAATACTTTGATTCATGGAGTCCGCATAATCGCTACGCAGATACAAATTTTGGGCAATTCTTACACTAAATTTAGCTGAAGAATCGGACTGAAAATATTGAGGCGATGGATGTTTTGTAAGTGGATCTATTGTTTTTCTATAAAATACAACATCGGGAACAAGACCTGCCTGATGAAGTAATATATTCTCAATTTTCAGATCTTTCTTATCACTTTTTCTAACCCAGGGTAAATAGGTTCCAAGCGTTTTATCGAGTTTTAATTTGCCTTCATCATACAATTTCATTACGCTCAAAGTAGTTGCGCAAATTTTTGTCACGGATGCCATATCAAAAATACTGCTTAATGTTACCGGCTGAGGTGTATCGTAATTATAAGTCCCGTACGCCTTTTCAAAAACTATTTTACCATGGCGTGCAATCAATACAACACAGCCAGGATAGGCCATGCCGCTGATTCCAAGGTTAGCTATCGAATCAATTTCAGTAATCATTTGTAAGCCATTCAATCCTTCTGACTCAGGAGTTGCAACGGGCATAATTCTTTTTGAAATAACACCACTTCCGTATTTATAATTATCACAAACGGTAACAGGTAAAGTTCCTTTTGCAAATATTTTTCCTTCCAGGATATCTGCTGCTACATTTTGTGTAATGGAATCATCTTCATAACATGCCACTAAATTTTTTGCATCGCAAAAGTTTTTAAGGGCGTAAGGATTTCCAAAATCAAACAAGACTGTTTTATTGTTTTGTTGGATTTGTTTTATCAGATCCAAAGCAGGATTACTGATGCCAAAGTTATTCGCCGGATAGCGACGATAATCGTGAAGGCCTATTACCACAGCGGTGTAGCTGCTTTTTAACAATTCCACTGTTGATAAAACTCTTGCTGCGTCTTCTTTATAATTGAAATAAAAGGCGTCCGCTTTCAGATCATTTTTCAAACGGTTCGCAAATGTATTGGCGCTATCAATTCCAATTCCTACATAAGCGATTTTTTTATTTTCTGCAGTTAGCGGAAAAAATTCTGCATCATCGTTCTTCAAAACAGTGATCGCATTTTCTGCAATAATTTTTTTCAAGTTCGCAATACCGGCATTCAAATCATTGGTCAGGTTATCGGTGTTTACAGGTTTTGCATTTGCAACACCATACATATACTTATAAGCAAGTACTTTTTTGCATTTTTGATAAATATCATTCCACGTCAATTTATTGCTATCAATTGCTTCCCTTATTTTTTGTATACACGAAGGAATATCTGAAGGAAGACAAAGCATATCATTGCCGGCAATCAATGATTGCGCTGCTATCTGGCCACCAGGAAAGAATTTTGCCACCCCTTTCATATCGAGCGCGTCGGTAAAAGTAAGTCCGTCAAAATGAAGTTGGTTTCGAAGCAAACCGGTTACATTATTTTTTGATAATGAAGTTGCGGTATTCGGCGTGCTGTCAATTGCAGGAATATAAAGATGTGCAATCATCACACTTGGCACACCCGCTTCAAACATCCTTTTGAAGGGATATAGTTCCAACGAATCGAGTTGAGCCATTGACTTATTAATGACCGGAAGATCTAAATGAGAATCAACACTTACATCTCCATGGCCGGGAAAATGTTTGGCACAAGACATCACTCCTGCGTCCTGCATTCCTTTAAGGTAAGCCACTCCATAACGCGCCACTTTGTATTTATTTTCCCCAAAAGAACGATCATTGATTACAGGATTATTGGGGTTATTATTGATGTCAACCACTGGCGCAAAATTTACCTGGATACCCATTCTTTTGCATTGTTCGCCCACTAATTTTCCATATTCATATACTAAAGATGAATCGTTCATCGCACCAAGCATCATTTGGTGATTGAGCGACATCACACTGTTAAGACGCATGCCCAGCCCCCATTCGCCATCGATACAAACCATCAAAGGCGTTTTAGCAATGCTTTGAAATTGATTGATGAAATTTGCTTGTTTTACGGGTGTTCCCTGGAAGAGGCAAATGCCACCGATATTATATTTTTGAATCGCATCAATGATGGCAGAATCATAATAAATCGGACCATCTTTTGAATAACTGCTTTCCCGCAATACCATTAATTGTGCAATTCGCTGATCATCAGATAATGTATTAAAAACACTGTCAGCCCAATGAATGGCGGCATTTGGCGCCTGAGAAAATGCAATAAATTTCAAAGAAGTGAGCAGGAAGAAGGTAACCAGGATTTTTTTCATTACAATTAAATAAAGGTTTTAAGTGAAGGTGCACAAGTTAAACAATTATGTCAAAATATTTACCGCAAACAACGCAGCTAATTTAGATTTTACAAAAAATGTATCGTAAGCTTTGCATGAATAATTCAATAAACAAGTTGAAAGGCATCGGTTTTACCGCAAACATTGCTAAGCTGAAAAACACTTCAAAAGCAACTCTTCCTGCAAGTTTCATGAACCGTGTTTTATACCGTCAGTAAAGAAAGGCTTACCGATGGTTCACGCAAGAATATAGTAAGTTTGTTGTTATACTTCAGCAAGCTTCTTAGCGGCTATTGGTCTCAAATTTTACATCGGCAATGATGGGAAAATGATCACTGAATAATTTTTTTATCCGGGCAAACTGAACTATCTTAAATTGTTTATCAGTAAAAATATTATCAATACGAAGTGTGGGAGAAATGGAACTAAAAGTTCGTGAAATGCCGGACCCTTTTTCTACAAAGGCGTTTTGGAGGCCCTGGCCAATGGTTTCATAAGCATAAGAAACCGGAACGTCATTAAAATCGCCGCAAACAATTACCGGGTATGGGCTATGATTTAATTCATCTTTTATAAAATTTGCCTGCGCCGCTCTTTTTAAAACTCCCAGTTTTATTTTTGATATAATGTTCTTTGATTCGGAGATATTTCCCTGTGGAGGCACTGTCCCGCTGTCGAGGTAATTCAAATTTGCGCGAGAAAATTTCAACGACTGAAGGTGCACATTAAATATCCTGAACGTATCTTTTCCGGCGACAATATCTACAAATTGAAAGGTAGAATTGTAACTGTTTGGATTATTGATCAATGTTTGTTTTCTGAGGATCGGAAATTTTGAAAAGATAATAATTCCAAAATGATGATAGCGATCAAAGTTATCTTTTACACTGTATGAATACAGGTAATCAGAAAACTTTAGTTGTTTTTCAATATCGGGGAAATAGTTGATCGCTTTTTTATTTTCACCTGCTACCATCTCCTGGAAGCAGGCAATATCGGGATCATATTCATTGATCAGGCCGATCATCTTTTGTTTGATCTCAGGATGATCCTTGTAATGAAGAATATTAAATAGTTCGACATTCCAACTCATTACGCGAATTTCTCCACGCTTTTTTTGCATAGAAAAATCAGGAGAAAAATTTAAAGGAAAAACACTTTTTACTGCATGGAAAGAAATGAAAATAATGAACAAGGAAATGAGACTGAATACAGGTTTTGTCAATAACCAAAACAAGATAAATAAAATAAGCAGCAGCAATAAGTAAGGCAGCAGCAGTGTGAATAAACTCAGGAACCACCAGTGCTGCGGATTAAAATATTTTACATTTGCGCCGGCAAGAAAAAGTAGGCCAATAAGGAGATTTGAGGCAACAAATATCTTTTTTGTAAACCTCCGCAGAAAGGGTTTTTCCATTTAAAGGAATCCTTTTTATTGGTGAATATCAGTTTGAAAAGCAAATCAGAAATCAGTCTCTCCTGCTTTTTTTAAAATTGTTTTTTCTTCTTCAGATAAATGGCTAAATCCTTTCTGATTGATCTTATCGAGAATCTCATCTATGCGCTGTTGCGTTACTACAGGACGTTTTATGAAAGGCTTTGTACCACCGGTATTATAAAATACTTTTTCTTTTATTTTTTCGCGGTCAGGTATGGGTTTGTCAGGGTTAAAAAGATTTAAAAACCAGTTGTATAATTTATGCATCCAGAGGCTCCAATCGTAACCCTTTCTCAAACTAACAATAAACAAAAAACCAATAAGGCCACCACCAAGGTGCGCCAGTTGTTCGCCCATTCCATGGCTTCCGGCAACATCTATCACGATATAAAGAAGGGTTAAAATCCATAATGGAATCCCACCATTCAGCATTTTAAATAATCGGTAATCTGGTGAAAGTGTGGTAGTTGCCACTGCTATGGCCATAATTCCTGCATTCCCACCGAGCATAAAAGAATATTCCACCTGGTTTCTTAAAGAAGGTATCAGGTAATTGGCTGTCACAAACACGATTGCGCCTGCAATACCGCCATAAATATATAATGGAATTATTTTTGAATTTCCTGAAAGATCTTGCAAAATAGAGCCGAATACCCAAAGCCAAACAAGAGTAATAACGGTATAAATTACCCCAACATGAACAAACATGTAAGTAAAAATCGTCCATGGTAAAACAGCAAGGGAAGATAATTTAGCAGGGACAATAAACCATCTGAGAATTTCATAATGAAAGGCTGTAGTAGTGGATTGTGTGAGGTAATACAAGATTTGAATGATTCCAAAAGAAATGAAGATGAGCGCATTCATGCCCACAAGCATCATTAATGCATTACTATCATCGCCGAGGGTAATTTTTTTAAAGTTGCGGTCAATATATCTGTCTGATTCGCCCATTATCCAATTTCTTTTTTCTCTGTAAAATTACCAATTTGATGCCATTTTAAAATGAGAAATTTTTAAGTTTAATACCGGCTTTTGCCACTTTTTTTCCAAATGATACAAATTATTAATCCCATTACCAGTCCACCAAGATGTGCAAAGTGAGCTACATCACCTCCGCCGGAAAACTGGCCAAAAATATCGATAGCCGCATATATTATTGCAAGATATTTTGCTTTAATAGGAAATGGAATCGGAAGAATATAAAATTGAATATTTGGAAAAGTGTAAGCGAATGCTGCCAGTAGTCCCATGATTGCGCCGGAAGCGCCTATTGCTGCTCCCTGGCTTACGAGAAACATTTGTGTCAGTCCTGCAGCGATTCCGCAAATAAAATAAAATATCAAAAATCTTTTTCCTCCCCATAATCTTTCCAGTGATGAACCAAAAAGCCACAATGCGTACATATTGAAAATAATATGAAAATAATTGTTTGGAGAATGCGCAAACATGTGCGTTACCAACTGGTAAGGCTTAAAAAGACCGGTATCATAAGAGTAAAGAGCGAGATAACTTGTAAGATCTTTAAATACCAACTGGGCCACAAAAACAATGACATTAATAATGATCAGATTCAAAACAACGGGAGTGGAAGACTGCGAGGGCCGGTAACTATTATACGCCATTCAATAAAATTTTAGGCCGCAATTTCGGAAATTGTTGGCGGAAATGAACTTTTATGGTTTGAATGGTAATGAATGAAGAATAGAAAAAAGCAAATGAAGAATCAGAAACGAAATACCTTTCTTTTAGCAAACGAAGAAATAGCGCAAATTCTAATTTATTTTTCCACAAAATCTTTCAGACTTTTTCCGATAATGTGTGTCCATCCGTTTGTAAAGCTTGCTTTTGAAAAATCACGCCCTTCCGGAAATGTTTCCAGTCCCTCATGTGTCAGTTTAATTCTTGTTACATTGCCTTCCGGAAATAATTCAAAAGTCACCAGAGAATTGCCTGGATAACCCGCGTAGCGCCAGGAATATTGCAGTTTTTCCTCAGGAACAATCTGTGTTATTTTACACAAATGAACATAAGTTTGTTCTTCACTTCCGCCTTCAAACTGAAATTCAAATCCGAGTTGTGGTTTAAAGGACGAAATGTCAAAATACCATTTGCGCATTTGATCATTATCAGTAAGCGCTTCCCAAACTTTTTTGGTCGGTGCATCAAGAATGCGTTCTACAATTACGGGATCTGTATTCATATTTAAAGATTAAGAATTAAAAAATAAAAGACAAAAATGTAAAAACACAAATGCGGATTATTTGTGCTTTTACTGAAAGCCAAAAATTGACATTTCTATAAATTTTTTTTTCATAAAAATTATTTCAAAACAGGAAGAACAATTTTTGAATCATGATTTTTATCGTGATAAATTTTTATCGTTGATTTTTGAAAATCATTTTCATTCGCATCCGGAATGCGCATAAACTTTTGAGGATTCATATCAACCAACGGAAACCAACTGCTTTGCACCTGGACCATTATTTTATGTCCTTTTTTAAAAGTATGACATACATCATTCAGATTTATTTTTACTTCACTTATTTTTCCGGGAACAAAAGGTTCGGGATGAACATAATCATTTCTGAATTTTCCGCGCATCACTTCTGCCCGCACAAGACGTTGAAAATCGCCATTGGTAGCCTCTTTCGTTGGATTTGCCTCATTGATTTCTTCTGCAGGAACTACATCAATCAGCTTTACAATAAAGTCGGCATCTGTTGTTGAAATGCTTGCAAAAAAATCAGCAAGAATAGGTCCTGCAATCGTAACATCTTCATTCAAAGCTGGTGATTCATAAACCAACACATCATTTCTGGATGCAGCAAAGCGCTGGTCTTCCACCATGTATTCATTATTTCTTCTGCCCTGAACTTTCGCCGTATAAGGAACCGGATTTGCAGGATCGCTGATATATTCATCGAAACTATTTGTGGAATTATTTTTTTGATTTGATAATTTTTTATCTGAATCAAAATAATAACTGACATCCGAAATATTTTCAGGAGGCCACTGTTTAAAATGACGCCACTGATTGGTTCCTGTTTCAAAAACAGTTGCTTCAGAAGTATTCCATGTTCCTTCATCTTTTAAAAAATAATTGAAAAACTTTGTTTGCAAACTATCCTGGAAATATGCGCTGGTATTGCTTCCAAAATCATAACTTCCAAATTTATTCCAGCCATTTCTTGCCCATGCACCATGTGTCCACGGCCCCATCACCAAAAAGTTTTTATTTTCACGGCTTTGTTTTTCTATTGCCTGGTAAGTATGTAGCGAACCAAAAAGATCTTCGGCATCAAACCAGCCACCCACCACGAGCGTAGGGATTTTTATATTTTTCAAATATTGACGGATGTTTCTTTTTTGCCAGTAGTCATCATAAGTATCATGGGCCAGGTATTCATTCCAGATATAGCTGCGGTGATTAAAATATTTTGCAGACTGGGTATTTTTTATCGATCCAAGATTTAGAAAAAACTGATAGACATCATTCGTTTTTGCATCAAACATGGTACTGCCATAATCTTCAGTTGGACCATTTCTTTCTTTACCAAAATAATTCATAAACATAAAATTATCCAATAGAAAAAAAGCACCGTTGTGATTGGCATCATCACCGATAAATTCATCTGTTACGGGAGCTTGCGGACTCACTGCTTTTATGGATGGATGTGCCCCAGGCAAACTTGCCGTCGCATAAAAACCCGGATAAGAGATTCCATACAAACCAGCGCGCCCATTATTGTTTTTGATATTTTTTAATAACCAATCCATCGTATCATAAGTGTCACTGCTTTCATCCACATCCTTATTACTTTTTTTGTCGGGAATGTAAGGTGTTACTTCTTTATTGTGCCCTTCGCTCATGTAACGGCCACGCACATCCTGGTAAACGAAAATGTATTTTTCGTGCATCAATGCTTCATTCGGCCCGATCCGTTTTTTATAATTATTTTTTCCGTAAGGTCCAGCGGAATAAGGGGTACGCTCAATCAGGAAAGGATATTTCTGGGATTGATCTTTTGGAACATAAATGACGGTGTAAAGTTTTATTCCATCACGCATGGTAATGGTCGTATCGGTTTTATTGTAATTTTCTTTTACAAAATCGGAAGATTGACTAAATGAAGATGTAAAAAAAAAGAGAGAAAGAAGCGACAAAATTAATTTCATGCTTATTTTTTGTTTATATATTTAAGAAATTCTGTTAGGGTCATGATTAAAGTATTTTCAAAACCTTTTAGAACAAGAAGTTCTTTATCTCCGGTTATGAGAAAATCAGCATTTACATCTTTAGAAACTGCGAGTAGATAATTATCTTTTTTGTCTCTGGAAATAGAAATTGAAGATTTAATTTTAAAATATTCTACTGTTTCGAAATAATAATACAGAATTCCTTTTTTATTTTACTGTCAAGATATTTTTGGATTCTTTTTTCGTTCAAAATTTTTTTTATTTCCGGTTCAAGTTGATCACACGAAAAAAAATCGAATGCAGGATTTGTGATTACAGATGCGATTTTATTTTGAAATCTCATTATTGCAAAACTCACCCACCAATTTGCATCAAGAATAATTCTACTATTTCTTTTTCCCATGGAGAGGTTTTCTTATATCTTGTAGCACTTCACTTATTCCATTGATGCAGTTGCTTTTTGATTACGTTTTGATAATGTTGCCAACTTATACTTTGCAAGTTGTACGCGATCTTTTTTATTCATCTGTTCAAGTTCGGGATCTAAATACTTTCCTTTGGCATAGGTAGCCTTTTTTAATTTTGATAAATACTTTTTTTCAGAATCACTTATGGTGAATGAACTAATACCTATTTCTTTAATTGCTTTCTTTACAGCATGAAGTTCATCGATATTTTTAGGTTCTAAAATGATTGCTTCCATTGTTTTCTTTTTACTAATTTACAAAATTACTTTAAGACAGGCAGTATAATTTTTGAAGGATGT
>Ga0134125_10009601_pt1 | contig 10884 bp, 10 predicted proteins | sample KB31751_FD_96464 | JGI IMG/M metagenome (GOLD analysis project Ga0134125, IMG submission 96464) | Terrestrial soil microbial communities with excess Nitrogen fertilizer from Kellogg Biological Station, Michigan, USA - KB3-175-1 | ecosystem: Environmental > Terrestrial > Soil > Unclassified ...
ACGAATATTCTTTCGGAACTATGGTTCCAAAAGCGAATTAAGCCATCGGCGCCTGAATAAACAATACCGTCAGTGCGTCCGCAACGAGTTGGCAGAACTCGTCAATATCGATTATCACGGCAACACTCTTGCAACTCCCCCTAGCAGGGGCGCGATTTTCTCGGCGGATCGTAACTCGCCAAGATCGATGCTGCTGGCCGATTTTGGTTGAGATACAGGGGCATACCGACTCGGGTGTCACCCCGACCTTGCGTCATAGCTCTGATTTAGCGGAGCTGGCTATTCAATCGCCGTAAACTTGTCGTTGTTTCTGCGCTTTCGGCGCGCTATAAGAAGTATATTTCGTACCTGTTTGCGGACGCATTAGCACGGTGGGATGCGACGCCACGTGGCGTCGCTTCAGGAGAAATCGTTAGATCGCTAGCGCACATGCCTCATAAATTGTTGATCTGATCGAGTGATTGAAAAGTGGCGCTCATGGCATTGGATATCTGGCATCTGACCTAAGAGTGGATCGCGGTATGGAGCTGAGTGCCGGGGATAGTCGAATGGCAAATTCGAACGAACCTCCGAATAAGGAACGCCACTCAATTATACCGGCTTTTGGGCAAAGCCCGGATATGAAACGATCGCATCCCTCGCCGGATGATATTGTCGCTGCAGTGAGATCGCCGCTCATCGTACTCGACGAAAATCTGCACATTATTTTAGCGAACCAGGCTTTCTACCGTCTATTTACGGTCACCCCCGCGGAGACCATTGGGAAGCAAGTTTTCGCTGTTGGCGGCCGTTGCCTAGGTGCGGCCGAGGTTGGCGGCTTTTTTACCTCAATTGAGGCGGGCAGCCCGATTATAGAGGACCAGGTGGTCGAGATCACTTTACCCGAACTGGGTCGGCGGGTTCTGCAGTTGACCGCCACCAAGCTCAGCGGAGAATCCGGCACGGCTCGCGAGGTTCTTGTAAGTTTGGATGACATCACTGAGCGAAAGCGCGACGAGGCAGAAGCGATTAGGGCGAAATGGAGAGCCGAGCGAGCTAAATTCCGGCAAGCCCAGCTTCTTGCCGTCGCTAGTCATGAACTTCGTCAACCAATGCACGCTCTTGGCTTGATGCGAGCGGTTTTGGCAAAGATGCTCGAAAGAAAGGGAGATACTGAAGCTGTAACTCTGTTAGCGCAAATCAAAGCGACGGCCGACGCTATGTCAGGCATTTTGGGCACTTTGCTAAACGTCAATCAACTCGAAGCGGGTGTGGTCCAACCCAAAATCGAGGACTTCAGCATTGATAGCCTCTTCGAACGCTTAAAGATCGAGTTCAGCTATCGCGCGCAGGAGCAAGGGTTGGATTGGCGCGTGGTTCCTTGCAAGTCATTTGTGCGTAGTGATCCGCATCTGTTGGAGCAGATAGTTCGCAATCTTCTTTCGAACGCGATAAAATACACACACGCGGGAAAGATCTTGCTCGGTTGCAGGCGGCGCGGCGAGAGACTCCGAGTCGAGGTATGGGATACTGGGCGCGGAATACCAGAGGCCGAAATTTCATCGATCTTTAGAGAATTTCATCGACTGGATAACTCTGCAAAGCGCGGGTACGGGCTTGGTCTTGCAATCGTTCGACGATTCGCTGATCTATTGGGTCATATCGTTTATGTGCATTCTCGGCCCGGGATCGGATCGGTGTTTGCCGTGGAGGTTCCGCTCGCTCCCAAACCGCAGGGGGCGCTCTCACAACATCAGTTGCTTCGTCCAATACCAAGCTCGGGCCGTTGCGTTACCATTCTATTGGTCGATGAGGACTCCAAAACACGGGATCTGCTTGCTCGCTTGTTTACCGGCGAAGGCCATCGTGTTCTCGCTGTGGCTGACGGCAAGGAGGCTCTCGCATTGTCGCTCACGAGCATCAAACCGGACATTGTCGTGGCCGCGTATCGGTTGCCGGGTGATTTGAACGGCACCCAAATCGTAACGCAGGTCCGGAAGGTGCTTGGTCGTATAATCCCTGCCATTATCCTAACGCGACATGTTTCGACGGAGAATGCGCGTGAAATTGCCAGGAAAGGTTGCGTACAACGCACTAAGCCGGCCGATGCGGACGAGCTTCTGCACTTGATTCAGTCTCTTCTGGCTGAGCCAAAAGTGACCGCTGTAACGGGGGGGGAGCTGCAGAGTTTCGACAATCGTCGCGATACACAACGGCCTACGATTTTTGTGGTTGACGACGACAGCACGGTCCGCGAAGGAATGCGTGAATTGTTCCGAGACGATGAGAGATGGTCGGTTGAGACTTACCCAAGCGGTGGGATGTTTCTCGATGCGCTCCGGTCTCGCCGCAATGGCGTTCTTATTGTCGATTCGCAAATGCCTGAAATGTCGGGCATCGAATTATTAGAGCGCCTTGATATGGAGGGCTACGGCCTTCCATCCATAATGGTAACCGGTCATGCGGATGTCCGTCTGGCGGTTAGGGCGATGGGGGCCGGGGTCGTTGCCTTCCTTGAAAAGCCGGTGGAATTCGACGAGTTGATGGGACACGTCGAACGAGCAATCGAGCGAGCGCAGGATGCTGCGGCGCGGGCGCTGTGGCATGACACAGCTAAAAGGCGCATTGAAAAACTAACGCCCCGTGAACGGGAAGTTATGACCTTGGTCATCGAAGGGAACGCCAATAAACAAATGGCATATGTCCTGGGTATAAACCAAAGAACTGTGGAAACTCATCGCGCGACAGTCATGAAAAAACTTGGGGCACGAACGCTCTCTGATTTGATCCATATCGCGATAGCCGCCGCTCCTCGGCATGCCTGATCGGTGAAGTGCAGAGCCTTAATGGCACGGTCATATGCATAGCAATATCTCCGTAATTTCCGGCCCTGACGCCGATGGCGTGGCAGGTATACTGGCGTCTGTTTCGTTAGCCGATTAAGCCCACGTGGGTTAAACGGCCGTTGCGGCAATGTAGGACGATTGGAGCGAACCATCGTATCAGACATGGGGCTGTCGCTGCGCGGTTGCCAACGGCATGTTGCCTGCCAAAGTGTTACGAATGGTCGGACTAGCTGATGCAAACAATATTCACCATCGGGCATTCAACGCGAACGACTAGTGAATTCCTGGCTCTTCTTCAGCAGGTTGCGGTCGATCATCTGGTCGACGTCCGCGCTGTTCCCCGGTCGTGCACAAGCTCGCAGTTCAACTGTGAAGATCTGCAAAGGGCGATCGGCATTGTCGGGATTGAGTATCGTCATATTGCGGCGTTAGGCGGTTTGCGCCATCAGCGTGCGAGCAATGCCGGATGGACCGATGGCTTTTGGTGTAAAAAAGCGTTCGAGGACTACGCAGATTTTGCGAAAACAACAACGTTTCAAACGGGCCTAACCGAGCTTCGTGAAATCGCGCTCGACCATTGCTGTGCCATTATGTGTTCAGAGGCGGTATGGTGGGAGTGCCATCGTCGCATCATTGCGGATTACCTTATTGCCGGCGGGATTACCGTTGCGCATATCGTAGGACCCGGTAAGATTGACCTCGCGACGCTTACGCCTGGCGCCCGATTGTTACCGGGCGGCCAGCTTCGCTATCCGCAAGCCTGGTGAAAGCGCCTGCCGGTCAATTTAGAGGCCTGGAAACGCGACGACCGGCCTCCGTACTTTCCGGGTCTGCTTTTTTGAGACCGTCGCTCTAACCTTTTTAAGGGCGTTGAGAGGTCTGAAGGCGAGGATGGATAGTCAGTACGGACTGACGGACTTTCAGCCAATAGATGAAACGTCAGCGAGCGCGGTACTTCACGAACTTAGGATCTATCGGCCCAACGGCGCTCTTTCGATGATCTACGTCATGACGTTTGTCAGTGATGCGAAGGCGATTGTTGAAGCTAGGAAGCTTGCTTGCTATGGCTATCAAGTCGATGTCTGGCGGGACGGCGTCAGGATTAGCCGTATCTCGAGACTAAATGCTCTCGGCAGCGGCGAGGACGGATACACTGATGTTGGAAGGCCCTAAGACTGCGCAGCCCGAAATAAAATCCAAGGAGCCTCCAGATAGATTCCGGCGAACGGCGTTGTCTTCAGCGCGCGTCAAAAGATAAGACGACTGTGAACATTATAAAGAAGGAAACTCGATGGGCTCGAAAGTCGTGGCGCGGAATATCAAGTTGAAACGAGCCTATGATTATCCCCTGGCAAAGGATGGTACGCGGATCTTGATCGATAGGCTGTGGCCCCGGGGCGTAAGAAAAGCAGATGCGGCCATCGATCAGTGGGTCAAAGACATTGCCCCAAGTACGGGGCTACGCAAGTGGTTCGGACATGATCCTGCTCGTTGGCGCGAGTTCCGCCGGCGCTATGCGACAGAAATTTACGCTCATTCCGACCAGCTTGCCGAGTTACGGGCGCTCGCTCGAAGAGGTCCAATTACGCTCGTATATTCAGCCCATGATGAGCTCCACAACGATGCTGTCGTACTGAGAGACGTTCTGTTGGGACGTCGAACTAGGTAATGACGAAAGGGCGGGTTAAGACGTGCGAAACTCTGCATGCGGCGCGTTTTAGGCGCTCATAATAAACCATGTTTCGAGCTCCCCACGCAGTTAGGATTTGCTAGCTTTTTGCCATTGATTGATCGCTTTGAAAATCTTTCTTTCAATCAACCGGCCGCAGAAGGTTCGCCGCCGTCAGGGTTCTATGTCCAGTGAGGTCCCTCAAATGGCATTGAAGCACCTTTTAGGGGAGATAGCCGCTTGCCAGGTGTGCGCGGATATCTTGCCGCTCGGTCCTCGACCAATTTTGCAAATCGCGGCTCCCGCTCGCATACTCATTATCGGCCAAGCGCCCGGCAGAAGAGTTCATCGGAGCGGGATACCGTGGAGCGACGCAAGCGGCAGGCGCTTACGTACATGGATGGGAGTGACCGATCCGGTTTTCTACGATAAGTCGAAGCTCGCCATTGTCCCCATGGGATTTTGCTATCCCGGCTCCGCGGAGCGCGGTGGCGATAAGCCACCACCTCCGAAATGCGCCACACTCTGGCACGAACGTTTGTTGCACTACCTGCCAAACCTAAAACTAACGCTTTTGATAGGCCAATACGCTCATCGACGCTATTTAGGACCGCGCCGTAAACCTTCTCTGACGGAGACCGTGGAGGCGTTCAGTGAATATGGCCCTGAGCTGTTCCCGCTACCACATCCAAGCTGGCGCAGCGCGCTATGGGCGCGGACACATCCGTGGTTCGAGGAAGTCGTAATCCCAGCGCTTCAGGCCAACGTGCGAAAAGTACTCTAGGGGAAGGCTCCGGAGCGCCAGGAGTATTTTCGGGTATCCTCTGCCGCCATCCCAGGACAAATTGTTCCTATGACGTTGTCTTTAGACGCCATGTTCGAAAGCATTCGACGTCGGGGGCTTCATTTCGAATAGATACGTATTTTCCGAGCCTTTGTTTTGATATCTGGCGGTATACCCTTGTCGGGAAAACAGAGCGAAGCGAGGTGCTAGATGGCTTATCCGAAGAGCTCCACGCTTCCCCCGTCAGAGTTCAACGAGTTTCTTCTTTCAAGCGTCGGAATCCAACCCGGCGGGATGCCGCTTACGGTCCTCTCCTTGTTCGCACGGAACGGAGTCGATCCTTGGGGGGAGGCTGAGCGTCTCTCCGCCTTGCCGACCGATTTGGCTGTCTCTTTGTTGGCCAAAGCGATCAGCGATTGCAGGCCTGATTATGTGGACCGGTTAGAGGTGACAGTGCTCGCATCGGATTTGCTCGATCGTCTCCCCGCACGTCCCCACAAGTTGCGATTTGATGGCACCATCGCGAGCGGCATGGAAGATGCTCGAACGTTTGCATTAATGGCGCTTTTCTATGTCGGTACTTGCATGTTTCTAATCATGTTTCTGGGCATGGCCTAAAGGGCGGTCACTTCGGGCTGTTGAAAACTTGATCGTCCCAAAACAGCCACAGATATGTGGGGCGCGAGCCTATTGTCGCTCTCGCGAGACGGGGTGTTTCTAAGGCTACGGTCAGGGATAGGCGTCTTCTGCTCGCCTCCGGATCTCCCGCCGATCACAAATGGTGATGCGCTGCTGGCTGGTCTCGATCCAGCCGGTCTTCTCCCACACGGTCAAGGTGCGGCTTACCGTGTGCAGGTTCGCCCCGCACATATCGGCAACGTCTTTGCGACTCAATGGAAAGTCAATCGCAGTGCCCTCATCGGTGTTTTGTCCGGCTTGCCCCGCGAGACGAAGTAATAGACGTGCAATACGGCATTCGACGCGCTGCGTCGCCAATTCGCGCAGGCGTTCCTCGACTTCCCGCAGCCGTTCTCCGGTAATTTTGACGAGATTGATTGCAATCCGGGGATAGTGCTCGATGAGGGCAAGTAGCGCGCTTTCCGACCAGCTTATCTCCGTGGAATCCAGGACGGTGGTCGCCTGGGCCGGATATACGTGTCCGGTGAATAGCCCAATGGTTCCGAAAATCTCACCAGGTCCGACGAAACGAACGAGGAGTTGCTCACCTTCGGAGCCACTTTGCGCGATCCTTATGCGTCCGACGAGCAATGCACGCGCCCGGTCAGCCCGTTGGTCCTGAGCAAAGACCGTTGTTCCTTTTGGTAGATGGCGGACGACTGCGCAACGGACCGCATCGGAAAGGCCCTTATCCGGCACGTCCCGAAACAGGTCGCTGTTCGATAGATCATGAGGCTGAGGCGCGATTGAGTGGTTCACCATACCGTCCCGAGCATTCTACAAAAGAATTCTGGAAATTTGCGCTAGAGCAAAGACAACCCCTGTGAATCGCAGAAAACTCTATAGCCCGATGGCAGGGCGGGAAAGGACCTTAGCATGGCCGATGTTGTATTTGCTCGCGCGGCCCATGTTCTGGCCATCATAATCTGGATCGGCGGCGTCTCAATGGCGACCACGGTGGCATTGCCAGCCGTGCGCGCGAAGCAGCTTGGGGCTGACAGGCTCCGCGCTTTTCACGCATTTGAGCATCGCTTCGCCTGGCAGGCTCGCACCGCCATCGTGATAACAGGATTGAGCGGCTTTTACATGGTCGCGCAACTCCACCTTTGGGACCGCTTCGCTTCGCTACAATTCTGGTGGATGCACGCCATGGTTTGTGTCTGGCTGCTGTTTGCATTCATTCTGTTTGTCGCGGAGCCGTTCTTTTTGCATATCCATTTTGAACGGTTCGCGAAGGCGGACTCCGATCAGGCCTTTGCCTGGCTGCATCGTGTTCACTGGCTTTTGCTTGCGTTAAGCCTTGTCACAGTCTTCGGCGCGGTTGCGGGCAGTCACGGCTGGGACATCATTTAGGGTTAGATCAGAGGCGCCGGGCGCGCTCATTTGGGGAGAACATCATGACGCTGGATGCCGACCGCATTGACCGTCCGGCAGAAGATCCTGTCAGCAATGTGCTCAAATGGGTGCTGCTGGTGGTGGCGATCGGATGCTTTGCTCTGCTTGCCTGGGCAACAATGGTCACCTATCAAACGGTGGCTCCCCAACCCGATCGTTTCGTGGCCGCAGACGGTAGCGTCTTGATGGCGGGAGAAGATATTGCCCAGGGCAAGGCCGGTTTTCAGAAAGCCGACCTGATGGATTACGGCAGCCTGTACGGCATGGGCTCCTATTACGGCGAGGACTATACGGCTTCGATCCTTGTTCGGCTCGGCACCGCCACCCAAAACAATATTGCCACAGCACGCTTCGGAAAATCCTATGCAGCGCTCTCGCCGGATCAACAAGCGTCAGCGACCACCACCATGCGCTCCATGTTGCAAGGCGTGGACCTGACCAAGGCGACTGTCGTCCTCGCGGGCCCGCTTGGCGAAGCGGTCGCGGCCGTCCGCAACGAAGTAACCCGGACGCTCAACATCGCCGACCCCCATGCGGGATGGACGCCGGCCTATAGCCTCACGCCGCAGCTGGCACGGCAGACGGCGGATTTCCTGGTATTCTCTTCGTTGACCACTGTCGCGCGACGCCCGGGCGTGACCTGGTCCTGGACGGAAAACTGGCCATTTGAACCGCTGGTCGGCAACACGCCTACCACCAACACCTTCCGTTGGACCTGGATCAGTTTCTGTTTCACGTTTTTTGCCTTCGGCTTGGTAATATTCATATATCAGTTCTACTTGAACCACCCAGACGACGCGCCAATGGATCCCACATTGGCAAAATTTGAGCCTCTGACACCAAGTCAGAAACGCATCGGAAAATATTTTTTGGTGGTGGCGGCGCTCTTGCTTGTCCAGATTGGTGCAGGCACGATCATGGCGCACTCCTACTACGATCGCACCAGTTTTTACGGCATAGCGATCAACGACTATTTGCCGTTCAACTTTCTGCGGGACGTCCATATTCAAGCGCCGATCGTCTGGATTGGCTTGTCGTGGATCGGGGCAGCGCTATTTCTTGCTCCCGCCATTGCGGGGGGCCGGGAAGCCAAGGGCCAGAACTACCTGGTCGATTTTCTGTTTTGGGTAACCCTACTCATCGTCGCCGGTGCACTGATAGGCGACTATCTCGGCATCATGGGAGTCATCGACCAGGGTTGGTTCTGGTTCGGCAATCAAGGCCTTTCATACATCCAGCTCGGCCGCTTCTGGCAGATCGGGTTCTTTATCGGGCTGGCGCTGTGGAGTCTGCTTGTCATGCGGGCGCTATGGCCGACCGTTTCGCTCTGGCGTAATGCGGCGCAGCAGTTCTGGACCGGCCGCATTCGTCTTGAACATTTGATTTGGGCTTCCACGATAAACATCGCGGTCCTCTATGTGTTCGGGATGATCCCACTGACTGGTATCGAAAAATCCTTCACCTTGACCGATTTCTGGCGCTGGTGGGTGGTGCATCTGTGGGTTGAGCAATCGTTCGAATTTTTCGCTGCGTGTATGAGCGCGTACCTCTTGATGGCGGTTGGCCTTGTTTCGCGTAAACTGGCCGAACGTGCCGTCTATTTCGAATTGATCTTGGTCTTCCTGGGCGGCGTGTTGGGAACGGGTCATCATCTCTACTGGGCGGGTGGCCCGAGTATGTGGGTACCGATGGGTTCGATGTTTTCTTTCATCGAAGTGTTACCACTGGTGCTTCTGATAATCGAAGCAATCAACCATCATCGGCTCATCCGAGCGCACCAAGAGTTCAAATATAACCTCGCTTACCTCTACATTATTGGCGCGGCCTTCTGGAACTTTGTCGGTGCCGGTGTATTTGGCGGGGGTACGCTCAATGCCCCGCTCGTCAACTATTATGAGCATGGCACTTTTCTCACGCTTAACCACGCGCACACCGCGCTGTTCGGCGCTTTCGGCCTTCTGGGAATTGGCCTGATATATTTCTGCCTCCGCTACGTCGCTGGATACCGTTATGTCTTTAGCGAGACCGTCGGCAAATGGGCCTTCTGGCTCTACAATAGCGGCCTTGTGTTGTGGATCCTGCTTAATTTCTTTCCCATTGGCTGGCCGCAACTTGACGCCGTTTATGAACATGGTCTGGCGTATGCCCGCAGTCAGACGTTTTACGACACCACCCTCTATTGGCAGTGGATGCGATTACCCGGCGATGTGGTGTTCGCCGCGGGTGCGCTGCTCATGGCGTGGGATTTCTTTGTGAAGCTGCGGCCCTTGTTTCCTCGGGCCCTCGGCGGGACGCGGCCTATCCAGCCGGCAGTCACCAAACCTGCATGAGCGGAACTGGCCGGTCTGTACCACTCCTCCTGAGCTATGGCTTCCGCCCCTTTTTTCTTCTGGCGGCGGTCTGGTCAGGCGGGGCGATTGCCGTATGGTTGTGGCTGCTGCACACAGGCACGGCGCTGCCGAGCCGCTTTGACGCGCTGACGTGGCACATCCATGAGATGTTGTTCGGCTTTGTCATGGCGGCGATCGCCGGATTTCTTCTGACCGCTGTCGCAAACTGGACGGGCCGTTCGCCGATCCGCGGGCTCATGCTGGGTATTCTGATTTTGGCGTGGGTGGCTGGCCGGCTGGTGTGCTGGTTTTCCGCCAATTTGCCCGCGGGTTTCGTGATTGGAACGGACTTGGCGCTGCCAGTGCTACTGGTTGTTGTGGTTCTGCGTGAGTTGATCGCCGCTCGCAATTGGCGGAATTTGCCGATGGCGGTGCCCGTAGCAGTCCTCGGTGGCGCAAATCTTCTGATGCATCTCGAATCACTCGGGATCGGGCTGCCAACAGGATTGGGCTGGCGTCTGGCGGTCGCCGCAATGATTAGCCTGGTTTCTGCAGTCGCTGGACGTATCGTCCCGGCTTTCACCCGCAACTGGCTGAAGAAACAGGGCAAGGGGGATCTCCCTGCCCACGGACTTTTGGACCGGGCGTCTCTCGCGCTTCTTCACGCTGCTCTCTTGGCCTGGGCGTTTTTCCCGAACAGTCGCATCGTCGGCATGTTTCTTGTTATTGCGGCGGGGCTCAATCTTTGGCGGTTGTTGCGCTGGCGCGGCGCCGTAACCCGTGAGGAATTTCTGCTTCTGATTCTTCATATCGGCTATTGCTGGATGGTGATCGGAGTTGCTCTTCTGGGCTTGGCAACTGTGTCGTCCGAAGTTCCCCTCACAGCAGCCATTCATGCCCTGACGGTCGGAACGGTCGGCACCATGATTCTGGCGGTCATGACCCGCGCCACCCGTGGTCATACGGACCGCCCATTGAGTGCAGATCGCCCGACCGCTGCGATTTATGTGTTGGTGCTGTTAGCGGGCTGCACACGCGTGGCCGCCGGATTCGATATCTGGTACCCGCCGCTGTTGGATATCTCCGCCGCCTTATGGATCGCTGCCTATTCACTTTTTGCCGTTACATATGGCCCGATGTTGATTGGACCGAAAGCTGCGCAGTCGTGAGCGTCAGTATCAGCATCCCTTCAGAGACAGGAAA
>Ga0134125_10009603_pt1 | contig 10883 bp, 7 predicted proteins | sample KB31751_FD_96464 | JGI IMG/M metagenome (GOLD analysis project Ga0134125, IMG submission 96464) | Terrestrial soil microbial communities with excess Nitrogen fertilizer from Kellogg Biological Station, Michigan, USA - KB3-175-1 | ecosystem: Environmental > Terrestrial > Soil > Unclassified ...
AAGGGGCGGGGAATGCCAAAGACCGTCCTGATTGTCGAGGATAACGAGCTCAACATGAAGCTCTTCCATGACCTGTTGGAGGCGCACGGCTACCAGACGGTGGGCACGCGCAACGGCATCGAAGCGCTCGACCTCGCGCGCAAGCACAAGCCCGACCTCATCCTCATGGATATCCAGTTGCCGGAGGTCTCCGGTCTCGAAGTCACCAAGTGGCTCAAGGACGACGCCGAGCTCAAGTCGATCCCGGTCGTTGCCGTCACCGCCTTCGCCATGAAAGGCGACGAGGAGCGTATCCGCGAGGGCGGATGCGAGGCGTACCTGTCGAAGCCGATTTCGGTCGGCAAATTCATCGAAACGATCCGTCATTTTCTAGGCCCGGCCTGATGGTGCGAGCATGAGTGCGCGTGTTCTTGTCGTCGACGACGTCGCAGCGAACGTGAAGCTGCTGGAAGCCCGCCTGTCGGCCGAATATTTCGACGTCACCACCGCGCAAAGCGGTCCCGAGGCGCTGGCGCTGTGCGAACGCGCCGAATGCGACATCGTGCTGCTCGACGTGATGATGCCGGACATGGACGGCTTCGAGGTCTGCCGCAAGCTCAAGGCCAATCCAGCCACGCACCACATCCCGGTGATCATGGTCACCGCGCTCGACCAGCCGTCCGACCGCGTGCGCGGCCTGGAGGCCGGCGCCGACGACTTCCTCACCAAGCCGGTGACCGACGTGGCGCTGGTGTCGCGCGTGCGCTCGCTGGCGCGGCTGAAGATGGTGACCGACGAGCTGCGCATGCGCGCGGTCACCTCGAAGGAAATTGGTATTCACAGCCCGGAAAAAGAAGCGGTGGCCGAGACCGGCCGTAACGGCCGCGTGCTCATCGTCGACGACCGCCCGCATTCTTACGAGCGCATTTTTGAAACGTTGGCGCAGGAGCATACGGTCGACATCGAAAGCAATCCGAACGAGGGGCTGTTCCATGCCGCCGAGGGCGGCTACGACCTGGTCATCGTCTCGCTCGGCCTGAAGGATTTCGACGGGCTGCGCTTGTGCAGCCAGATCCGTTCGCTCGAGCGCACGCGCAACGTGCCGATCCTTGCCGTCGCGGAAGCCGACAACAATGCGCGCCTGGTGCGCGGCCTCGAGATCGGCGTCAACGACTATCTGATCCGTCCCGTCGACAAGAACGAGATGTTGGCGCGCGTGCGCACGCAGATCAAGAAGAAGCGCTACACCGAGCGCCTGCGCGACAACGTGCAGATGTCGATCGAGATGGCGATCACCGACGCGCTCACCGGGCTGTTTAACCGCCGCTATATGGAGACGCATCTGGCGACGCTGGTGGAGCAGGCGGCTTCGCGCGGCAAGCCGATCGCGGTGATGGTGCTCGACATCGATTACTTCAAGGCAATCAACGATGGTCACGGCCACGACGCCGGCGACGACGTGCTGCGCGAATTCGCGCTGCGCATCCGCAAATCGATCCGCAACATCGATCTGGCCTGCCGCTACGGCGGCGAGGAATTCGTGCTGGTGATGCCGGAAACCGACATGGCGGTGGCCACGATGGTGGCCGAACGTTTGCGCCGCCGCATCGCCACCGAGCCGTTCGCCATCCAGCAGGGCGCGCGTAATCTCGAAGTGACGATCTCGATCGGCATCGCGGCGATCGGCGAGCCGACCGACACCGCCGCGGCAATCCTCAAACGCGCAGACGAGGCGCTCTATCGCGCCAAGCGCGACGGCCGCAACCGCGTTGTGCCGGCGGCGGCCTGACCTCGAAGCATCCGCGGGTCTGCGGACAGGGCCGAATAACGCTGAAATTCCAGCGCGTTAAAAAGCCGTTTGGCCGCCCGGCCGGCTTCGATTAGCCTTGCGTCATCGTTGGCTGAGTCGCGAAGGCGACCGCGGCGAACACTTGAAATTCCAATGCCCTGCGGAGTGCCTAGGTCCGCCGCATCTCCTGGGTCCTGCGGGGTTCGGCCGGCTGGGAACGGTATGAGTAGTGGCCTCCGTGAGTTGCCGCGACCCGGCCGGCCACCAATTTTGGCTTCGTGTCATTCCAGGCCTGCCGCTGCGAGGCGGCCCCGAACGTCTGGCTAAAATGAAAAGGGCGCCGTCAGGGCGCCCTTTGTCGCAACTGGCGGCTGCCGGAGCTACTTGATCTTCGACTCGCGATACTCGACGTGCTTCTTCGCGATCGGATCGTATTTCTTCTTGGTCAGCTTCTCGGTCTGCGTGCGCGAATTCTTCTTGGTTACATAATAGTGGCCGGTGTCGGCGCTGGAGACGAGCTTGATTTTCAGACTGGCGGCTTTGGCCATGGGAACCTCGTTGATGTTGGCCGGGAACGTAGCGGCGGATTGGCAAATGTCAAGAAAGGCCCATTTTAAGGCAACTAAAGAAGCTCCCGTATGAACGTATTATCCGGCGTCATGTAATAAAACGGCACCGGCAAAGCATGCGCCATGCCGGCTTTCACGCGGGCGTCCAGCTCCTCCAGAACGACGCTGGTGATGGTCGGCATGTCGAGCTTGGCGGCCTCCGCGATGGGGGCCCACACAAGCTCCACCAGTTCGGAGTTCGCGCCGACGATGCCTTCGATCTTGTGCGCAACGTTTGCCGCGTCGGCGGTGAAGAAGCGCGTGTCGAAACGGCGTGGCCGTCGCGGCGGCGTGATCGCGCGCGCGATGAAATGAATGTTGGCGAGGTCGGGATGGACGCGCGCCTCCGCGAATTCGGCCCAGATATCGCCCGGCACCTTCGGCGGCTCGTTGCGCCTGACGCCAAGCAGCAGGCCCGTCTCTTCCGCGGTCTCGCGGATGGCGGCGAGGGGAAAGCCGCGTGCATAGTCGGAACTGTCATTGGCAACGCGCGCGGTCAGCTTCTTCTGCATGTCGGGATGCAGTTCACTGACCGCCGTCATTTTAGCATCGAACGCCTCGATGCGGCCGCCGGGAAAGACGAACTTGCCCGGCATGAATTTGTGGCTGGCATGGCGCCGGCCGAGCAGCACCTTGGGCTTTGTTGCATCGGCGCGGTCGATCAGGATCAGGGTCGCGGCGTCGCGCGGTTCGCTGTCGGGCGAGGTCTGCTCGCGCTCCGACTTAGTCATCCGCTCGCTCATGCGCTTTCCGAGATCGTCGTTCATCGTGCCTTCCGCCGCTGTCCGCGATAGCGGGGATGTTTGCCCCGTTCCGGGCGATGCCGCAATGGCCGCCGTTTGCCGTCGAGCCGGCCTTCGGAGAGAAGCTCGAAACGCAGCGCGCCGGCAACGGGCGCGGCTTCCACCAGTTTGACGGTGACCGGATCGCCGAGCCGGTAGGTTTCGCCGGAGCGCGAGCCGACCATGGCGCGCGCGGCCTCCTCGAAGCGGAAATACTCTTCGCCGATGGTGCGCGCCGGGACGAAGCCGTCCGCCCCGGTCTCGTTCAATTTGATGAAGAGGCCGGCGCGGGTGACGCCGGAAATGCGGCCCTCGAAGGTGGCGCCGATGCGGTCGGCGAGGAAATGCGCGATCAGCCGGTCGTTTGTTTCGCGCTCGGCGAGCATGGCGCGGCGCTCGGTTGCGGAAATCTCCGCGGCGATTTCCGCCAACTGCTTCTGGTCGGTCGCCTCAGGTAACCCATCCGATCCGAGTTTGAGCGCGCGGATCAGCCCGCGATGCACGACCAGATCGGCGTAACGGCGGATCGGCGAGGTGAAGTGTGCGTAGCGGCGCAAGTTCAGACCGAAGTGCCCGTAATTTTCGGCCGAATATTCCGCTTGCGCCTGGCTGCGCAACACTACTTCGTTGACCAGTTGCTCGCTGTCGCGGCCTTTGACGCGGGCAAGGATGGCGTTGAAAGCGGAGGCGCGCACCACGCCGCCTTTGGCAAAGGGAATGTCGAGGGTCGCAAGAAACTCACGGAGCGCATTGAGCTTTTCCATCGTCGGCTCGTCGTGGACGCGATAGATCAGCGGCACGCGCGCCTTTTCCAGCGTCTCGGCGGCGGCGACATTGGCGAGGATCATGAATTCCTCGATCAGCCGATGCGCCTCGAGCCGCTCCGGCGTGATGACGCGATCGACGGTTCCGTCGGCCTTGAGCAGGATTTTCCGTTCCGGCAGGTCTAGATCGAGCGGGCCGCGCTCGGCGCGCGCGAGCTTCAGCGCTTCGTAAGCGGCATAAAGCGGCTTGAGGATCGGTTCGACCAACCCTTCGGTGTCCTTGTCGGTGCGCCCGTCGATCGCATATTGCGCCTGCTGGTAGGAGAGTTTCGCCGCCGAACGCATCATGATGCGGTGGAACGTGTGCGAGCGCTTGCGCCCGTCGGCGCCGATGACCATGCGCACGGCAAGCGCGGCGCGGTCCTCGCGCGGACGCAGCGAGCATAGATCGTTGGAGATGCGTTCGGGCAGCATCGGCACCACGCGATCCGGGAAATAGACCGAATTGCCGCGCACAAGCGCCTCGCGGTCGAGCGCGGAGCCGGGCGTTACGTAGTGCGCGACGTCGGCGATGGCGACCGTGACGATGAAGCCGCCGCGATTGTTGGCGGCCTCGTCGGCGGCCGCATGTACCGCGTCGTCGTGGTCCTTGGCGTCGGGCGGGTCGATGGTGATGAGGGGAAGGTCACGCCAGTCTTCCCGGCCGGCCAGCGTTGCCGGCTTTGCCGCTTCCGCCTCGCGCAGCGTGTCGGCACGAAACACCTGCGGGATCGAATGGGCGTGGATGGCGATGAGGCTCACCGCTCGCTCGCTCTTGAGCGAGCCGAGCCGTTCGACCACGCGCGCGGTCGGCAGTCCGAGCCGCGGTGCGCGACCGGCCTCGACCGCGACGAGATCGCCGTCTTCCGCGCCCGCCGTGGCGCCGGCCGGAATGGCGAGCTGTTTGCCGAGCATTTTCTTGTCGACCGGTTCGAGCCGGCCGCCGCCGTTCGGCGCCGCGTGGAAAATCCCCAGCACGCGGGCTTTGGGATGGTCGATGATCTTGATGACGCGACCGCGGTAGCGGATGCCGTCATCGTCGTCCGTTTCCTCGATGTGCAGCAGCACGCGGTCGCCGAGGCCCGCGGCCTCGCCGGGACGCGTCTTGCGCGGAATGGGCACGCGGATTTTAGGCGCGGGCCCGTGCGCCTCTTCGTCCCATTCGTCGGGCGTGGCGATGAGGTCGCCGTCGGCGTCGCGTCCGGTGATGTCGGCAAGCGCGGTGGAGGGGAGGCGGCCGGGGTGGTGCAACTTCTTATGCCGCTTCTCGACGGCGCCTTCCTCGCCAAGCTCGCGCAACAGGCGCTTGAGCTCGACGCGCATGGCGTTTTTCAGGCCGAAGGCGCGGGCGATTTCGCGGGTGCCGACTTTGCCGGGCCGCTTGCCGATGAAAGCGAGAATGTCAGATTTGGAAGGGAGGGATGGAGTAGGTTTTGTTCTCTTGTTCAAAATAATAAATCCTGCGTCGAAAAAGACGCTGTTACTGGGAATGTAATAATCAAAACGGCGGTTCGCCAGCCGGCTATTCGGCAGCCGCCTTGGCGCGCCGCGCGGGCTTTGCCTTGGCGGCGATGGCAGGCTTTTTCGCCTTCGCGCCGGCGGCGGCTTTCTTTCCGCCGGGCGCCGATTTTGCCGGCGGGTTGGCGACCGCCTTGCCGGAGGGCTGCTTGCGGCCTGCCGCGCGCCGCGGCGAATTACCCAACGCGGCCGCGCGCGCATCGAGCAGCACCACGGCTTCGTCGAGCGTTACGGTATCCGGCGTCTTGTCGCCGGTGAGGGTGGCGTTGACGCCGTTGTGGCTCACGTAAGGACCGTAGCGGCCGTTCTTGACCGTGATCGGCCCGCCTTTGTCGGGATGCTCGCCCAGCACCTTGCCGGGATCGGCGCCGAAGCGGCGGCCTTTTTTCGGATTGGCGATCTTGTCGGCAATCAGATGCATGGCGCGGTTGAGGCCGACGGTAAGAACGTCGTCGCCGTCTTCCAGGCTCGCATAGGTCTTGCCGTGTTTGACGTAGGGACCGAAGCGGCCGACGCCGGCGAGGATCGGCTCGCCGTCTTCCGGCGATCGCCCGACTTCGCGCGGCAGCGAAAGCAGGGCGAGCGCCTTGTCGAGATCGACCTGGTCGGGCTCGAGGCCTTTCGGCAGGCTGGCGCGCTTTGGCTTTTCCGGCTTGGGCGCGTTCGGATCCTTCTTCTCGCCCTTCTTCGGCTTTGGCGCCTTGATCTCTTCGCCGAGCTGCAAATAGGTGCCGAAACGGCCGCCGCGGATACTCACGTCGAGACCTGTGACCGGGTCAGTGCCGAGAACCTTGGTCGGCTGGTTGCCGCTCGCCCCCGGCGTCATCTGCCGGGTGAAGGTGCACTCGGGGTAATTCGAGCAGCCGATGAAGGCGCCGAAACGGCCGGTTTTGAGCGACAATTCGCCCGTCTCGCATTGCGGGCATTGGCGGCGCGGCTTGCCGTCTGTGCGCTCGGGAAAGATGTGCGGCTCGAGCAGGTCGTTGAGCGCGTCGAGCACGACGCGGTTGCGCACTTCCTTGATCTCGGCGACGGCGCCGATGAAGTCGGTCCAGAAATCCTCCAGCACCTTCTTCCAGTCGATCTCGTTGTTGGAAACGCGGTCGAGCTGCTCTTCGAGGCCGGCGGTAAAATCGTACTCGACGTAGCGCTTGAAGAAGCTTTCAAGGAAGCCGACGACGACGCGGCCCTTGTCCTCGGGGATCAGCCGCTTCTTGTCGATGCGCACATAGCCGCGGTCCTGCAACACTTGCAGGATCGAGGCGTAGGTGGAGGGGCGGCCGATGCCGAGCTCTTCCATGCGCTTGACCAACGCCGCTTCGGAAAACCGCGGCGGCGGCTCGGTGAAATGCTGCGCGGCTTCGATCGCTTCCTTGGTCAGCCGCTCGTCCTGCGCCATCGCGGGCAGGCGGCGCGACTCTTCATCCTCGGAGGTTTCGTCGGCCCCTTCCTGATAGAGCGTGAGGAAGCCGTCGAACTTCACCACCTGGCCGCTTGCGCGCAGGTCGATCACGCGGGAGCCGTTTTTGGCGACGATGTCGACGGTGGTGCGCTCGAGCTCGGCGGATTCCATCTGGCTTGCGACCGCACGGTTCCAGATCAACTCGTAGAGGCGCGCCTGGTCGCGGTCGACATATTTGGCGACCTCGGCGGGCGTGCGCGAAGGGTTTGTCGGGCGCACGGCTTCGTGGGCTTCCTGCGCGTTCTTCGACTTGTTGTGATATTCGCGCGGGCTCGCCGGGACGTATTCCTTGCCGTAGTTGCGGCCGAGCATGGCGCGGATATCGGCAATCGCCTCCGGCGCGAGGTCAATGCCGTCGGTGCGCATGTAAGTGATGAGGCCGGTGGTCTCGCCGTCGATTTCGACGCCTTCGTAGAGGCGCTGCGCAAGCCGCATGGCGATGGCCGGAGCAAAGCCGAGCTTGCGGGATGCTTCCTGCTGCATGGTCGAGGTGGTGAAGGGCGGCGGCGGATTGCGCCGCGCGGGCTTTGCCTCGACATTGGCGACAGTATAAGTCGCGCCTTCCAGCGCGTTCTTGAGGTCGTCGGCCTGCACGACCGAGCCGATATCGAGGCGCTGGATCTTCTGCCCGTCGGCGCCGGTCAGGCGCGCCTCGAAACTTTCCCCGCGCGGGGTTTGCAGCCGGGCGAGGATCGACCAGTATTCCTGCGGACGGAATTTCTCGATTTCCAGTTCGCGGTCGCAGACCAGCCGCAGCGCGACCGATTGCACGCGCCCGGCCGAGCGCGCGCCCGGCAGCTTGCGCCAGAGCACCGGCGAGAGCGTAAAGCCGACGAGATAATCGAGCGCGCGGCGCGCGAGGTAAGCATCCACCAGCGCGCTGTCGATCTTGCGCGGATGCTTCATCGCTTCGGTGACGGATTGCTTGGTGATGGCGTTGAAGACGACGCGCTCGACCGTCTGGTCTTTCAGCGCCTTCTTCTCGTTGAGCGCTTCCAGCACGTGCCAGGAGATCGCCTCGCCCTCGCGGTCCGGGTCGGTGGCGAGGATCAGAGTGTCGGCTTTTTTGAGCGCATGGGCGATGTCGTTGACTCGCTTCTGCGACTGCGGGTCGACCTCCCAAAGCATCTTGAAATTGTTGTCAGGGTCGACCGACCCGTCCTTTGGCGGCAGGTCGCGGATGTGGCCGAAGGAGGCCAAGACCTCGTAGCCGGGTCCAAGATATTTGTTGATCGTCTTCGCTTTGGAAGGCGACTCGACAACGACAACTTTCATGAGATTCCAATAGGTTAGCCGCAATACGCGCACAGAATCACGGCGGAATCGGCCACCAGCTTTGTGCGGAACATGGGGAAGAGGGCCCCTGCTGTCAAATCGGGCGGTCCTGACAGCCCTCTAATCAGCCAAATCGGGCATGAAAGAGACGGGTCGATGGTACAATCATAACGTGTATAAACATAAAAACTCTACTAAAAGGATTACTTATCGGCGACGAGCGTATATCTATTCCCAATGCGCAATCAGCCCGTCTCTGCGTCCCTGCCGGGCCATCCCGGCGCCAGATCGGAAGCCGCTCAGTACGTCGCCGAACTGACCGGCGATCTGGCTGTGCTTGCGCGCCGGCATGGGCTCACAACGCTCGGCTATATCCTCGATATGGCGCGTCTCGAAGCGGAAAACGAGACGAGGCTCGGACGCGGCAACGGTCGCTGATCATTTCATGTTGATTCCGAGCTTTTCGAGAAAAGCAGGCGTCGGATTGCCGTCGGGCTGCATGCCGAGTTTTTTCTGCTCGGCGCGGATGTTGTCGCGCAGGTCAAAATCGACGTGTCCTTCGAAATCGGCGACCTTGTAGCCGAGCGCGCTGAGTTTTTTCTGCAGGGCGATGCGCGCGTCGCGCGACAACGGGTGATCGTCGGAAGGCCAGGCCGTCCGGAACGGCGCGCCGCCCTGCATGCGGTCGGCGAGATGGCCGACGGCGATCGCGTAGGCGTCCGAGTTGTTGTACTCCTTGAGCACGTCGTAATTTTCCGTGACGATGAAGCCCGGCCCCTTGCCGCCGGCGGGAAAGAAAAGAATGCCGTTGCCGCTGGCGGGAAACGCCTTGCCGTCGGCGCGACGAACGCCAAGCGCATTCCACTCGGCAAAGCTTGCGTGGCTGCGCATATAGTCGAAGCCATTAGGCACGACCACCTCGAAGCCCCAGGGCAGCCCGTAGATCCAGTGGCCCTTGTGCAGATAGTTGCCGGTCGAAGCGAGCACGTCCGGCACGTTCGTCCAGATGTCGCTTTTGCCGTCGCCGGAAAAATCGATGGCGTAGTCGACGACGTTGGTCGGCATGAATTGCGTCTGCCCCATGGCGCCGGCCCAGGAACTCACCATTTTCTCGCGCGGGAAATGGCCGTCCTGCATGATGCGCATCGCCACGATCAACTCGTTGCGGAAATAGGGGTCGCGGTACTTCACAAAGCCGAGCGTCGCCAGCGAGCGGAAAACGTCCCAGCGGTCCTTTTCGGCGCCGTAATCGGTTTCCATCCCCCACAGTGCGACGAGCACCCAGCGCTCGACGCGGAATTTCCTTTCGACGGCGTCGAAGGTCCGCGCCCATTCCTTCGCCTTGGCCTGGCCGCGCGCGATGCGGCCAAGGGACGCTGCGGAATTGATGTAGTCACCGACCGGCTTGCCGTATTCCGGCTGCCGTTTGGTGGCGGCGATCACGCGCTGGTCGGGCGTGACGCCGCGCATGGCGAGGTCGAAGGTCGCACGCGTCACGCCTTTGGCTTGCGCGTCCGGCCATAGCGCCGCGGTGAAGGCGGCGAAGCTTTCGTCCTGCGCCCGCGCAGGCGAGCTCAATGCGGCGAGGACGGCCAAAGCGACAAGCAGCCGGATTTTCATGCGCGCCTTTCGATTCGAAGCCGGTCTTATATCAGCGAAACCATTGTGCCGCCGTGCCGCTCGAGCCGTCCGGCGATTTCGAGTTCCAGAAGCACGGTGCGCACGATCGCCGGTGAGGTGCGGGACATCCGCACAAGATCGTCGATCGCGGCGGGCGTCGGTCCGAGCAGGCCGATGATGCGCGCGCGCTCGCTCTCGCCGGGCTCGGCGCCATGCGCATCGCTATCCGGGCCCGGCTCATGGCCGAATTCCCGCGCCGGAACGTCGAGCCCGCGGCCGAGGATCGGCTCCAGCACGGCGACGACGTCGGCGGCTTCCGTCACCAGAATGGCGCCTTGCTTGAGCAGGCCGTTGGTGCCTTCGGCGCGCGGATCGAGCGGCGAGCCCGGCACCGCAAAGACCTCGCGGCCCTGTTCGCCGGCAAGCCGCGCCGTAATCAGCGAGCCGGAGCGTCGCGCTGCTTCGACGATGACGACGCCGACCGACAAGCCCGAGATTAAACGGTTGCGGCGGGGAAAATCGCGCGCACGCGGCTCCCAGGAAAGCGGCATTTCCGACACCGCGCAACCTTCGCCGAGGAGGCTTTCCAGAAGGTCCGCGTGCTCGGCCGGATAGATGCGGTCGTGGCCGCCGGCGAGAACGGCAACGGTGCCGCTGCTCAGGCTTGCGCTGTGCGCTGCCGCGTCGATGCCGCGGGCGAGGCCGGAGACGATGCCGAAGCCGGCGCCGCCCAGATCGCGCGCCAAGCGCCCGGCGAATTTCGCGCCGGCGGCGGACGCGTTGCGCGAGCCGACAATGGCGACAAGCGGCCGCGCGAGAATGTCGCGCTTGCCGCGCACGGCAAGCAGCGGCGGCGCATCGTCGATCATCTGCAGGCGCGCCGGATATTCGGGTTCGCCTAGCGCGACCAGCTCGATGCCGCGTGCGCGCGAGCGCTTGAGCTCGGCTTGTGCATCCTCAAGAGAACAGATGCGCGCGGGACCCGACGCGCCGCCGCGGCGGGCAAGCCCGGGAAGCGCCGCGAGCGCACCGCGTGCGCCGCCGTAG
>Ga0134125_10009604_pt1 | contig 10883 bp, 7 predicted proteins | sample KB31751_FD_96464 | JGI IMG/M metagenome (GOLD analysis project Ga0134125, IMG submission 96464) | Terrestrial soil microbial communities with excess Nitrogen fertilizer from Kellogg Biological Station, Michigan, USA - KB3-175-1 | ecosystem: Environmental > Terrestrial > Soil > Unclassified ...
AGCCGCCGGACAGCGCGAGCACGTGGCCGGTGAAGGGATCGATCGCGACGATGGCGCCGTTCACGACCGGGACTTCGCGCAATGCATAAGAACCGGCCGAAGTGCCTTCGCCCGACAGCGGCTCGACATAAACGATGTCGCCGTCTTTGGGCTTCTGGCGCGTCCAGGTGAGCTCGGAGGCGGGAATCTTGCCCTTGGAGCCGTCCTGCAGCGCAATTTGCGCGTCGTCCTTGATCTCGGTGACGACCGCGACGCGCCAGCTTGCCACGCCCGATCTGTTCGGCGTGTCCTTCAGGATATCCTGCCAATTGCGCTTCATATCGACATGCTTGAGCGGCCCCCGCCAGCCGTGGCGGCGGTCATAGGCAATGAGACCCGCGCGCAGCGAGCGCACCGCGATATCCTGCAGATGCGGGTTGAGCGTCGAGCGAACCTGCAGGCCGCCGTCATACAGCGCCTTGTCGCCGTATTTCTCCTGCAGCGTGCGGCGGACTTCCTCGACGAAGTAATCCACATCGGCCGCCACTGCTCCGAATGGGCGGTTATAGGTGACGAGGTCTTCGGCTTTCGCCGCGGCCATCTGCTCGCGGGTGATGTAGCCGTTATCGAACATCTGATCGAGAACGTAATTGCGCCGCGCGAGCGCCGCTTCCTTGTGGCGCACGGGGCTGTAATTGGCGGGGCCTTTGGGCAGGCCGGCAAGGAACGCCACCTGGGAAATCGACAGCTCGTCGAGCGACTTGCCGAAATAATTCGTCGCTGCCGCCGTTACGCCGTAGGAATTCTCGCCGAGGAAAATCTCGTTCAGGTACAACTCGAGAATCTTGTCCTTGGAGAACGCATTGTCGATGCGCATCGCCAGGACCATCTCGCGAATCTTGCGCGAGAATTTCACTTCGCTGGACAGCAGGAAATTGCGCGCCACCTGCTGCGTGATGGTGGAGGCGCCCTGCGGCCTGCGATCCGCATTGCGCAGATCGTTGAGCCCGGCGCGCATGATGCCGAAAATGTCGACGCCGGGATGGCTGTAGAAATTCTTGTCCTCGGCGGAGAGGAAGGCCTGCTTCACGCGATCGGGAATCTGATCGATGGGCACGAACAACCGCCGCTCGCGGGCATATTCCCCGATCAGCGTGCCGTTGCCGGCATAAAGCCGCGTGGTCACCGGCGGCTCGTAATGAGCCAACGCATCATAGCTGGGAAGGTCCCGCGTAACCCAGAACACATACGTCGCCGCGAGCAGCAAGCCGACCAGGAGGAGTCCGGCGAAGCCGCCCAGGACGATATTTCGAACTTGTTTCATCTGCCTCGCGACCTAGCCCGCAACTTCAACCCGCTTCGTAACGCCCGGCCCGTTCCTAACACCGGGAATGTGACCGGAGAATGGCGGCGCCGCTCAAGGGCTCGCCGCCTGCCGCGGGCTCAACCCGAGCTCCCCGGAAAAATGTTTGTCGATGGACGATGCGATGTTTTGCGCAACATGCTTGCGCCAAGCTTCCGTCGCCATCACCTGCTCGTCCTGCGTATTGGTCAGATAGCCGAGCTCGATTAGGACGGCCGGAACATCGGGCGCTTTCAGCACCGCAAAGCCCGCTCCACGATGCGGCGATGAGGGGCGGACCATGGTCACGGCCGGCAGCGCGCCGATCACGGTTTCGGCAAATCGCACGGAACGGTTGATGGTATCGCGCTGGACCAGATCGATCAGGATAGAGGCCACTGGATTGTTCTCGCCAGTCAAGTCCACGCCGGCAATGATGTCCGACATGTTCTCTTTTTCGGCCAGCTTCGCCGCCTCGCGATCCGATGCATCGTCCGACAGAGTGTACACCGACGCTCCCCGAACTTCGCGGTGATCGTTCGAATCCGCATGCAGCGAAACGAAGAGATCGCCATGCGCGGCGCGCGCGATATTCACGCGCTGGCGCAATGGGATGAAAACGTCGGTGTCGCGCGTGAGTTGCACGCGATAGTGCCCCGTCGCCTCCAGCGCGCTTTTCAACTCCTTGGCAACGGAGAGCACGAGATCCTTCTCGACGAGGCCGCTTTGGCCGTGTGTTCCCGGATCGATGCCGCCATGGCCGGCATCGACCACGATCACGCGCTTGCCGCCCCTCCCGGCAAGCTGCGGCGTGCCTGCGCCGTCGAGGGCGGCCACCGCATTGGGGATGTCCTTGGGCCAGCCGCCATGGGCGAGGAATTCCGCCGCCGTCGTGGCTGTCAGATCGACGACCAGGCGAAAGCCCGAACCACCTTCGGGCGGCAACATCTGCGTCTTGCCCACGGCGACCGGCGTGTTGAGCTCCACCACGAAACGCGAATTGCCCTTGCGGAACAGACCATAGCGGTAAGACTTGACCGCGCCTTTGCCAGAGGGGCGGGCCTCGCTAGGCAGCCGCCACAGTACCTCGGGCATGTCGATGACCACCCGATTGGGGCTGGTCAGCGTGAACACGCGTACATCGACAGGATCGCTGAGTTCGACCATGAAGCGCGACCGCGCGGCGCTCTCCCCAAGCTTCAGGCCGATGACCATGGGCAGGGCCTTTTGCGGGCTTTGCGCCTCCTGTTGGGCGAGCAAGGCGCCGATCGGGTCGGAGGCTGTCGAAGGAGCACGCAGCGCCGGCGCGGGCTGCGCGGCCAAGGCCAAGGATGCGGCAGCGAGACAGCCCGTGACGATGAGGCCCAGCGCCCACGCCCGGCTCCCTGCCGACCGGACTAACCTTTGGTTCATCGTATAAAACCGCCTCGGGCCGGCATATTCGGCGAATCTGCCCAATGTCGCGTCGGAACGTTTATACTTCGTTAGCAAATCCGGTCTAAAGCCATTTTGTTGTCGCCGGGCGCTCCACGGAAAAGTGAAGCAAAAGCCCTCCGATTCCGGCGTGTGCGGATCAAGCCCCTTGCGAGGGGGCGCAAGCGCCAATAGAAAGAATCGTTCCCCTTGAAAGGGGCGGGCCCTCGGGGCTGCCTGGCAAGGAGAACAGGGTTCCGCGGTTCGGTCAGGCGCGTTTCGCGCAAGCTGTACCGGGAAATCTGCGAAATTCCGCCATTGCGGCAACGCAAGCGCGGCTTAAAGGATACCGCTGGCCGGGACGCCGCGCTGCAAGCGCCACGTCCGATCCGGCATTTGACGAGATGGCTGGGATTGAATTTTCACTCGCGCGCCTCGGTCCCCCGACGGGGAACCCCTCCGCGCGGCCGTCTCCCTTATTTCCTTCGCCTGCCCATTCACCCCTGATTTGGCGCCGTTCGCCGCACGACCCAGCCCGCGTTCAGGGAACGCGCGCTCGCGTGTTGCGGCTGACCCGCGCCCACGGAGTCATCCATGCCCAAACGTATGCTCATCGACGCGAGCCACCCGGAAGAGACCCGGGTGGTTGTCCTAGACGGCAATAGAGTCGAGGAATTCGATTTCGAGGCCGCCACCAAGCGGCCGCTCAAAGGCAACATCTATCTCGCGAAAGTCACCCGCGTGGAGCCCTCGCTTCAGGCGGCCTTTGTGGAATATGGCGGCAATCGCCAAGGTTTTCTCGCCTTTTCGGAAATCCACCCGGACTATTACCAAATCCCGGTCGCCGACCGCATGGCGATCCTCGAAGCGCAAACCCAGCGCATGATGGCGGAAGAGGACTTCGACGCCGTCGAGATCGCCACCGCCCCTTCGCGGGAGCCCATGCCGGGCGCCGAACAGGGCGAGGAACAGCCCTCGGTCCACGGCGACCATGACGAGGAACAAGAAGAAGAACGAGAGGAAGAGGAAGAAGACGAGGCAAGCTCGTCCGTGCAACGGGGCGATGAGGCGATGGCCCATGAAGACTCCGGCATGACTGGGTCCCAAACGGACGCCATGGCCGAGGCAAGCGCCGAGTCCGACGCTCACCCGCGCGACATTCCTGCAGAACAGTCCGCGCACAGCGTCGCGGCTGAAGAATATGCGCCGCTGGCCGCGAACTCCGGCCTTGCCGACAGCGCAGAGCCGGCGCCGGGCGAAACCGCGATGGTGCAGACCGAAGCCACGGGTGCGCCGGCCGCCTATCAAAGACGCGGCCCGCGCCAGAATGATCGTCAGAACGACCGGCCGCGGCCACCGCGCCGCCGTCAGTACAAGATCCAGGAGGTCATCAAGCGCCGGCAGGTCATGCTGATTCAGGTGGTCAAGGAGGAGCGCGGCAACAAGGGCGCATCGCTCACCACGTTTCTGTCGCTCGCCGGCCGCTATTGCGTGCTGATGCCGAACACGCCGCGCGGCGGCGGAATCTCGCGCAAGATCACCAATGCCGTCGACCGCAAGCGTCTCAAATCGGCGGCGCAATCGCTCGAGCTCCCCGAGGGCATGGGCCTCATCATCCGCACCGCGGGCGCCAATCGCACCAAGCTCGAGATCAAGCGCGACTACGAATATCTGCTGAGACTGTGGGACACCGTGCGCGAGCTGACGCTGAAGTCAAATGCGCCGGCCCTGGTCTATGAAGAAGGCAGCCTTATCAAGCGCGCCATTCGCGATCTCTACAGCAAGGACATCTCGGAAGTCGTGGTCGACGGCGAAGCGGGGTACCGCGACGCCAAGGACTTCATGCGCATGCTGATGCCAAGCCATGCGAAGAACGTAAAGCCCTACAAAGAAGCGCTGCCGCTGTTTCAGCGCCTGCAGGTCGAAGCGCAGCTCGACGCCATGTTCAGCCCGGTGGTCAATCTGAAATCGGGCGGCTACATCGTTATCAATCAGACCGAAGCGCTGGTTTCGATCGACGTCAATTCGGGCAAGGCGACGCGCGAACACTCGATCGAGGAAACCGCCACCAAGACCAATCTCGAAGCGGCGGACGAAATCGGGCGCCAGCTTCGCTTGCGCGATCTTGCGGGCCTCATCGTGGTCGACTTCATCGACATGGAGGACAGCAAGAACGACCGCAATGTGGAGAAGCGTCTGCACAATGCGGTGCGCGGCGATCGTGCGCGCATTCAGATCGGCAAGATCAGCCAGTTCGGCCTGCTCGAAATGTCGCGTCAGCGCTTGCGGGCCGGCGTCCTAGCCGGTTCGACGGTGACCTGTCCGCACTGCAACGGGCAGGGCATCATCCGCTCCACCGAATCCGCGGCGCTGCGCCTGCTGCGCGCCCTCGACGAGGAGGGCCAGCGCCAGCCCGCCGCCAATGTGACGGTCAAAGCGCCATCGGACGTGACCATCTACACCCTCAATCAGAAGCGCCGCGAGCTCGCGCGCATCGAGGAAGCCTACGACCTCGCCATCTCCTTTGACCCGCAGGCCAATATGATGGGCGGCAGCTTCGAGCTGCAGCGCACCGGCGTGCGCATCCCCACGCCGCGGCCGAAACCCGTCGTTTCCGTCGAAGCGGGATTCCAGGAATTCGAAGCCGAGGAGCCCGAGACCGACATCACTATCGTCGAAGCGCCGGTCGAAGCAGCGCCGCCGGACGAAGGCGCAGCGGCCGTTTCATCGGACCGCGATCAGGCTCGCGAGGAGGGCAATGGCGACGGACGCGGACGCAAGCGCCGCCGCCGCCGCCGTGGCGGCCGCGGGCGGCACGAATTGGAAGCGCGTCCTGCCGGGGGCGACACTCAGATGCCGGCCATTGGCGGCGAAGCGACTGCCGAGCATGCGTCCGACGAGCTGGAGCATGAGCCAGGCGAAACCGAAGCCGGAACCGCGGAAGCCGAGCCGGAGGATAAACCGTTCCGCGCCGAGACAGGGCCGTCGCCATCGGGCGACGGCGACGACAAGCGCCGGCGCCGGCGGCGCCGTGGACGGCGAGGCCGCCGCCGCGAAGGCGAGCCCAATTCGCTGAGCGGCAGCCCCGGATCTCACCTGCCCTCCGACCAACAGCATGAGGACATTGCGGTTCGCGAAGACGTTGCGGTGTTTGTGTCCCCCGAGCCATCGCCTGAAGCTGTTGCGGACCGTCCGGCGCTGATGCCGAACGCGCCTTCCTCGCCGCTGTGGTCGCTGGCCGACCACACACTGGCCGACCACGCGCCCGAGCCAGAGCGCAGGACGTCTCTTCCCGAAGCAGCCGCGCAGCATATGCAGACCCGCAGCTATGCCATGGAAGAGCCGAACGAACCGGCCATCGCGGCAAGAGAATCCGAATCGAGCGCGGAACCGGCAACCCGGCAGACCGACAGCTCGGCGATGACAGGGCAAAGCGAGCCGAGCAATCCGCCGGACATGGTCGATGACACGCCCCGTGAATTGCGCAAGGGCTGGTGGCAGCGTCGCTTTAAGATATGAGGGAGCGGCTCGCCGGCGCTCGTGAATCGGCCCCCGCCATTGACGGAATCGGGGGCGAATCCTACGGTCCCCAGGGGCGGGGGTAGCTTCGAAGGAGTATGCACCGGTGAAAGTAAATCTTTCCGGTCTGCGCCCCCTGTTCGGGATTGCCGTGGCGGGATTGATGATGGCCGCGGCCATCGCTTTTCCGTCCTATACCGCCCATGCGCAAGGCCAGGGCGTGGGACTGATCCGCGACACCGAAGCCGAGCGCGTGCTGCGTTCCAAGCTCGATCCGATTCTGACGGCCGCGGGTCTGGTGCCGCAGGACGTCCACCTCCACATCGTCCAGGATCCCTCGATCAATGCCTTCGTCGCCGAAGGCCAGCATATGTTCCTCAACACCGGCCTGTTGATGACGCTCGACAACCCCAATCAGGTCACCGGCGTCATGGCGCACGAGACCGGACACATGGCGCACGGGGATCTGGTGCGCGCCGCCGCGGGTATGAAGGCCGCAACGCTTCCGCTGCTGCTCTCGATGGCCGCAGGCCTCGCGGCGATGATCGCCGGAGCGGGTGATGCGGGGCAGGCCATTCTGATGGGCGGCCAGCAGATCGCGGAACGGACCTACCTCTCCTATTCCCGCACCGTGGAGGCCAACGCCGATCAGGCCGGCGTGCGGTTTCTCACCGCCACCCATCAGTCCGGCGAGGGCATGCTTCAGGTCTTCAGGCGCTTCCAGGACCAGGAAGTCTTGAGCTCCCAGCACATCGACCCGTTCGCCCAAAGTCACCCCGCTCCGGCAGATCGCATTTCGGCGCTGCAGGACCTGGTCGAGGCTTCGCCCTATCGCGACGTGAAGGACAGCCCCGAAACCATCTACGCCTTCGACATGATGCGGGCGAAATTGCGCGGCTACATCCAGCCGTCCGACGTTACGTTGCGCCAATATCCGGTTTCCGACACCAGCAAGCCCGCGCGCTACGCTCGCGCCATGGCGTATTTCCGCGAGCCCAATATGCAAAAATCGCTGGGCGAAATCGAAAGCCTGCTCGCCGATGAGCCCAACAATCCCTATTTCCTCGAGATGTACGGCCAGATCAAAGTGGAAATGGGCAAGGTCGAGGAAGGCATCGCCCCCTACCGGCGCGCCGTCGAGTTGCTGCCCGATGCGCCCCTGATCCGTGTCGCGCTGGGCGCAGCTTTGCTGGGAACCGAAAACCCGAAATACACCAAGGAAGCGCAGGAGCAATTGCAGACGGCTATCAGCCAGGACACCGATGAGCCGCTGGGCTGGTACGAGCTCGCGCAGGCCTATTCGCGGCTGGGCCAGACGGGCAAGGCGGAGCTCGCGACCGCTGAGCGCTATTTCATTGTCGAAGCGTTCCCGCAGGCGATCCAATTCGCCGGCCGTGCCCAGCGGCTGCTGCCGTCAGGCTCAATCGACTGGCAACGAGCGACCGATATTCTGGCTATCGCTCAGACCCAACAAAAGGCTGAAAAGAGAGGCCGATAGAATGGACATCAAGACAAGCATGAAGCTCGCGGGCGGCGGCGTGGCGCTGTTTTCGCTCGGCGCCTTCGTCACCGCGATGGCGCTCGGCCAGGTCTCCCTGACAGGCGTGGGCAACAGAGCGCAGGTCGAGCAGGTCGTGCACGACTACCTCATCGGCCATCCCGAAATCCTCGCCGAAATGTCCAACAAATTGGACCTCCAGCAGAACGCCGCTGCCGAGAAGGCGCGCAATGACGCGCTGGTTGCGCTTGGTCCGGGCGCTTTGACCAACCCGGATGTCGCCTATGTGGCCGGTCCCAAGGACGCCAAGGTCACCGTCGCGGAGTTCTTCGATTACCGGTGTCCGCACTGCAAGGCGTCCATGACGGCCATGCAGCATCTCCTAAGCAAAGGGCAGAACGTCCGGATCGCGTTTATCGAGCGCCCGATCCTGACGCCGGACTCCCTATGGGCCGCGCAGGCCGCAGTGGCGGCGCGCCGCCAGGGCGACAAATATGTCCCGTTCCACTTCGCCCTCATGGCGACAACCGGCGAACTGCCGAAGGACCGCATACTCGACATCGCCAAGAAGGTTGGTCTGGATGCCGACCGGTTGGAAAAAGATATGGCCGATCCTGCGGTGCTCGACTCCATCAAGCAGTCGAACGCGCTGGCGGACAAATTGCATTTCGACGGCACACCGACTTTCGTGATAAACGATAAGATCATCGTCGGTGAATTGAACGATCAGCAACTGCAACAGCTCACCAATGGTCCAAAGGGGTAACACCCTGCCCCGATGGCTGAGAGGGAGGTTGGGATGACCGCTTTCAATATTGTGCGCTTTCGCGTCAAGCCGGGCCGGGAACAGGATTTCATCGAGGCGCATAGCAATATGGGCGAGCGCCCCAAAGGTGCGCGTAGATTCGTGCTGGTCAGAACCGGCGACCACCAGTTTTGCGCCCTGGGCGAATGGGAGTCTTTCGAAGATCTCGCCGCGGCGCGGCCGAGAATGATCGGCATGCTGGACAGTTTCCGCGACCTGCTCGAGGACATGGGCGGCGACCTCGGTGTGACCGACCCCATATCGGGCGAGGCCGTGCTCGAGATGGGCGGTCCCGCCAGGAAAACCCGGGCTGCGGGTGGAGCGCGCCGCAAGGCGCCGGCAAAACGCCGCACCACCGCCAAGCGCGCCAAGCCGAGCGCCCGGAAAAAGCCCGGCCCCAAACCGGGCCGTAAAGCGGGCCGCAAGCCGGCAAGGAAGACAGCCGCCCGACGCGCCCGCCGATAAGCCATCAATCCACCCTCCCCTTGAGGGAGGGTCGAAATCTTTCGAGCAATGCGAGAAAATTTCGGGGAGGGGATATTTCGTCTCCCCTCCCCGATTCGTCTCAGAGCTGTCGCTCTTCGCCGAACCGGCCCTCCCTCAAGGGGGGAATTATGCACTTGACATAGTAGGCACTAAACCTAGTCTTTAGAGGACAGGCCGTCACTTTGCTATGTGCGAGAAGGGCGCGGCGGTGCCCCAAAGCCGCGCTAGCTCGTCGGGGTCGCCCGACTCATGAGCGCGACTCAACGAATCAAACAGGTCTTTTTTGTACGTGAACACGGATTCTGTGGGGAAGCCGACGCCGCTAAGGCCGTTTGCAAATTGCGAACTAACACAGGACGGGTTCAGCAGATACACGATGCCTTTCTTCCTGCCCACCACCATTCTGCAAAGCGGCTCATCGCCGTAAGCTTTTGCTAAGACAAGAGTTTTTTTGTTATTTTCCATTGAGATTTCACTGTGAGCACAAACGCTGAAGGGCGCAATGGAAAGGATCGCACGGTCTCTGGCCAGTTCTGTCCTTGTGAGCGAATTAGTTCGCTGTTGACTATTGAGCGAACTAAGCCGAGACATTCTTCACGGAATTCCCACGCTTGGAGATGGCCATGGCTGATGAAACAAAGGGCGCGCGGATGCCGCCGTATATTTCGTTCAGCACCCTTACGACGTTCGTGGAAGAATTGAGGACCAACGGCCTTCCGCCTCAGATCGACCGCTCGGTTCTAAAGCGGTTTTCCGGTGGGGTAGCCACACAGCTTCTCAGCGCTCTGTAATTTCTCGGTCTCATCACGGATGACAAGAAGCCGACCCCGGCGCTTCAAAAGCTGGTTTCGGCTTCCGCGAACGAGGCAGGGTACAAACAGGAGGTGAAAGCGATCCTGAGCCGCCCATACAGTTTCCTAGAGGGTATCGATCTGAAGACGGCAACGCCCACGATGTACGCAGAAGCATTCCGAAACTTTGCTGGCGGTCAGGAGGCGGTGCTCAAGAAATCGCGTGCCTTCTATTTGCACGCTGCAAAATTCGCAGGCATCGAAATTGGCCAGCGCATTACTGCCGGTTCGTCGGCTGGCGGTCCCCGGACGAAAACTGCAAGCCCAAAGCCCACGGTAACGCGGAAGCCAGTCGCTACGAAAAAGAGCAGCACGAATGGTGCCGCCGAGCATTCTACTAAGAAGAACAGCGGACGGTCGTCGCCGGCGATGATGGAAAAGTTATTGCAGAAATTTCCAGTGTTCGACCCCAATTGGTCTGACGATCTCAAATCCAAGTGGTTTGCCGGTTTCGAGCAGTTCATGAATCGCGTCGGCAAGGAGGGCGGACAATGAAATTGGGCCACGACGGTCGTGACACCATCGTGGCCCGTATCGGCGGTTCGCGACCGCTAATCCAACCCCGGTGACAGCCGGAGAGAGGCAGGTGTTCAGTGCGTAAAGATCGCACGTCATCAAAGTAGCGGACTGGCGGCGCCGGGTCGGGTAGCAACCGATTCGGCGCAGCCGTCCGCGCAGTGGTATAGAGCGTACAGGACTGTGCTGCAAAGGCCCTCACGTGAAGATTGAACCCTCAGAGTTAAGCGCCCGTGAAACTGCCAGGCGCAGCGATGAAATTTTGCGCCATATGATCGCGCGATCACCTGAACCACGCGCTAAAAGTCGCCCTGGTTCAGCCAAAAAGGGAACGGCAAAAGCAACTGCAGGTCGTCGTAAGGGTCGCAAGGCCGCCCGCCCCGGAAAATCCGCCCCGGCCTCTTAGGTTCCGATTTTGTCAGCTCGCTGAATACATCAGCCGTTTGCCGACCGCGCCGCGCAGCGCCTTCTCGA
>Ga0134125_10009606_pt1 | contig 10882 bp, 7 predicted proteins | sample KB31751_FD_96464 | JGI IMG/M metagenome (GOLD analysis project Ga0134125, IMG submission 96464) | Terrestrial soil microbial communities with excess Nitrogen fertilizer from Kellogg Biological Station, Michigan, USA - KB3-175-1 | ecosystem: Environmental > Terrestrial > Soil > Unclassified ...
GACGCGTTGACCATGACCGCGGCGGCGTCCACCCGGGCAGTGAACATGTCCGCGGCCCGCAGGTCACGGGTGACGATCGCCTCCGTGTGCCCGGTCCCGTGCGCCCGGATGTGCTCGATGGCCGCATCCAGGTCGTCCACCACGGCCACCGCGATGTCCAACGACAGGTACTCGGTGTCGAAATCCTCGGCAGTGGCCGGCACGGTGAGCGCGGACGGATCCAGCAGGGCCAGCGCGGCCCGGTCAGCGTGCACCGTCACGCCGGCCGCGTGCAGGGCCTCGACCGCGGTCGGCAGGAAGCCGCCGGCCATGTCCCGGTGTACCAGAAGGGTCTCGGCCGCGTTGCACACCGAAGGACGACGGGCCTTGGAGTTGACCAGGATGTCGACCGCCATCACCGGGTCGGCGCCGGCGTCGACGTACACATGACAGTTGCCCACACCGGTCTCGATCACCGGCACGGTGGAACCGGTGACCACCGCCTGGATCAGGCCGGCGCCCCCGCGCGGGATGATCACGTCGACCAGGCCGCGGGCGGTCATCAGGTGGGTGACCGATTCCCGGTCGGTGCCGGGCACCAGGGTGACGGCGTCCGGCGGCAATCCAGCAGCGGAGCCGGCCTCGGCGAGCAGGTCGACGAGCACCCGGTTGGATGCGTACGCCGAACCGGAGCCTCGTAGCAGCGCGGCGTTCCCGGACTTCAGGGCGATGCCGGCGGCATCCACGGTGACGTTGGGCCTGGCCTCGTAGATGATCGCAACCACACCGAGCGGCACCCGGATCTGCCGAAGCTGCAAGCCGTTCGGCAGCACCGAGCCGCGCACCGACTCGCCCACCGGGTCCGGCAACCCGACCAACACCCGCAGCCCGTCGGCCATGGCCGCGACCCGGGATTCGGTCAGCCGCAACCGGTCGACCAACGCGGCCGAGGTCCCGGCCGCCTCGGCCGCGGCGACGTCCTGCGCGTTGGCGGCGAGAATCCTCTCGGTGGCAGCGAGCAGCGCGTCGGCCATCGCACCCAGGGCTGCGTCCTTGGTCGACCGCGGCAGCAGCGCGAGGGAGGCGGCGGCGGTCCGGGCCCGTCGGGCGGCCGCCAGCACATCCTCGCGCGACGCGGTCACCGTGCGGTCCAACAGGTCAGAGGTCATCGTCGAGCTCCTTTGCACGCGGAACGCCACGCACCTTTCCCGGCCGGGTGGACATCGCGACCAGGTCGTCGGCATGGACCACGGGCCGCCGCAACTCGGCCGACAACTCGGCCAGGCTGCGGCCGATCAGGGCCGGCAACTCGGTGGCGTCGTGCGCTACGAACCCCCTGGCCACCACGACGCCGTCGGGGTCGAGCAGATCCACCACGTCGCCGGACTCGAAATCACCGTGCACGGCGGTGATCCCGGCCGGTAGCAGGGACTTGCGCCGACCGACGACGGCCGCCACCGCGCCGCGATCCAAACCCAACGACCCGGCCGGGTGGGCGGCATGCCGCAGCCAGAACAGTCGAGATCCCGTGCGCCGCTCGGCTGCGGCGAACGCGGTGCCGACGTCGGGACCACCTTCGGTGTCCAACTCCAACGCAGCCGCGGCTTCCTCGGCCGACGCGAGCAGGACCGGGATCCCGGCGCCGGTGGCCGTCATCGCGGCGGTGAGTTTGGAGGCCATGCCGCCGGTACCGACACCGCTCTTGGAGGCCACGATCGATACCTGAGCCAGTTCGGCGAGGTCGGTGACCTCGCGGACCACGGTCGAGCCCGGCCGCTTCGGGTCGCCCGTGTACAACGCATCCACGTCGGAAAGCAGCACCAATGCATCGGCGCCGACCAGGTGCGCGACAAGTGCGGCTAGCCGGTCGTTGTCGCCGAACTTGATCTCCGCGGTGGCCACCGTGTCGTTCTCGTTCACCACGGGGACAACGCCGAAGTGCAAGAGTTTCGCAAAGGTTCGCTGGGCGTTGCGGTAGTGGGCGCGCCGCACCACGTCGTCACTGGTCAGGAGGACCTGGCCGACCCGGAGGTCGTGCCGGGCGAAGGATGCCGCGTATCGCTCGGCCAGCAACTGCTGGCCCACCGACGCTGCGGCCTGCTGGGTCGGCAGGTCACGAGGGCGACGCCGCAGCCCCAAGGGGGCCAGTCCGGCGGCGATCGCGCCGGAGGACACCAGCACCACGTGCGAGCCCGCTTTTGCCCTGGCCGCAACCGCATCGACCAGGGTGTCCAACCGGCCCGGGTCGAGCCCTCCCGCGGCCGTGGTCAGCGACGACGAGCCGACCTTGACCACAAGTGTGCGGGCGGCGCCGACGGTGGCGCGAGCGCTCGGCGGCAGGGGGTCAGCACCGTCGTGCTGCCGACCGCTCGCCGCCACACCCGCCGCCGTCACCGGGACAGGTCCTCACCCTCGTCGTCGACGGGATCGACGGGGACATCGGCCAGGCCGGTGCCGTCGTAGGACAGCACCCGGTCGAGTTGGCGGCCCTCGGCGTCCATGCCCCGCCGCAGCCGGTGCAGCGCCTTGCGCTCGGCGGCGCCGACCCGATCCGGACGGTCCAGCCGCTGGTCGGTACCCCGCTCGCTGCCCACCATGTCCAACCCGGCGGGGGTGGCCGGCTCCCACTCGAACGTGATGTTGCCGATCGTCACCGGCGCGCCCGGGGTCGCGCCGATCTTGACCAGCGCATCCTCGACGCCCAGCCGGGCCAGCCGGTCGGCCAGGTAGCCGACGGCCTCGTCATTGTTGAAGTCGGTCTGCCGCACCCAGCGTTCGGGACGGGTGCCCCGCACGACGAAGCCGCCCTCCTCCTCCGGGTCGGGCTCGACGGTGAACTGCGATTCGTTCACCGGGGCCGGCCGCAGGATGATCCGTTCGCCGACCGGTGCCGGCCGGTCCTCGCGGTCCTGCTTGACCACCTCGGCCAGCGCGTAGCGCAGCGCATCGAGCCCCTCGTGAGTGGCCGTGGACACCTCGAAGACCCGGTATCCGGCGCTTTCCAGGTCGGGTCGGACGAAGTCGGCGAGCTCCCTGGCCTCCGGGACGTCGATCTTGTTCAGCACGACCAACCGGGGCCGGTCGGCCAGGTCGGTGCTCAGCGCCGGCGTGTACTCGGCGAGTTCCAACTCCAGCGCGTCGATGTCGCTGGCCGGGTCGCGGCCGGGCTCGTAGGTCGCGCAATCCACCACGTGCACCAGCACCGAACACCGCTCGATGTGCCGGAGGAACTCCAGACCGAGTCCCTTGCCCTGGCTGGCGCCTGGGATAAGGCCGGGCACGTCGGCGATGGTGAACACCTCGGAGCCGGCGGTGACCACGCCCAGGTTGGGCTCCAGGGTGGTGAAGGGGTAGTCGGCGATCTTCGGCTTGGCCGCGGACAGTACGGACACCAGTGACGATTTCCCGGCGCTGGGGAAGCCGACCAGGCCGGCGTCGGCGACCGACTTGAGTTCCAGGGTGATGTCCGCGGCCTCGCCCGGCTCGCCGAGCAACGCGAAGCCGGGGGCCTTGCGGGCCCGGGAGGCCAGCGCGGCGTTGCCCAGGCCGCCGCGGCCGCCCTTGGCCGCGACGTAGGTGGTGCCGACGTCGACCAGATCGGCCAGCACGCTGCCGTCCTCGCCCAGCACCACGGTGCCCTGCGGGACCAGCAACTCGAGACCGGCCCCGTTGGCACCGTCCTTGTTGTCACCCTGGCCCGGCCGGCCGTTGCCGGCCCTGGCGTGCTGACGGAAGTGGAAGTCGAGCAGCGTGTGCACGTTGTCGTCGACGCGCAGCACGACGTCGCCGCCATTGCCGCCGTCCCCGCCGTCCGGGCCGCCGAGCGGCTTGAACTTCTCCCGGTGCACGGATGCGCAGCCGTGGCCGCCGTCACCGGCCTGCAGGTGCAGGACGGCACGATCGACGAACTTGGCCATCGTGCGCTCCTTTCCGAAGCTGCGGGATCGAGTTCCTGATCAGAAGAAACAGCGAGGGGCGGTTCCGGTGTTCCGGACCCGCCCCTCGCCGGGGTTCGTTCTGGTGTGCGTCGGGGTCAGGCCTCTGCGGACACAGCGACCGGAACCGGCACGATGTTGACGGTCTTGCGACCGCGCTTGGCACCGAACTCGACGGCCCCGGGGACCAGGGCGAACAGCGTGTCGTCGCTGCCCCGGCCGACGCCGTCCCCCGGGTGGAACTTGGTGCCGCGCTGGCGGACCAGGATCTCGCCGGCGAGCACGGTCTGACCGCCGAACCGCTTGACGCCCAGTCGCTGCGCGTTGGAGTCACGCCCGTTGCGGGAGCTGGAAGCACCCTTCTTGTGAGCCATGGTTGCTTGTCCTCTCAGCCCTTGACGGCGATGCCGGTGACCTTGACCTGGGTCAGCGGCTGACGGTGGCCCTGCCGCTTGTGGTACCCGGTCTTGTTCTTGAACTTGTGGATGACGATCTTGGGGCCCTTGGTGTGGGCCACCACCTCGCCGGAAACGGTGACCTTCGCCAGCTCGTCGGCCGAGGTGGTCAGCTGGTCACCGTCGACGACCAGGACGGCCGGCAGCGTCACCGCGGCGCCGGGCTCGCCCTCGAGCTTCTCGATCTCGATGACGTCACCCTCGACGACCTTGTACTGCTTGCCGCCGGTCTTGACGATCGCGTACATGCGCAGCGCGCCTTTCCTGTATCTCGTCTACTGCTGTCTGGACTACATGCCTGTCGGGCGCCAGCCGGCGCCAGTCGGGCGGTGGTGGTCGGTGCGGGCTGGCCCCGGGGCCCCCGGTCGAGGAGGCCTGCGAGAAGGGCACCGCAAAACCCGCTGCAGGGCAGCGGGCGACACCCAAGGATACGGCCACCGCGGCGCCCTGAGCAAACCACGGCGCCGCGGCCACCCGATAGGTGGCTGCCGCACGCTCAGCCGGCGTCCGATCCCGGCCCGGTTGTGACCGGTATCGCCGGCACGGTCACCGGTTCGCCGGCCGGCCCGGCCGGACGGGACGCCGCCCGACGGCGCCGCGGCGGCGGCTTCGGGGGCTCCGATTCCACCGGTGCCGCGACGGGCGCGGCAACCGGGGCGCTCGGGGCCGGCTCCGGTGCCCGATCGGTCGACGGGACATCGCCCGGTCCGTCCGTCGACGGCCCGCCAGCGGACGGGGTGGCCGGCTTGCGGGTGCGGGTGGACCGGCGACGACCGGACTTCGGTGCTGGTGCGTCCGCGTCGGTCTGCGCGGTTGTGGGTTCGTCCGTCGCCGGGGAGGCGTCCGGCGACGCCGCGACTGCGGCATCTGGCTGCGCCGGTAGCACGATGTCGACAGCCACCGACGTCTCCGACGGTGCTCCGGCCGGGCGTCCGGCTGCCCGGCGACGGCGCGGTCGGGCTGGTCGTTCGGAGGCGGCCGCGGCCGGTTCCGACGCGGCCGACTCCTGCTCGGCCAGCACCACAGCGGCGACCGCGGCCTCCGCCTCGGCCTGCACCTGGTCGACCGGCTCACCTGCGGGCAGACCGACGGTCTCGTCGGCGGCCAGCGTGGCTTCGGTCACCTGATCGGCTATGTCCGCCGCGACCTCGCCGGCCGCGGATTCGGAGACCCCGGCCTCGGGCGCGCCGGCGTCGAGGAGCTCCGCGGCTCCCGGTTCGGCCTCGCCCGCGTCGCCGCGCAGCGACGGCGGTTTGGGTCCGCGTGGATCGGGCTTCGGGCCGCCGAGCACGGTGGCGATGCGCACGGCCGGCTCATGATCGGCGTCCGCCCGCTTGCCGCGGTTGCGCCGGCCCCGACCGGACCGTGAGTCGCCATCACCGGCGTCGTTCGAGTCGGAGGGTCCGGTGTCCTTGGGCAGGTCGTGCAGCACGATCCCGCGACCACCACAGTGCGGGCACGGCTCGGAGAACGCCTCGACCAGGCCGGTGCCCATCCGCTTGCGGGTCATCTGGATCAGGCCGAGGGAGGTGACCTCGGCGACCTGGTGACGGGTTCGGTCGCGGCCCAGACACTCGGTGAGCCGGCGCAGCACCAGGTCACGGTTCGCTTCGAGCACCATGTCGATGAAGTCGACGACGATGATCCCGCCGATGTCCCGCAGCCGCAGCTGGCGCACCACTTCCTCGGCGGCTTCCAGGTTGTTGCGGGTGACCGTCTCCTCGAGGTTCCCGCCCGACCCGGTGTACTTGCCGGTGTTGACGTCGATCACCGTCATCGCCTCGGTGCGGTCGATGACCAGCGACCCGCCGGACGGCAGGTGCACCTTCCGCTCGAGCGCCTTGGCGATCTGCTCGTCGATCCGGTACCTACCGAACACGTCGCCGGGACCGGAGAATCGGCTGACCCGGTCGCCCAGTTCGGGCGCGACCGACTCGACGTACCCGGAGATCGCGTCCCAGGCGTCCTCGCCGTCCACGACCAGCTGGTGGATGTCGGAGTTGAAGAGGTCGCGGACGACCTTGATCAGGGTGTCCGGCTCGGCCGAGAGCAACGCCGGCGCCGACGAGGTGTTCTCCGCGGCCTGGGAGACCTCCTCCCACTGTGCGGTCAACCGCTGCACGTCGCGGACCAGTTCCTCCTCGGGCACGCCCTCGGCAGCCGTCCGAATGATCACCCCGGCCCCGTCGGGGACGATCCGGTCCAGGATCGCCTTGAGCCGCTTGCGCTCGGTGTCCGGCAGCTTGCGGGAGATGCCGGTCGCGCCGCCGCCGGGCACATAGACCAGGAAGCGGCCGGGCAGCGAGATCTGGGTGGTCAGCCGGGCGCCCTTGTGCCCGACCGGATCCTTGGACACCTGGACCAACACCGCGTCGCCGCTGGACAGCGCCGCCTCGATGCGTCGAGTCTTGCCGACCAGTCCGGAGGCGTCCCAGTTGACCTCGCCGGCGTAGAGCACGGCATTGCGGCCGCGGCCGATGTCGACGAAGGCCGCCTCCATCGACGGCAGGACGTTCTGCACCTTGCCCAGGTACACGTTGCCGATCAGCGAAGCCGCGCCGGCCCGCGAGACGAAGTGTTCGACCAGGATGTTGTCCTCGAGCAGGGCGACCTGGGCCAGCGGACCCCGTTGGCGGACGGCCATGACCCGGTCGACCGCCTCGCGGCGGGCCAGGAACTCGGCCTCGGTGAGGATCTGCGGACGCCGGGACGAGCCACGGCCCTCGCGCCGGCGCTGGCGCTTGGCCTCCAGCCTGGTGGATCCCTTGATGCCCTGGACCTCGTCCGAGACCGGGCGCGACTCGCGGGACTCCCGGACGTGGACGACGGTGTTCTCCGGGTCGTCCGGCCGGGTCGGATCGTCGCCGACGGTGCGCCGCCGGCGGCGCCTGCGACGACGCGAGCCGGTGCCCGCAGCGCGATCCTCGTCGTCGGAGGCATCGTCGTCGTCGGTGTCGCCCTCGGGCTGCTCGTCCAGCGCGTCGGCCGCCGGGGTGTCGGAAGCGGCAGTGCCGTCCGACCCGGTCGCCTCGGTGGTCGCCTCGTCCTCGACGGTCTCGTCGGTATCGTCGGCAGCCCGGCCACGGCCGCGACGGCCACGGCGGCGCCGCTTGCGACCGCTGGAGCTACCGCCCTCACCGGGCTGCTGGTCGGCCGCCTGGCCGTCCTCGGTGTCGGCGTCGGCGGCGTCGGTCAGTTCGTCCTCGCCGGCCGGGCTCGGCGCGTCGACGGCCGGGGTGTCCAGGGTCGGCTGGTCCGCTTCGTCCTCGGCGGGCTTCGCGCGGCCCCGCCGGCGGCGGGACGAGGACCTGGTCGGGGCCTGTGGCGGCAGGAACAGGGGGCTGGTGACCGACGGGTCGGCCGGATCTTCGGTGTTCTCGGAGCCGGCCACAGGCGGGTCGGCGACCGCGGGCCCGTCGACGATCGGGGACGTCAGCTCCGGCTCACCGAGCAGCTCGGTGAGCACGGCCAGCGCGGTGTCCCGATCGACCGACGAGGACGCCGACGTCACCGTCAACCCGCGGTCGGCGAGGGCGGCGATGATCTCCCGGGAGCTCGCTCCCGATCGCTTGGCGAGCTCGTGCACGCGGGGCTTTGCCGGCAGTCCGTCGAGCGCTGCGTCCAGGGGGGAGGTGGTGGTTGACATGCAGGTATTCCTCTCGGGCCCCCGGGCGCGCAAGCGACGCGTCCGCACAGGAGCCGATGAATCTCGGGTCCGCGATCCCTGGGACAGGCCCAGGAACTGCGGGAAGTCTGACTGTTCTCAGCCGATCAGTTGCGCTGTCCGCACCGGGCGTGCCGGGTGTGTCACTCATCCGACGCCCGGGCGTGTCACCCACCTGGGCTGCTGGCGCCGGTCGACGTACCGACCTGGCCGGGCACCGGGATCGGCCGTGACCGGCCCTCGTGCCTCCTCCAGTATCCCACACGTCCGGCCGTCGCCCTCAGCGCGCCGACCGCAGAGTGTCGGGCGGGATCAGGTGAGGAGCAGTTTCTCCAGTCGGCGAGTGGCGACCGAGACCCCGACGACGGACATCACCACGAAGTACGCAGCGTGGCCGAGCAGCGCCCAGTCGATGGCGCCGAGGGTGAGTCCGCGCATGAGCTCGATGCCGTGGTAGAGCGGGAAGCACTGGATGAACACCTGGACCGCTCGGGGATAGACGTCCAGCGGGAAGAACGTGGTGGAGAACAGGAACATCGGGAGCAGCAGCGTGGTCACCCAGTCCAACTGCTGGAAGGTCTTGATCCAGGTGGTGACGGCCATCCCGACGGCGGCGAACCCCAACGCGATCAGCACGGCGGCCGGCACGGCCAGCACCGCCCATGGGGACGCGATCAGGCCGAGCGCGAGCATGACCACCTCGAAAGCAGCCGCGTAGATCGCGCCGCGGATCAGCGCCCAGCCGATCTCGCCGATGGCCACGTCCAGCGGGCCGAGCGAGGTTGCCAGCATCGCCTCGTAGGTCTTGGCGTAGCGCATCTTGAAGAAGATGTTGATGGTCGAGTCGTAGACCGCGCCGTTCATCGCCGAGGTGGCCAGCAGTCCCGGCGCGATGAAGGCCGCGTAACTGACCGGTCCGCCTGCAGTGTCGACGGTACCGATCAGGCCGCCCAGCCCGGCTCCCATGGCCACCAGGTAGAAGACGGGCTCGAAGAAGCCGGAGATGATCGTCCATTTGAACGCCTTGCTGGTCCGCAGCGCGCGTTCGACGATGACCCGGCCACGGCCGGCGTACAGCTGGAGCGGGACGATCCGCAGGATCAGGGGAGACGCGCCCCTGGTCCCGGCCAGAGAGCGGCGCACGGTGCCGGGGGACGTCATACGACCAGCCTCCTGGTGAACCGGCGCCGGGCCATCAGGAACCCGGTCACCAGCATCACCAGCAGAAACGCCAGGTGCCCGGCGATCTGTGGCCAGGACAACCCGCCGAGGGCGCAGGCCCTGGCCAGCTCGTTGCCGTGCCAGAGGGGTGAGAATAAAGCCAACCAGCGGACCGACCAGGGAAGCTGGCCGATCGGGAAGAACGTCGCGGAGAACAGCGTCATCGGCAGCACGACGAACCGCAGCAGCAGGTTGAACGCCATGGGTCCGTCGTCGTCGATGGACGCGGTCAATGTGAGCACCCACACCGCGCAGGCCAACCCACACAGCATCGCGACCGGGATCATCAGCAGCCCGCTCGGACCGCCGGCCACCCCGAACACGACGAGCACCAGGAAGTACATCGCCGTGGAGATCAGCAGCCGGGTGCCGATGAAGAGCACGTGCCCGTCCAGCGCCTGCGGCGGGGTGATCGGGGTCGAGGTGGTGCCCCAGAGGGTCCGGTTCCACTTGAACCGGGCGAACGTGGCGAACGTCGACTCCCCCATGGCGACCTGGACGGCGGCGGCGACCAACAGGGCCGGCGCTATGTAGTTGACGTAGGGGACGCCGCCGAGGGCGGCGGTGCCGTTGCGATTGACCAACGACCCCATGCCGAGCCCGAGGGCCAGCAGGTACAGCACCGGGGCGATGAGCGCCTCGCCCAGGGTCGACCAGAAGTACGGCCGCCAACTGCGCAGTAGGTATTCCCACATGCGCAGCCGGTAGGTGGTCGGGGACACCTGATGCGGCGTCCGTGCCGGCGCCGGTGTGGGTGTCGATCCCGGATCGGTGGCCATCAGTCGATCAGGCTCCGCCCGGTCAGGTGCAGGAAAACGTCCTCCAGGGTGGCCCGGCGGACCAGGGCGGACAGCGGCTCGATGCCGGCCCCGTTCACCTGCTCCAGGGTGTCGTCGCCGTCCGCGGTGTACAGCAGCAGCCGGTCCGGCAGCACCTCGACCCGATCGACCAGCTCGTGGGCCAGCGGTTCCGCTGCCCGCTGCGTGCCCGGGGTGAAGCGCAGTTCGAGCACCTCACGGGTGGCGTGGGTGGCGATGAGGGTGGCCGGTGACCCTTCGGCGACGATGGTGCCGCCGTCCATCACCACGAGCCGGTCGCACAGTTGCTCGGCCTCGTCCATGTAGTGCGTGGTCAGGACCAAGGTCACGCCCTGCTGCTTGAGCCGGAACAACCGGTCCCACAACACATGTCGGGCCTGCGGGTCCAGCCCGGTGGTCGGTTCGTCGAGCAGCAGCAGGTCCGGTTCGTTGACCAGTGAACGGGCAATGGTGAGCCGCCGCTTCATGCCTCCGGACAGCGACACGACCTTGGCCTTGGCCTTCTCGGTGAGCTGCGCGAATTCCAACAACTCGTCGGCCTTGGCCCAGCAGTGCTTCTTGCCGAACCCGAAGTACCGGCCGTAGATGTAGAGGTTCTCCCTGACCGAGAGTTCCTCGTCCAGATTGTCCTGCTGCGGAACGACCCCGAGACGGTCGCGGATCTGCACGCCGTCCCGGTCCGGGTCCAGGCCGAGGATGCGCAGCTCCCCGCCGGTGCGGGGCGAGGTGCAGGCGATCATCCGCATGGTCGAGGACTTGCCGGCCCCGTTCGGGCCCAGGAAGCCGAAGGCCTCGCCACGGGGAACCGCA
>Ga0134125_10009607_pt1 | contig 10881 bp, 8 predicted proteins | sample KB31751_FD_96464 | JGI IMG/M metagenome (GOLD analysis project Ga0134125, IMG submission 96464) | Terrestrial soil microbial communities with excess Nitrogen fertilizer from Kellogg Biological Station, Michigan, USA - KB3-175-1 | ecosystem: Environmental > Terrestrial > Soil > Unclassified ...
CATGTACTGCTGGCCGGCGCGAAGATCTATCACTTGTTGCGCGGTCGGATTGACGACGAAGTTGTTGATGGGATTGCCAAGCGGCAGCGGAAAAATGATCGGACCATTCACGCCCGGCGCCGCGGCGTGCACATGAGCACCAGTCTCGTCTCCTGTCAGACCTGAGAACAGCAACGAGATTTTCGCGCTCAGGTCATCATTCGCGAGCTGGACGATGCCGCCGTTGCCCTTCACTGCATTCGGAGTTGCCGGCACCTCGTCGGCGCCAACCAGATTCGAAACGAATTGCCGCGCAACCGGCGACGTGCTGCCGCCACTGTCGTTATCAGCAATAGTGACGGTTGCCGGCGACCCAATAACAGCACCAATATTCGGATTACTGAGCGTGAGATTAATCGTCTCGCTGCTTTCAGCAAAGACATCATTGACGAGCAAAACTCTGAACGTTTTACTCGTCTCACCTGCCGCGAAACTGAGTGTCCCGTTAGCCACCTGGTAATCTCGCATCTGGCTCGCCGTGCCGTTGCTTGATGCAAAGTCTACCGTCGCTGCTCCACTTGTATCGCCGCTGCGAGTGACAGTGATAGTCGTAAAGACATCACCTTCATTCGCGTTGTAGTTAGACGCGCTGAATTGGAAAGCTGAATTACACCCACTGAGAGACGAGAAGCGGTTCCGGGGATTGGGAGTGCCGAGCGAAAAATCCAATCCATTATTCTCGGTGTCCACGCAGCCATCGCCAGCTCGTCGGGCCGCAGTTGTTAGCGTCGGAGCCGAAGCTGGCGCCGCGCCCTCAAAACAGTCCGCAGTTCCATAGCCAACGAAATCAACGACTCCCGGACTTAAAGGACAGGGCGCGGCTGGAAGCGCAGCCGTGGACGCCACCAGGGCAATCTTTCCAGCTGTCGAGCTCAGCTGAATGATCCCCAAACGATCCGGACTGGGAACAGGAATTCCTCCGGAGCCGCTCGAGCCTTCGCGAATTAGCAAGTGCTGGCCCGGCTGAAGTATGAGGCTCGGCAAAGAAGTCGATTGCCATGTCGTGCCGCCTGCGGCTGCGTATTGCACGGACCAACCATTGACGTTGATCGCGGGCCCACGATTCAGCAGCTCGATGTAATCACTCGCATAAGTCGCGCCTGTCTCGCCGCCAGTGGTGTAGATCTGACTAATCACAACCACCGGAACGGCCCTGAAGACGGCCACCTGATCACTGCATTGGTTGACGAAGGTAATTGAAAAGGGACTGAACTTACGGAACGGCGACGTGGGCGCAACGGTGACGTTGTTTGCACAGGCAAAGCTCGTGGAAGCGAAATTGCCGTTGGCGTCAGTCTGAGTCGTTTGAGTCTCAATAACGCCCATTCGATTAATCGTGAATGTGACTGTTATATTCGCGAGGGGTTGAAAGTTGAACTCGGTCACTTGCCCAAAGATAGTCATCGACGTGGCCGGGCCGTCATCATTCACGATCGTTCCCACCGCTTGTCCGTCGCCAAATACGGCCCCAATAAGACTAAGACTGACGAGGAAAGTCTCCTCTCCTTCGCCGACAGTATCGCCAATAACCTGGATCGTAATGGATGCGCTTGTTTGGCCGGCCGGAATTACGAGGGAACCGTCGGAAACCGACACAAAGTCACTGCCCCCTCGCGCGGTTTGATCAAAAGTACCAAAGTTGACTGTTATCGGATTCGAAGAAGGATTCGAAAGAGTTACCGGGAACACAATGTTGGTCGTGCCCGAATTCCCTTCGGAGGCAGCGGCATCGGCGATCGTAACCATCGGAATCTGGTCATCATCGTTGATTGTAAGAATCGCTGTGTTCTGGGGTCCTAACGTATCGGGATTACCTGAAGGAGCGAGCACAATCTTCACCGTCTCAGCCAGCGGCTCATAAACATTGTCGTTGCTGACTGCGACGGAAATGTTTTTGGAGACTTCGCCGTCGTTAAATGTCACCGTGCCCTGAGCAGGCGTAAAGTCAGTTCCCGGAGTTGCAGTCACTCCGCTCACGGTGTACCCGACCGTGAGCGATCCTGCACTGCCACCCGCTCGAGTAAGCGCGACTGAGCCTGGTCCAAGTGACTCACTCACGCTCACGCTAGTCGAGGCAAAGCTCACGCTTCCAATTGCCGGAGATGTCGGCGAGCATTGTGAAAACTCTGATGTGTTACCCGCTGGATCCGTGGCGGTCGCCGTCACCAACTGATTTGCGGAAAGCGCCGTGAAGGAAGCGTTGATGGTCGCATCACCGCTCCCGTTGGTATTTACTGTCGTCGCGCCCATCCAGCGCGCGCCTTCGCCGAAACCACTCGAGTCACACGTGCTGTTGGCGTAGAAATCGATCGTGAAAGTTGTGCTGGCGGAACTGTTCAAAGTTCCTGCAATCATAGTCTGCGAGGCGTTCGTGGTTACTGAAGAAAGAACTGGAAAGTTCTGACGGTTATTACCACCCGTATCTACATCGCCGGGGTCGTTCGGTGTAACTTCTCCGCCGTCAATATCAATTCCCAGGCGGCCATTCGAAAAAATCGCGTTGCCGCGGATCGAATTCCCGCTTCCATTGAGCACCTCGATACCTCGACCCACTCCCACGTCTGCCACCGGACCATTGAAAGCGATCACGTTGGCAGCTCCCGGCACATCACCTCCGACGATTGAATTCGTAGCGTCAGCTAATCGAAGTCCTTCAACTCGATTAGGAAGTGGCGTGATTCCATCTGCAGCCACGCCAATGTAGTTGCCTTGAATTATTGTGCCGGTGCTGCCCGCAACAGAGAGTCCCCAGCCATTTCCGGAAAGCACATTGCGAGCTCCCGGGACAGTCCCGCCGATTGTGTTGTTATTCGTCGCGCCGAACAGGGCTATTCCATGATTGTTGATCCCGAAAGCAATCATGCCGGTGACGTCGGTTCCGATGTAGTTGCCTTGAATCACATTTCCCGATGTCCCGTCCACCTGCATCACGATGCCGGCATATTCACCCGAGCCGATGATGTTGCGCGCCTCGGGCGTTGTGCCTCCGATAGTGTTGCCCGAACTCCCAAGAAAAATACCGGCGAATACCGGGAGCTTGGCTGTGCCGGCGGCGTTAGTGCCGATGAAGTTGCCTTGTATCTGGTTTCCGTTACCACTCGCGAGACTAACACCGTAACTGTTAACGCCTGCCATGACGTTCTTACTGTTCGGCGTTGTTCCACCGATGATGTTGTTGGGACACTGAATGGTGATGGCATTGCCGGCTGAACCGGTCGTGAGATTCCCGGTGGCGTCCGTTCCGATGTAATTGCCTTCAATCTTATTACCACCGGCTGTTCTTAATTGAATTCCCCCGTCTTGAAAGTGATTGATGATGAAGCCGCGAACAGTTGTTCCTCCGGCAGTGATGCTAAGGACACCTTGATTCGGCAAGCTGGGGACGTTTGTTGTACTTAGCTCGATCAGGGGTGTGCCCGAAAAGCCGGGCTGAGTAGTAGCGTCAATGATGACCGGATCCGAAATGACCGGAAGCGCCGTTGCCGGCAGAATTGTCTGAGCGCCCGAGCCAATGCTGAAATTAATGGTGTCAGTGCCGGTGTTTCCGTTTGCGTCGAGGATAGCCTGTCGCAGCGAGCCGGGCCCGCTATCGTTTACGTTCGTAACTATGAAAATTCCAGTGGCCTGAGCTCGAGCAGAAAAGCCTCGCTTAAGCAAAGCGCCTACCGCGAAAACCAAGAGCACCAGCAATAAGAGACGAAAATACAAAGAGAGGCGTGGGAGAATTCTCACCTTGCGCATAAAACAAATTCCTTCCGTTACCTGGCCGTGAGTAAGGTCAACATTATGCCAGAACTTGGGCTCTGTGCTGCAGTCGGAGTTGCTTCAGAACCTTTGGTTCCTGATGTGGAGCTTTGAGAGTGGGGAGATACGTTTAGAGCTTTAGAGGAAAACTACTTCATACAGCGCTTTTGACTTGGTTCGAGACGGTGTCGGTTTTCGGCTCGCGCAGGGAAACTCTTTCGGGCTCAGGCAAACGCAAGCCAGCCATCTCAGCGAATAATTGCTCGTATTGATCAACGACAACTTCCCAATCATAGTATTGTTGGACTCGAGCCTGGGCCCGGTTGCGGAAGGCGTGAACCAGCGATCCATCTCGCAGCACGCGCTGGAGCTTCCTGGTTAGATCGCTTTCACTTTCATAAAGAATTGCGGCATCACCAACGGCTTCGATATTCTCGGGCGCAGCCAAAGTCAACACGCAATTGCCGAAGCCCATCGCTTCGAGCAACGCCGGGTGCGTGCCCCCAACCTCGGTCCCGTGCACGTAGCAATAGGCATTCTGCTGCAAAGCCCGGTAGTCCTGTCCAAAAACGAATCCGGTAAAGATGATTCGTTTGTCACCGCGCGCTCGCGCCTTCAAATCATTGATGTAGTCATGAGCGTACGGCGCGTCGCCCACGATCAGAAGCCGGTGGGCGGTGCGCACCTTCTTAAAAGCTTCAATAACGAGATGGGCGTTGTTCTCAGGTTCCAGCCGCGAAACGTAGAGCACGTAGCGGTTGGGCTCAACTCGCCAACGTTTGACGAGCTCAGGATTCGGCCGTCTTTCAACTTCCGATCCGTACGCAATCATGGTCGAGCGAGCGTTGTAACGAGCGAGATAATAGTCTTTTATTACGCCCGCATCCGTCACCATTCGGTTTGGCAGAATCGTCGCCAACCGCTCAGTCATCAGGTAATACTGCTGGCCAATCCAATTCCACTTTTTGCGCTTGTGCTCAAGCCCATCGACGTTGATTGCCACGGGAGTGCCCGTGAAACGAAGGATGGGCGCAAACGGCGCGTTTGCCGCATTGCAGATCAGCGCCGCGTCAAACCTTCTGGGCGCCGCATCAAGAGCTGAGAGAAAAGTGTGGACCACGGTGTCGAAATACTTGTGACGAATCGTGGGCAGGACTTTCAAACGCACGCCGTGATACTCGAGCTGTCTGGGTGAGACGTAATGCGAGCGACAGTAAACAGTCACTTCGTGTCCTCGCGCTACCAGCCTCGTGGAGAGATGCTCTGCGAATGTTTCAAAGCCGCCGTAGCTGGCCGGTATACCTCGTGTTCCGAGTATGGCTATTCGCATGACCTTAAAAACGTATCAGACTAGTGGGCGTTCCAATTCTACTGGAGATCCAAAGATAGCGATTTTCTATCCCGTTGCTCAAGTGGTTGACTTGGAATGTTGCCCGGCAACCTGTTCGTAAACAGCCAAAGTGCGTCGGGCCGTCTCATGCCAACTGAATTTAGCCGCGCGCTGCAAACCTTTGACGCGCAGTTGCTCGCGAAGGTCGGGATTATCTATTAGGCGCGCCAAGGCTGCCGAAATCTCGCTTTCATCAAACGGATTTACAAGCAAACCTGCATCGCCGACGACCTCGGGTAAACTGGTCCGATTACCAACGATGACCGGCGTACCACATTGCATTGCTTCCAGAGGGGGAAGGCCAAATCCCTCAAAATACGAAGGATAAACAAAGCCGAGCGCTCCTGAGTACAGTGCCGGTAAATCAACCTCAGATACGTAATCAGTTAGTAGGACCTGATCGCCAACACCGCTTTGCTCGATGGCCCGGAGCGTGTCGCCATAAAGCCAGGCTTTCTTGCCTACCAGAACAAGGGTAGGAAGCTTAACTCTCGGACGGGCTTCCTGCAAGAGCGAATATGCGTGTATCAGCCGGCGCAGGTTCTTACGCGGCTGTATCGAGCCAACCGAGAGGATGTAGTCTCCGGTTATCCCGTAATTATGTCGGACTCGTTGTAGATCTTTCTCATTTGTAATCGGACGAAAGTGTGGAGCGGCCGCCAGTGGGATGGTCGTGATGAGATCATCACTCAGTTTGTAGGTCTTGATGATGTCCTCGCGCACGCTCTCGGACAGGACCAGGATACGGGCGGCATTTCGCGCCGACCGCCGGACAGTCAAACGGAGTTGTATGCGGCTTCGGCGCTTGAAAGTTTCGGGCAGATGCTCGAAAGAAAGGTCGTGAATACTGACTACGACCGGGCAGGGCGCGAGCGGTGGCGCGGTGAACTGAACATGCAGAACATCCACCGGATTCCTGCGAAGTAAAGCGCTAAGAGTTACCGGGATGCGAACCAGCGGACTGTGGGGAAGAGTCCGGACAACCGAAAAGTTCGGCCAGCGTCCAGCAAAGCGATCGATGGCCTCGCGTTTGGTAACGTAGAGCGTGTAACTGTTGGTTTGATCGATCTCAGCGAGGGCTTCGATGAGATTGACGGCGTAAGTTTCGTTGCCGGCGAGCCTGGTGCCAACTGAGTGAGCGTCGATGGCGATCCGCAAGACGCGAGGCTCCTTCGGCGAAATCGTGGAGATCGCGTTCGCGACGCGACCATCCAGGGGCGGGCTCGTGAGCCCGCCCACTAACTACAAAACTACTTCGTTTTTCCTGAAACGGCGCCTTGCGCTTCGCTGGTTTGGTGCGTGCGAGTGTCGCGCTCACGAATTCTCGCCGCCTTACCCCGGAGTTCGCGCAGGTAGTAAAGCTTCGCGCGTCTTACGCGACCACGCTTCACAACATCAATGTGGTCAACGATGGTGGCGTGCAGCGGAAAAATCCTTTCCACGCCAATACCAAAGCTGGTCTTACGAACAGTGATGGTTTCGCGGGCGCCGCCATGCTTTCGGGCAATGCAAATGCCTTCAAAAGCCTGCAGGCGTTCTTTGGTTTCCGATTCTTTAATTCGGACGTGGACACGTACGGTGTCGCCCGGCTGAAAATCCGGGATGTTCGTCCGCATTTGTAGCTTCTCAACACTATCTAATCTATTCATGATATCGCTCCAAAAATTGGTCCTTAGTTCTTTGTCCTTGGTTCTTGAATCTCAGGAAACTGGCTCGTTCCATTCACAGAGTACAAAGAACAAAGCACAAAGAACTAAGATCGTTTTTCCAAAAGATCTGGTCTATTCCGCTTCGTCTTCTCGAGCGCGGCTTCCTCGCGCCAGCGAGCTATCTCAGCGTGATTGCCTCCCAACAAAACTTCAGGGACGCGTAAGCCTCGAAATTCCGGAGGTCTCGTGTAATGCGGGCAATCAAGCAAGCCCGCAGAAAATGACTCGTTTAGCGCCGAGGTCTCACTTCCCAACGCGCCGGGTATCAGTCGTACCACTGCGTCTGCCAAAACGATCGCGGCTGGTTCCCCGCCCGACAGAACGTAATCTCCGATTGAGACTTCGTCGGTGATCAACTCGTCGACAACGCGCTCGTCAACACCTTCGTAGCGGCCGCAAATCAGCACCACGTGATCTGCGTCTTTGGCGAAACCTTCAGCAACAGCTTGCGTCAGAACTTTGCCCTGCGGCGAAAGAAGCACCACGCGCGTCCGTGAAGAAACGGCACTACGCGAGCTGGCCCCGGTTAACTCTTCAACGGCGGCGAAGACCGGTTCCGGCTTCAGCACCATGCCATCGCCTCCACCGAAGGGGCGATCATCTACCATGTGGTGCTTGTCTGACGTCCAGCGACGAAGGTCGTGCGCCTTAATTTCAATCAGGCCGGCAGCCTTGGCACGACGAATGATGCCGTATTCAAAGGCATCGCGAAAAAAGTCGGGGAAGATGCTGATGATGTCGAAACGCAAAATCAAAGACCAAAAGTACAACAGGCTGCCAGCCTGTTGAGTGTTCCAAAGAATCACATGGCCAGAAATACCGATCTGCAGGCTGGCAGCCTGCAGTACAAATCAACCAAGACCTACAGCTCTAACAATCCTTCGGGCGGGTCGATGATGACAAGCTTACTTTCCTTGTCGATGCTGACGAGGATCGAACTCACCATCGGGATCAGCCTGCTCTCTTCACCCGCTGTCACCACCAGCAAGTTAACTCCGCCGGTGCGCATCACGCCGGTTACAACGCCAACCAATTGCTGCGTCGTGGTTTTCACCTCGCAGCCTTCGAGTTCCCAGTCATAGAACTCGTCGTCTTCGAGTTCTACTCTATCTGACTCAGGTACTGCGAAGTCATACCCAACCAACGTTCGCGCCGCATCGACCGAGTCGTAACCTGCGAGCTTTAGCACGACTCGATCCGCCTGAAAGCTGAAGCGCTCAAGTACAACCGATATTTGTTCTCCTTCCGGAGAAATTGCAAAGAACTGATCGATATTCTCAAAACGATCGGGAAAGTCAGTCAGCAACACCGCGACTACTTCCCCTTTTAAGCCCTTGACCTTGACCGCGTGCGCTACAACCACAAGACTTGCGGCATTGCTTTCACCACTCATCACCGTCAAGCACGCTCATCGACTGTTTCGACAATTTCCAAAGAAAGCCGGCGTTTTTGCTTAGCGCCCACTGCGCCAACCAGCGAACGCAAAGCCTTCACCGTGCGTCCCTGCTTGCCAATCACTTTGCCCATGTCTCCGGGAGCGACACGCACTTCGATCAATGACAATCCGCTGCGATCGATTTCTCTAACATCGACAGCGGTCTTGTCATCGACCAATGCTTTGACAATTAATTCAACCGTCTCTCGCATAGCAAGACTCACGCATGTTTCCGGACAACGACCAAAAGGTTTACTTGGGAGCGCAGGCATCCTTGCCTGCTTACGTTAGGTGCAGGCAGGGATGCCTGCGCTCCCAGGTTCGCTTAGACCGAAGCTGCCGCAGCTGACTGTGCCTTTTCGCTGGCCTTGATCAAACGATCCACGGTTGCAGTCGGCTGGGCGCCTTTCTGAATCCAATACCGAACGCGATCCAGTTTCAGCTTGATATCGCCAGACGGACGCGTCGGGCTATACGTTCCCAGATTCTCGAGATACGCACCATCGCGCTTCGAACGCTTTTCCTTAACTACAATCCGGTATGACGGTTTCTTCTTGGCGCCGGTGCGCATTAGGCTAATGGCTAACAAAATATTCCTCCGCTCATGTTCGACAAACGTCAGCTTGTCGTCGTTCCTGTTATTTAATTCTCTTTCGAACCCGACTAGTGTCTCTTCTTCTTACGTTTCTTCTTCAGCTTCTTTCGCGACGGCCCGGGCGCCTGAGGCAAAGCCGGCAACTCGTCGCCGTTTCCACCGCCAAACCCCGACATATCCGGCATGCCGGCCATACCAGCCACGCGCCGCATCATCTTGCCTTTGAGCCCGCCGCCACCACCGCCGCCAAACAATCCTGACGCGGAGAACTGCCGCATCATTTGTCGCATGTCGGTGTACTGCTTAATGAGCTGATTCACTTCAGCTACAGTCGTTCCAGAGCCACGCGCGATTCGCCGCCGGCGATTGGCATTCAGGATGCGATGGTCAGTACGCTCAACTCGCGTCATCGAGTCGATAATAGCCTCGGTGCGCTTTAACTCCTTCTCCATTTGCGCCGATTGCTCATCGTTCAACTGCGGCATGCCGATACCGCCCAGCAGTTGGTCGGGCAGAAGCTTCATGATTTTCGAAAACGAGCCGAGCTTCTTGACCTGGCGCAACTGCGAGCGAAAATCGTCGAGCGTGAATTCGTTCTTCTGCAGCTTCTTCAGCTGCTCTTCAGCTTCTGACTGATCGACTTTGGACTGAACCTCTTCAATCAGCGACAGGACATCGCCCATGCCCAGAATCCGTTGGGCAACTCGATCCGGATAAAAAGGCTCGAGCGCGTCGTACTTCTCGCCGACGCCGACGAACTTAACCGGCTGGCCGATCACCTGTTTGATGGAGAGCGCCGCGCCGCCGCGAGCGTCACCGTCCATTTTCGTAAGCACGACTCCGGTGATGCCGACGCGTCGATGAAATTCTTCGGCTGAACGAACCGCATCCTGACCTGTCATCGCGTCAGCGACGAACAATATTTCCACGGGACGCGTTTCAGCCTTGATTTGCTCGAGCTCGACCATCAAATCATCATCGATGTGAAGCCTTCCAGCGGTATCGATGAGAAGCGTGTCAAATCCTACTTGCTGAGCATGCTTATATGCCTCGCGGACGAGTGTCAGTGGATCGTTGGTCTCTGGTTGTTCAAAGATCTGCTGGCCAGTCGCCTTGGCGATGACCTTCAATTGCTCTCGCGCTGCTGGACGATAAACGTCAACTGATAGCAGCAGCGGTTTACGATCCTGGTTCTTAGCCAGCCAACGCGCGATCTTTCCGGTCGAAGTTGTTTTACCCGAGCCTTGCAACCCGACGATCATGACGACGTTGGGTATTTGCCTGGTAAAGACCAACCGGGACGACTGCCCGCCGAGCAACTGAACCAACTCGTCAAAAACGATCTTGACGACCTGTTCTGACGGCTTCAGTTCCTGCCAAACCTGCTGTCCTTCGGCTTTTTCTTTGACCGACGCAATAAAGTCTTTCGCGACTTTATAGTTAACGTCGGCTTCGAGCAGAGCCAGCCGGATCTCACGCAGAGCCGCGTCGACGTGTTCCTTGGTCAGCACGCCTTCGCCGCGCAAATTTTTCAGCGTCCGCTTTAGCTTATCGGAAAGCGACTCAAACATATGACTCTAGGAGACGTTCCGCGCCTCGGACGGAAACGCTGATGATAGCGGCCGACCCAAAAAAGTGCAAGGAACGCACCGGCTAGGGGCGGCAAGAAAAAGTAGGTAGTCGCTAAAACTGGAGGCCACGGCCTGGCGCCGTGGTAATTCACCTTGGTCGCTAACAGAGGCGGGACGAGATTTTTGGTGATGCCACGGGCTCGTCCCGTGGAGTGTTCACGCTTCATGCTGGTGGCAGGCGGCAACGTGAAATACCACGGGGCCAGCCCGTGGCCTCTTGCGAACCGATGGATCAGCCTGTTTTTGTAGCTGTGAACATGAAACACCACAGGGCCAGCCTGTTCTATGAAAGGGCTGTCAAGAAAAAACTTCTCCGAAGCTGGCCAGGCGACTAGGCG
>Ga0134125_10009608_pt1 | contig 10881 bp, 9 predicted proteins | sample KB31751_FD_96464 | JGI IMG/M metagenome (GOLD analysis project Ga0134125, IMG submission 96464) | Terrestrial soil microbial communities with excess Nitrogen fertilizer from Kellogg Biological Station, Michigan, USA - KB3-175-1 | ecosystem: Environmental > Terrestrial > Soil > Unclassified ...
AGAACTCGGTGTTCGATCCCAACGAGCTCGATCGCGAGCAGCAGGTGATCGTCCAGGAGATCGGCGCCGCGCGCGACAATCCCGACGACCACGTGTTCGACCTCTTCCAACAGGCGGCCTATCCCGACCAGCCGATCGGCCGCACGATCCTGGGCACCGTCGACTCGGTGAAGAGCTTTTCCGCCGAGACCATCCGCGACTACATGCAGCGCAACTATGTCGGCGACCAGATGGTCGTCTGCGCGGCCGGCAATGTCGAGCACGACGCCCTGGTCGACATCGCCAACAACCGCTTCCACGGCCTCAAGTCCGACGGCGCCCCGGTGCCGCAGAAGGCGCATTATATCGGCGGCGAGCAGCGGCTCCTCTCCGACCACGAGCAGGCTCACATCGTCCTCGGCTTCGAGGGCCGGGCCTACAACTCCGACGGCTTCTACGCCGCGCAGATCCTCGCTTCGATCCTGGGCGGCGGCATGTCCTCGCGCCTGTTCCAGGAGGTGCGCGAGAAACGCGGCCTCTGCTACTCGGTCTATGCCTTCCACTGGGCCTTCGCCGACAGCGGCATTTTCGGCGTTGCCGCCTCGACCGGCGAAAACGAGGTGACGGACCTGCTGCCGGTCGTTCTCGACGAGCTGGTGAAGGCGACCGAGACCATCACCGACGACGAGGTCCTGCGGGTCCGCAGCCAGATCCGCGCCGGACTGCTGATGTCGCTCGAGAGCCCGAGCTCCCGCGCTGGCCAGCTCGCCCGCCAACAGATCCTGTGGGGCCGCACCATTCCGCTGCAGGAGACGGTCGATCGCATCAACCGCATCACCGCCGACCGCGTGAAGCAGATCGCACGGCAGGTGCTCGACAAGGGCCAGGTCTCGCTTGCCGGCATCGGCCCGGTCGCCAAACTGCCCGACTACGAAATTATCGCCTCCCGCCTCAAGAACTAGTCCGCCGATGGTGATGCTCAACTGGTTCGTGCGCGACCCCACGCCCGTCCTCACGGGGTCGCGAGTGGTGCTGCGGGCGCCGCGCGCGCGCGACTACGAGGCATGGCGACAGCTTCGTCGCGAAAGCCGCGAGTTCCTCAAGCCCTACGAGCCGCGCTGGACCGAAGCCGACCTCAACCGCCAGGCCTTCGGTGCCCGCCTCATCCGCGGCCGCAAAGAGGCGAAGCGCGGTACCGATTTCTCATTTCTGATCTTCGACGCCACGGGGCCGCAGGAGGCCCTGGTGGGCGGCCTGACCGTCTCCAATATCCGCCGCCGCGCGGCGCAACATGCCAATCTCGGCTATTGGATGGGCGCACCCTTTGCCGGCAAGGGGCTGATGACCGAGGCCGTCGGCACCCTGCTGCCCTTCTATTTCGAGACGCTGCATCTTCACCGGCTGCATGCCGCCTTCCTGCCGCACAATATCGCCAGCCGTCGCGTCCTCGAAAAAAACGGATTCACCGAAGAGGGCTACGCCCAGAACTACCTGCAAATCGACGGGAAGTGGGCCGATCACGTGCTCTTTGCATTGACCCGCGAGCGATGGGACGCCCGCCCCAGATCGGCCGGGTCCTGAATGCTTGTCGTAGGGGGGAAACCCCGGTACCTAGATGGCCGGCGAAACGACGCGGGCAGGTTCACCATCAAACTAATCCGGCAGGCCCTCGCCTTCGCAGTGATGAGTATCTTCGTGCTGGCCGGGATCGCTCCCGCGACCGCATTCGAGGTTATCACCGCCCCGGAAGACGTGAACGCCGTCAACCTGACCTCCGCCGTCGAGATCCAGCCGGGCACCAACGGCAAGATCCAGCTGTCCACCGCGCCCGGTGAGGACGGCATTATCCGCCGCGTCGAAGTGCTGGCCACGCAGAACGGCACCAATCCCACCTGGGCCCTGTTCGCCATCAAGAACGATTCCGATGCGCAGATGGATCGCCTGCTCGTCGCGCCGTTCTTCCGCCTGCCGGGCTCGGCGGCGGAGCCGGGCTCCGGCTTCTTCCGCCCCGACCTGGGCTCCGAGCGCATCACCGCGCTGACCCCGAGCGCGGGCATCCGGCCGGTGCGTCTCGCCGACCGCGAGGCCGACGTCTATGACGTCACGCTCGACCCCGGCGCCACCGTTACCTTCGTCGCCGAGCTCAAGGGTACGACACTGCCCGAGCTTTACCTCTGGAAGCCCGACGCCTACCGCGACTACGTCAACTCCTTCACCTTGTTCCGCGGCGTTGTGATGGGCGTCGGCGCGTTGGCCGCCGTGTTCCTGACGATCATGTTCGTGGTCCGCGGCCGCGGTATCTTCCCGGCGACCGCCGCCTTCTCTTGGGCAGTGCTGGTTTACCTCTTGGTCGACTTCGGCGTCTTCGGTCCGTTGGTCGGGCTGTCGAACGGCGCGACGGCCCCATTCCGTGCAGCCTCCGAGGCGGGCATCGCCACGACTCTGTTCGCGTTCCTGTTCGTCTACCTCAACCTGCACCGCTGGCACTTCCGCTTCATCACATTGGCGCTGGCACTCACGGTGGTGTTCCTTGCCCTCTTCGGCCTCGCCTTCCTGCAGCCTTCGGTGGCGGCGACAATCTCGCGCCTGGTGCTCGCGCTGCTCGGCCTCACCGGCTTCTTCCTGATCCTGCTGCTGGCGCTGCGCGGCTACGACCGTGCGGTGCTCCTCGTGCCGACCTGGATCATCTTCATCGCCTGGCTGTTCTATGGCGCCCTGGTGATCACCGGCCAGGTCAGCAACGATGTGGCGCAGCCGGCCGTCGCCGGCGGTCTCGTGCTCATCGTCATGCTGCTCGGCTTCACCTCGGTGCAGCACGCCTTCTCGGAAGGGCAGGTGTCGATCGGCACCTTGAGCGAAGTCGAGCGGCGCGCCCTGGCGCTCACCGGCTCGGGCGACTTCGTCTTCGACTGGAACATCGAGCGCGACCGCGTCGCGGTGTCCGACGAACTCTGCATCCGTCTCGGCGAACGCCGCGGTGCCCTGCGCGGCGCCATCAAGCGCTGGCTGGATCGCGTCCATCCCGAAGACCGCGACCGCTTCAGAACGGCGTTTGACACGTTGGTCGAGCTGCGCCGCGGCAAGGTCTCGACCGATATCCGCCTGTCGGCGCACGATGGCAGCTACCGTAGCTTCCGCATGCGGGTGAAGCCCGTGCTCGGCGGCGACGGCCAGGTGAACCGCATCGTCGGCACGTTGCAAGACGTCAACGAGGATCGTGCCAGCCGCGACCGCCTCCTGCACGATGCCGTGCACGACAGCCTCACCGGCCTGCCCAACAAGCAGCTCTTTCTCGATCGGCTCGAGCGCGCGCTGACCCGCGCCAAGCTGCCCAACGGTATCAAGCCGGCAGTGTTTCTCATCGATATCGACCGCTTCATGGAGATCGAGGAACGCGTCGGCCACTCGGCGGCCGACTCGGTGCTTCTGGCCATCTCGCGCCGCGTCGCGCGGATCATGCGCCCGCTCGACACGGTGGCGCGGCTGAGCGGCGACCAGTTCGCGGTGATCCTTGCGTCGGAGGCGGCGGCCGGCAAGATCGCCGAAACCGCCGAGCAGATCCGCAAGGCGTTGAAGTCGCCCTTCAACTTCGGCGAGCGCGATCTGAGCCTCACCGCTTCGATCGGCGTTACCATCTATGACGGCAACCCGGCGACGGCCGAGGACGTGCTGCGCGATGCCGAACTTGCGATGTACTACGCCAAGCGCCTGGGCGGCGACCGTATCGAAGCCTATCGCGCCTCGGCCCGCTCGATCGCGGCCTATACCCGCGCCAGCGAAGAAGACCTCGATCGCGGCCTGCGCCACGGCGAGCTCGAGGTCCAGTACCAGCCGATCATGGACATCCACTCGGGCGAGATCGCCGGCGCCGAGGCGCTGATGCGCTGGAACCATCCGCAGCGCGGCATCGTCGCGCCGGAGGAGTTCGTGCCGCTGGCCGAGCGCACCGGCATGATCGAACGGCTTGGGCGCCTGGCCTTCGAGCAGGCCGCGGGCCAGACCCGCGAGTGGCTGCGCCAATTCCCGGTGCCGGAAGAATTCTTCGTCTCGGTCAATCTGTCGCCGGCCCAGCTCGCGACCGAAACCCTGCTCGCCGACATGCGCGCTCTGGTCAGCGAGAACCGCCAGGTCGCGTCCCATCTGAAGCTCGAAATCACCGAGGGCCAGGCGATGAGCAACCCGGAGCACTCGGCCTATATGCTGAGCGCGCTCAAGGCGATGGGTTTGCGGCTGGCGCTCGACGACTTCGGCACCGGCCACTCGTCGCTGAGCTACCTCCACCGCTTCCCGGTCGATACCATCAAGATCCCGGCGCCGTTCGTGCAGTTCGCCGACGACAGCGGCCTGGCCCATACCCAGGCCCCGATCATCCGCTCCATCGTGTCGCTGGCAACCGAGCTCGACCTCATCGTCATCGCCGAGGGCGTTGAAACACTCGAGGAGATCGAGCGCCTGCAGCAGCTCAACTGTCGGTACGCGCAGGGCTTCGCCTTCGGCGCGGCGATGAGCGGCGTCGAGTTCGGCAAGAAGCTCGCCGCGCAGTTCGGACGCTAGGTTAAAACAATGCTCTTACGCGTGCCCCGCCGCGCCGCTGAGGGTAGCGCGCGTGATGCCGAGCTGGCTCAACGCCAGATCGTAGCGGGCATTGAGGGCAGTTCCGAACAGTAGGTCGCGGGAGTAGGGAACAGTCAGCCAGCCGTTGAGTGCAAGCTCATTTTCGAGCTGCCCCGGCGCCCAGCCGCAATAGCCGAGCGCGAACACTGCGTCCGCCGGCGCATTGCGATACGCCATCGCCTTCAGCACATCGAGGGTGGCCGTGAGGCAGATCTCGTCGTTGACAGCGTAGGAGTTGCCTTCGCGGAAATAGTCGGGCGAATGCAGCACGAAGCCGCGGCCCTTCTGCACCGGGCCGCCGCGCAGCACCTCGCGCTCCCGCACGCTGTCGGGCATCCGGATGGCTTCGTCGTTCTCGCTGATGCCGAGCTCTTCGAGCACGTCGCTGAAATGCATATCCTCGACGGGCTGGTTGATCACGAGGCCCATGGCGCCCTCGTCGCCGTGGCCGACGACATAGATCACCGTCTCGCGGAAGCGCTCGTCGCCCATTCCGGGCATTGCCACCAGAAACTGCCCCTTGAGGGAATCCATCGACCCGTCTCCGTCACGTCCAATCTACTCAACGCCGCGTTTGCGGCAATATGCCGGTAACAAAGCGCTGATCCATCGTGGCTTCTTTGCCGCGCTAGTCTTGTGGTAACCAAACCCCATGCTGCGACCGCTGCTGTTGACCTTTGTGACGCTTGCCGCCTCGCCCGCCTTGGCCGGCGCGACGCCTTGGCAGGAAATCGCGCCCGACGCCCGGGCGCGGCTGATCTCGTCCGATACGCTCAGCAACGGCGCGCTGCTCGCCGGGCTCGAAATCGATATGCCCTCGACCAGCAAGACCTACTGGCGGGTGCCGGGCGAGTCCGGGATCCCCACCACCTTCGATTTCTCGGCGTCAACCAATGTTGGCACGCCCGCTATCGACTGGCCTTTTCCTTCGGTCGACCACACCGGGGGGCTGACCGACTATGTCTACCGCGGTCCGGTGGTGATCCCCATCGAGCTCAAGCCGGGGCAGGGGGCGGCCGGCCTCGAAGTCTCGATCGTTTTGGGCATTTGCTCCGATATCTGCGTTCCGGCACAGGCGAAGTTCAACCTGCCCATCGATCCAGCCCATCCCGACGCGGCGCAGTCTATCCGCCTTTCGCAGGCCGAAGCGCAGGTGCCTATCGCCTGGGACAAAGCCGATCCGCCCTTTGGGGCAGTGACGGCTACACCGGATGGGATCGCGATCACCGATCCAAGCCCGAACATCGATCCGACCGGCCTCATCGCCGACATCGGCGATCCGGCCATCCTCTTCTCCACGCCGCAAAAAAGCCCGGATGGAACCCTATGGACCTTGAAGCTGCTGGGTGATGCGGCAGGGGTCAAACTTGAGGGGCGGGCGGTTCAATTGTCATTCGCGACGCCGATGGGCTCCTATTCGGTCACTCGCCAGATCGCGGCACCCTCGCACTGAAGCGCCCCAGCAGGAAACCGGACAGCGCAGATGATCCAACCCGGCGACAAGCTGCCGTCCGTCTCCGTTAAGCTCATCGATGCCAGGTCCGTGAACGACGTCGATACGCTCGAGATCCTGGGTCATGGCCGCGTCGTGCTGTTTGCGGTGCCTGGCGCCTTCACGCCGACCTGCGATACCGCGCATCTTCCCGGGTTCGTCGCCAATGCGGGCAAGATCCGTGCTATGGGCGTCGATCGCATCGTCTGCGCCGCGGTGAACGATCACTACGTTCTGAAGGCCTGGGCCGAGCGATCCGAGGCATTAGGCAAGGTCGATTTCATCGCGGATCCCTCGGCGCAATTCGCCGAAGCCATGGGTCTTGCCAAGGATTTTCCGGCCTTGGGAGGCCGGCGGTTCGCCCGCTTTGCCATGATCATCCACGCCGGCGTGGTCGAAGACCTATTCGTGCAGGACGTCGCCGGGGTGACAGTCAGCGGTGCGCCTGCCATTCTGCTTGCCCTGCAGGCGGAAGCAGTCCAGTGATGCGTGCGACGGGGGGTAGTGCAGTGGGTTCGACAGCAATCGGTCTTCGTTTGGCGGGTGTGGCGGCCTTGGGCGCGCTGCTTTCGGCCTGCTCGATGGGCGGGATGTTCGGTGGCGGCCAGCCATCGCCGACCACGCAGGCGCTGCAGAACGCGACCGCGACTCCCGACCAGATCGCCGCGATGAGTCCGGCGCTCCCCGCCATCGCCACGCAGTGCCCGCCGATCAAGGTGCGGCCGGGCGCCGAGGCCGTCTACTATTACGGCAAAGGGCAGATCGGGAATCCGCACGACCTGCAGTACCAGGCCGTGATCGACAAGCAGTCGCGCAACTGTACCGTGTCCAACGGCCTCATCACCGTGAAGATGGGGGTTGTCGGCCGGTTGATGCTCGGACCCTCGGGCGACCAGACCAGCGTCGAGCTGCCGTTGCGCTTTGCCGTCGAGCGCGCCGATTCGACGCCGCTCTATTCCGAGCTCTACCAGATCCCGGTGACCGTCCAGCCGTCGACGCAATCGTCCGATTTCGTGAAGGTCGTCGACAACGTACAGATTCCATACGTATCGGGCGACGACATCACCATCTGGGTCGGCTTCGATTCCACCGCCGACAAGAAGAAGTCCTGAGTCCGGCCTGGGGGCGATTGACTTCGCCTCGCCGAACTCGTCAGGATAAGACGACTGCGGGAGAGACCACGCTCGTCGTGGCGCCGAAGGAGCAACCGCCCCGGAAACTCTCAGGCAAAAGGACCGCGTCGACCAAGATGGCCAGCGAAGCCGAGGCTTCAGCCATCGATAGAATCGAGCCTCTTGGGGCTCACTCTGGAAAGCGAGTGGCAACACTCCACCGAAGGAGCAACCGGAGCATAGGCTCTCCGGGAAATCTCTCAGGTTAGTGGACAGAGGGGGCACGGCCGGCAAGGGTCGCCTTGCAGGCATTCGTGCAACCGACCCTTGGGTGTCCCGTGTCAGAGACCGCAGGCGAATCTCTCAAGACTGTCGTCCTCAACGACGAGCACATCAGGCTTGGCGGCCGCATGGTGCCGTTCTCCGGCTACAGCCTGCCGGTGCAATATCCGACCGGCATCATTGCCGAGCACAAATGGACCCGCGAGCACGCCGGCCTGTTCGACGTCTCGCACATGGGCCCAAGCCTCTTGATGCTCAATGACAAGTCCGGCGACCCCGAGCGCGACCACGCGGCGATCGCGGCGCTGGTCGAGCCACTGGTCACCGCCGACATCGCGGGCCTGAAGCCCGCGCAGATGCGCTATACCCTGCTGCTCAACGACGAAGGCGGCACGCGCGACGACCTGATGATCGAGCGGCCCGCGGACCCAAAGTGGGCCGGCACGCTCTACATCATCGTCAACGCCGGCACGAAGCAGGCCGACTGGGCGCTGATCGAAGCCGCCACCGCTGGCCGCGCCACGCTGCAGCGCGCCGACGACGGTGGCCTGCTCGCGCTGCAGGGGCCGGAGGCCGTGGCCGTCGCCGAAGCGTTGATCCCCGGCGTTGCCGGCCTCGGTTTCATGACCTGCCGCAGCTTCGATTGGAGCGGCACGCAGCTCATCATTTCGCGCTCCGGCTATACCGGCGAAGACGGCCTCGAAATTCTGGTCGAGGCCGAGAAGGCCGTGCAGCTCTGGAATGCACTTCTATCCGATCCGCGCGTCAAGCCGATCGGCCTCGGTGCCCGCGACAGCCTGCGACTCGAAGCGGGCCTGCCGCTCTACGGCCACGACCTCGACGATACCGTCTCGCCCATCGAGGCGGGGCTCAACTTTGCGGTCAGCAAGCGTCGCCGCGAAGCCCGCGATTTTCCCGGCGCCGCGCGTATCCTCAGCGAGATATCGGGCAACCTCACGCGCATCCGCGTCGGCCTGTTCGTCGAGGGCGCGCCGGCACGCGAGAACACCACCATCTTCGACATGCGCGGCAGCGGCGTCGGCCGCATCACCTCGGGCGGCTTCTCGCCGTCGCTGAACCGCGCCATCGCGCTCGGCTTCGTCACCCCCGGCCACGAGGCGCCGGGCACCCAGCTCCAGGTCGAGGTGCGCGGGCGACTGCAGCCCGCCACCGTCGCCGCGCTCCCCTTCGTTTCCCACCGCTACGTCCGGAAGGCCACCGCATGACCACCAGATTCACCGAAGACCACGAATACATCCGCGTCGACGGCGCGACCGGCACCGTCGGCATCACCAACTACGCGCAGGACCAGCTAGGCGACATCGTCTTCGTCGAGCTGCCCAGCGTCGGCCAAAAGCTCAAGAAGGGCGACGAGGCCGCGGTCGTCGAGTCGGTGAAGGCCGCCTCCGAGATTTATTCGCCGGCCTCGGGCACCGTGATCGAAGTGAACTCCGCGCTTGCCAGCGAGCCCGGGCTGATCAACAGCTCCGCCGATGCCGATGGCTGGATCTACAAGCTGCGCCTCGACAACGCCGCCGAGCTCGACAGCCTGATGGACGACGCGGCCTACAAGAAGCACACGGCGTAGTTCAGTGTTTGTGGCAGAGACAAGACGATGAGATACCTCCCCCATTCCGAAGCCGAGCGGGCGCAGATGCTCGCCGTGATCGGCGCGACGTCGGCCAACGATCTCTTCGGCGCGGTGCCCAGATCGGCGCTGCTCGGCAAGCCGGTCGACCTCCCGCCGCATGCTGCCGAGTTCAGCGTCGAGCAGCATATGGGCGCGCTCGCGTGGAAGAACCACGCGGCGGGTGACGGCCCGTTCTTCGTCGGTGCCGGTGCCTATCGTCATCACGTGCCGGCGACGGTGGATCATCTGATCCAGCGCAGCGAGTGGCTCACCGCCTATACGCCGTACCAGCCGGAAGTGTCGCAGGGCACGCTGCAGATGCTGTTCGAGTTCCAGACGCAGGTCGCACACCTGACCGGCATGGAGGTTGCGAACGCCTCGATGTACGACGGCTCGACCGCCACCGCCGAGGCTGTGCTGATGGCCCGGCGGCTGACACGCCGCGACAAGGTGATCCTGTCGGGCGGCCTCCATCCGCACTACCGCGACGTCGTATCAACCTACATGGACAATTCGCCGAGCCTGATCCGCCTCCCGGCCTCACCGGAAGGGCAGGGCGACATCCTCAACCAGATCGACGACGATACCGCTGCCATCGTCATCCAGACGCCCGACTTCTTCGGTCATCTGCGCGACCTGCGGAAAGCCGCCGATGCCGCGCACGCGCAAGGTGCGCTGCTGATCGTCGTGGTCACCGAGGTGGTTTCGCTCGGGCTCATCGAAGCGCCCGGCGCACTCGGCGCCGATATCGTCGTGTGCGAAGGCCAGTCCATCGGCAACGCTCTCAATTTCGGCGGCCCCTATGTCGGCTTGATGGCGACGCGCAAGGACTTCGTCCGCCAGATGCCGGGGCGGCTGTGCGGCGAAACCGTCGATGCCGACGGCCGTCGCGGCTTCGTGCTGACGCTGTCGACGCGCGAGCAGCATATCCGCCGCGAGAAGGCGACCTCCAACATCTGCACCAATTCCGGCCTCTGTGCGCTGGCCTTCTCGATTCACATGGGCCTGCTCGGCGAAGCGGGATTCACCCGGCTGGCCCGGCTCAACCACGCGCGCGCCGTGGCGCTCGCCAAAGCGCTGCGCGAGCTGCCGGGTGTGGAGCTGCTCAATCGAAGCTTCTTCAACGAGATGACTATCCGCCTGCCGGTGCCTGCTGCGCCGGTGGTCGAAATGCTCGCGCGGGCGGGTGTGCTCGCCGGCGTGCCGGTGAGCCGTCTTGTCCCCGACGACCCCAACGTCGCAAACCTCATCGTGCTCGCCGCGACCGAGCTCACGAGTGACGACGATATCGACACGCTGGCCGACTGCCTCGCCGCAGCGCTGGCGGAGGACGCATCATGAGCATGAACACGCAAGGCCGCCCCACCGGACCGGGCACGGAAGGCGCCAGTATCGCCGCCGGCTCCTCGCTGCTGCCCGATGAGCCGCTGCTGTTCGAGATCGGCGACACCGAGCATTCCGGCGTCGACCTGCCCGAGGCCAGCGTCAGCGACGAGTTCCTCGCCGGCTTCCGCCGCCGCACTCCGCTCGATCTTGCCGGTCTCACCGAGCCCGAAGCGATGCGCCACTATGTGCGCCTGAGCCGCCGCAACTACTCGATCGACAGCGGCATGTATCCGCTGGGCTCGTGCACGATGAAGCACAACCCGCGGCTCAACGAGAAGATGGTGCGGCTCCCCGGCTTCGCCGACATCCATCCGCTGCAGCCGGTCTCGACCGTGCAGGGCGCCCTCGAGCTGATGACCGAGCTGAGCCACTGGCTGATGACGCTC
>Ga0134125_10009609_pt1 | contig 10880 bp, 13 predicted proteins | sample KB31751_FD_96464 | JGI IMG/M metagenome (GOLD analysis project Ga0134125, IMG submission 96464) | Terrestrial soil microbial communities with excess Nitrogen fertilizer from Kellogg Biological Station, Michigan, USA - KB3-175-1 | ecosystem: Environmental > Terrestrial > Soil > Unclassified ...
ACGAATCCGAGATCGAGCACCTTCTCGATGTTGGAATCGGGATCGACCTTGGTGCGCGTCAGGCGCTTGGCCTCGATCAGCCGCCCGTCCTTGCCCGAGATGCCGACGGCGGTGCCACCGGCCGCGTTGATGGCGGTGACGATCGCCTTGTTGATGCTGCCGGCCAGCACCATCTCGACCACCTCGACGGTGGTCTGGTCGGTGACGCGCAGGCCGTCGACGAAGGCGCTCTTGATGTGCAGCCGCTCGAGCATGTTGCCGATCTGCGGCCCGCCGCCATGCACCACCACCGGATTGATGCCGACCTGCTTCAGCAGCACGATGTCGCGCGCGAAGAGATCGGCGAGATGCTCGTCACCCATGGCGTGGCCGCCATATTTCACGACCACCGTGCGGCCCGAGAAGCGGCGCATGAAGGGCAAGGCCTCGATCAGGATCTCGGCCTTGGCGAGCCATTGCGTGGCTTCCGCCGGATCGGAGCGGTGGGCGGACTGATCGGGCAAAGCGGAATTGGGCACGGACATAAGCTCAGCAGTTGGCCCCGGGCCGGGGGTGCGCATCATGCGGAGATCGGCTGTTGAATGCCACCCCTTGGCGTAACCCGGCCGGACTTGGCGCCAGCTTGTGCGGGAATCCGCTCGATGCTATATTTGCTAGCAGTTCTAGCACCGGGGTTATCCGATGGCCAGTCTCCATGTCCGGAATGTCGCGGATGAGCTGATCGCCCGACTCAAGCGACGGGCGGCGCGCCATGGCCGTTCGGCCGAGGCGGAGCATCGGGAAATTCTGAGACAGGCGCTCAGCGCGGAATCCGAGCCGTCGTTCTGGGAGCTTGCCGCCGAGCTGCGCAAGCTCACGGCGGGCCGCAAGCACACGCCGTCCGAAGTGTTGCAGCGCGAGGGCCGGGACGAGCGGTGACGCGCTACATCATCGATGCGAGCGTCGCGATCAAGTGGTTCGTGCCGGAAGACGGCTCAGAGCATGCTCTGACACTCGCGCGAGGACATCGTCTCGTTGCGCCTGACCTGTTGGTCGTCGAATGCGCCAACATCCTCTGGAAGAAGGCGCGACGGTCCGAGATTTCAAAGGACGATGCCTCGCTCGCCGGTCGCCTGCTCGAGCGAGCCGAAATCGAGCTCGTTCCCATGCGTGATCTGGTTGCCAAATCTATCGAGTTCGGGATCGAACTCGACCATCCGGCCTACGACTGCGTCTATTTGGCGCTCGCCTCGAATTTGGCCTCTCCGTTCGTCACGGCCGACGAGAGCCTGATACGAAAAATTGGACGGGGCCGCGCACGTCGTCTCGGCTTCTCACTTCTCACAATCGGGGAAGCTGCCGGCAGTTAGCGCGACTCAGCCTTGGGCGAGCTCCGCCAACGCCGCCCGCAGCTCGGGGATGCCGGTGCCGGTCTCGGCGCTGGTCGCCAGCACGGTCGGATGGGCGGCCGGCCGCTTGGCGAGCAGGCCTTGCGTCGCGGCGAGGATCTTGTCGCGCTCGGGCGGGCGCAGCTTGTCGGCCTTGGTCAGCACCAGCTGGTAGGAGACGGCGGCCTTGTCGAGCCGGTCCATCATCTCGCTGTCCTTGTCCTTCACGCCGTGCCGCGCATCGACCAGCAGGATCAGGCGGCGCAGCGGCACGCGGCCCTTGAGATAGAGCTCGATGAGCTCGGTCCAGCGCGCGATCTCCGTCTTCGGCGCCTCGGCATAGCCGTAGCCCGGCATGTCGACCAGCAGCACGCGGCCGGCGAGATCGAAGAAGTTGAGCTGGCGTGTGCGGCCCGGCGTGTTGGAGATGCGCGCCAGCGTGTTGCGGCCGGTCAGCGCGTTGATGAGGCTCGACTTGCCGACATTCGAGCGGCCGAGAAAGGCGATCTCGGGCAAGCTCGCCGGCGGCAGCCTGGCGAGCTCGGCGGCCGCCGCGACGAATTGGCATTCGCCGGCGAAGAGCAGCCGGCCCTGTTCGAGAGTGGCGGGATCGGGCTGATCGCCCATGCGCTTGTTCCGTGGCCTAGGCCACGCCGGCGCGGCGCATGATCACCCATTGCTGCGCGATCGACAGCGTGTTGTTCCACGCCCAGTAGATGACGAGGCCGGCCGGGAAGTTCGCCAGCATCACCATGAACATGAGCGGCATGAACATGAACACTTTCGCCTGGATGGGGTCGGCCGGCGTCGGGTTCAGCCTCTGCTGCAGGAACATCGTGACGCCCATGATCAGCGGCCAGATGCCGAGATGCAGCATTTGCGGCGCGTGCCAGGGAAACAGACCGAACAGCTCGAAGATGTTGGTGTGATCGGGCGCCGAGAGATCGTGGATCCAGCCGTAGAAGGGCGCGTGCCGCATCTCGATGGTGACGAACAGTACCTTGTAGAGCGAGAAGAAGACCGGGATCTGCAGCACGATGGGCAGGCAGCCCGACAGCGGATTCACCTTCTCCCGCTTGTAGAGCGCCATCATCTCCTGATTGATCTTCACGCGATCGTCGCCGTACTTCTCCTTCAGATCGGTCATGATCGGCTGCAGCTTCTTCATCTTGCTCATCATCCGGTAGGAGCGGTTGGCGAGCGGGAAGAAGAGGATCTTGACGCTGAGCGTCAGCAGCAGGATGGCGATGCCGAAATTGCCGACCTGGCGATAGAACCAGTCCATCAGCTGGAAGATCGGCTTGGTGAGGAAGAAGAACCAGCCCCAATCGACGGCGTAATCGAAGCGCTGGATGCCGAGATCCTGCTCATAGGCCTGCAGCAGCCGCACTTCCTTGGCGCCGGCGAAGAGCCGCGTCGTCGCCTCCGCCGTCCCACCGGCCTTGAGCTCGCGCGCCTCACCGAGATAGTCGGCCTGATATTTGTCCATCCCGTCGGCCTGGCTGTGGGCGAAGCGCGTCTTCACCGTCTCGCCCTGGTCGGGAATCAGCGCCGCCAGCCAGTATTTGTCGGTGATGCCGAGCCAACCGCCCTTGGTGTCCTCGGCCTTGCTGCCGACCTTCTTGAGATCGTCGTACTTTTCCTCGTGCAGCGTGCCCTGGATCACGCCGAGCATCCCTTCGAACAGGATGTAATAGCCGAGCGTCTTGGGCGTGCCGGTGCGCGAGACCAGCGCATAGGGATAGAGTGTCACATCGGTGCTGCCGTGATTCTCGACATGCTGCGCGACGGTGATCATGTAGTTCTGGTCGATGGTATATTGCCGGATGAAGCGCAGGCCCTGGCCATTGTCCCAGCTGAGGGTCACCGGCTGGTCCGGCGTGAGCGTGTCGCGATCGGCCTGCCAGCGCGTGTCCGGGCCGGGCAGAGCGACGCCGGTGCCGTCGGCGATCCAGCCGATCTCGCCGAAATAGGAATCCTCGAGCCCCGGCGGCTTGAACAGCACGACGGCCGGGCTCGAAGGATCGACGTCCTCGTGATAGGTCGAAAGGGTGATGTCGTCGACGCGGGCCCCGATGAGCGAGATCGAGCCGCTGACGCGCGGCGTATCGATGCGCACGCGCGGGCTTGCAGCCAGGACCTGCTCGCGTGTCTTGCCGGCCGCCGCCGCTGCGCCCGCCGCGGGTGCCGAGGCCGGCGCGGTGGCGGCCGGAGCCGGCGCCGCGGGCGCCGGGGCGCTGCCCTTTGCCGGCTCTGTGGTTTCGGGCTGCGCCGCCTGGCGCGCCTGCTGGTGGGGGATCTCGTAGAGATAGTTGAAGCCCAGCATGATCGCCAAAGAGATGGCGATCGCGAGTATCAGATTCTTCTGTTCCATCATTTCAAACGGGTCCGGGCTTCTTCTGGCTGCGCGGGCAACCGCGTGGTTGTTCAGCGCGTGGAGGGGTGCTGCGTCGCGGGCGGCACCGGATCATAGCCGGAGCCGCCCCAGGGATGGCAGCGGCCCAGGCGCTTCATCGAGAGGAGGCCGCCTCTGAGGGCGCCGTGCTGGGCCAGCGCCTCCATGGCATAACGCGAGCAGCTCGGATCGAAGCGGCAAGCCATCGGCAGCAACGGCGAGAGGGTGAGCTGATAGAGCCGCACCAGCCCGCGTAGCGCGAGCGCCGCCGGGGTCATGCGGTCTCTCCCGGCTCGCGCCAGGCGCGCACGCGCCTCAGCGCCGCCTCGAGGTCCTCCAACAGCTGCGCCCAAGGTCGCGCCGCGGTCTCGTTGCGGGCGATCAGCACATAATCGCGTCCCGGCTTGGCGTGGCTCGGCATCAGCGACGCGGCCGCCGCCCGCAGGCGCCGGCGGGCGCGGTTGCGGACCACCGCATTGCCGACCTTGCGGGTGGCGGTGAAGCCGACGCGCGGCGGCGCCTCGGCCGCATCGGGCTGGCTCGCCACCTGCAGCACCAGCCCCGGCAGGGCTGCCTTGTGCCGCGCCGCGGCGGTACGGAGAAAGTCGGAGCGACGCTTCAGTCGTGTGGGGGCTGCGCGCATCGGGGGATCCGAGCGTGAGCCGGGGTCTAGGGTCAAAAACCCTAGGCCGAGAGGCGCTTGCGGCCGCGGGCGCGACGGGCGTTGATGACGTTCCGGCCACCGACCGTCGCCATCCGCGCGCGGAAGCCGTGCCGCCGCTTGCGAACCAGCTTGCTCGGCTGATAAGTACGTTTCACGGTAATTCTCCGATCGAAAAGCGGTGTTCGTATAGAGGAGTTGCCGACCCTGAGTCAACCGAAGGGGTCGGGAGGGCGGCGAGGCTTATCGTCCCGGCTTTTGCGTTGCCGCCGGCCGGGCTTGCGGGCTATGTGAGGCCGGCCGCCGGCTGCGACAAGAAGCGCTGACCGTCGCCGCTCGGCCCTGCCCGGCTGCGGGCGGCTAATCCGCCGCCGCCATCGGCCCGGCCGCGACCGGGCCGCGACGGTCAATCAGCGTTATTTGGGAACGGCCAGCTTGCATCCGCCCTGGTCGAGCGGCCGGAAGGCGACCTCGCCGGGAATGGTTCTGAGGATCTTGAAGTAATCCCACGGCCCGCGCGATTCGGCGGGGCTCTTCACCTCGACCAGATACATGTCGTGGATCATGCGGCCGTCGGCGCGGATATGGCCGTTCTCGGCGAAGAAATCATGCACCGGCAAGGCGCGCATCTGCGCCATCACCGCATCGGCCCGGACGGTGCCGGCCGCGGCGACGGCGCGCAAATAATGCAGCACCGCCGAATAATCGCCCGCCTGCACCATCGACGGCATGCGCTCGGTGATGGCAAGGAAGCGGCGCGAGAAGGCGCGTGTCGCCTCGGTGCGATCCCAGTAGAAGGCGGTGGTGCGAATCACGCCGTGCGCCTGCGCCAGACCGAGGCGATGCACATCCTCGACATTGAGGAAGGGCGCCGCCACGCGTTGCTCGCCGTCGGTCAGGCCCAAGGCGACCGCCTGACGCACCAGCTCCTGCGTGTCGTGGCCCGAGGAGGCGACGGCGAGGACCTTGGCGCCGCTCGCCTTGGCGGCGCCGACGAAGCTCCCGAAGTCGGTGATGCCGACGGGATGGCGAGCGCGGCCGATGACGCGTCCGCCGGCCGCGGCGACGGCCTGCTCGGTCTCGCGCGCGACGGTCTGGCCATAGGCATAGTCGGCGGCCAGAAGAAACCAGCTGTCGCCGCCGGCCGCCACCATGGCGGTGCCCGTCGCCGAGGTCAGCGCGTAGGAATCATAGACGTAGTGCACGGCGGTCGGCGAGCAGCGCGCGCCGGTGAGATCGGGCGAGCCGGCGCCGGTGACCATGATGATGCGGTTCTTCGCCTGCGCCAGCGCCTGGACGGCGAGCGCCACCGCCGAGTTGGTAAGGTCGAGGATCATGTCGACATGGTCGACGTCGAACCAGGCCCGTGCGATGTCGCGCCCCCGGCTGGGCAGGTTGCGGTGGTCGCCGAAAAAGAGGCGGACCGGCTTTCCGAGCACGCTGCCGCCGAAATCGGCGATCGCCATCTCGGCCGCGACGCGGGCCCCGTCGCCGGAATAATCGGCATAGATGCCGGAGGCGTCGGTCAGCACGCCGATTTTCACGCCCTGGTCGGCGGTGCCGGCGAGCCCCGCAGTCGGCCAGAGCAGAAGCAGCGAAAGAAGGCCGGCGCGCAGGTCCATGGGCGGAACCTTACACCCGCATTAAATTCCTGTAACGAAGTTCGTTAATGCAGCGCCGGTGCTGCGCCTGCCGGCGCCAGGCCGAAGGCGCTCGGGCCGCCGGCCTAAAGGAGATGCAGGGCCGCCTGGCTCGCCAGAAGAAGGGCGCCAAGGACAAGGGCCGGCGCGGTCAGCACCAGCACGCTCCAGCCGAGCAGATCCTCGGAGTCGGGCAAGGCGCGGCGAACGGCCGGCCGGCGGTCGTGCAAGCGCGGCTCGTCATCCATGATGGCCTCGCACCAACCGGGCTGATCGGCGGGATAGCGCGCCATTCCGTTCTCCCCGGACGCGGCATGGTCGAAATCCCAAGGCATGGCGCCCTCATCCCGCTATCGTTACTTGCGGTAAACAGCAACGCCACCGGCGCTGTTCGGGCGGACGCAAGAAATTCATCGATGATCTTGAAGAAAAACCTTCGGGATACTTCAAAGAAACAAGAAGCGATTTTTGCCCAATTTTGCGGGAACGCCGGGACAGGGCGCGCCAGCCTGTGACATGCTGGCCCCGAGATGGCGCGGAGTCCGACGAGCGGGAATGCGGCGAGCGACTGGGTTGCGGAGCTCGGTGAGCGCCAGACTCTGAGCTGGGGTCCCGGCGAGCTGTTGTTCCGCCAGGGCGACGAAGCCGACTGCGCCTATCTTCTGGAATCCGGCGAGGTCGAGGTCATCGTCGATACGCCGCTCGGCTCGCTCGTCATCGCGCTGCTGCAGCCACCGCAGATCGTCGGCGAGATCGCGCTGTTCTGCGAGGCGCCGCGCTCGGCGACGGTGCTCGCCAAGACGGCGGTGACGGCGCTCAAGCTCACGCGCGAGGCGCTCATCGATGCGGCGCAGAAAAGTCCCGCCGCGGCGCATGCGATCATCAGCAGCCTCGGCAACCGCCTCGCCGGCCAGAATGCGTCGGTGGCGCTGCTGTCGACCGCGGCGCGGGCGCTCGGCGAAGGCAAGGCCGACAGCGCCGCGGTGGCGCGGCTGCTCGAGGAGGCGGATCGCAAAGGGCCGCTTTCCACCCTCTTCCGCCAGGTCGTGAACGCGCTCGAAGCCCGGCGCATGCATGAGATGGAGCTCGAGCTCGCCGCCAAGGTGCAGCGGGCGATCCTGCCGAAGCGGCTGGAGAACGAGGACTTCACGCTCGAGGGCGAGATGCGCTCGGCGAAGGAGATCGGCGGCGATTTCTACGACTTCTTCATCCATTACGACGATCACGTGGTGTGCGTGATCGGCGATGTGTCGGGCAAGGGCGTGCCCGCCTCGCTGTTCGCCGCGAGCACGCGCACCGCCATCCGCTCGCTGAGCCTGGTCGCCGACGATCCCGCGGCGACGGTGCGCCTCACCAACCGGTTCCTAGCCGAAAGCAATCACGAGAACCTGTTCGTGACCCTGTTCGTCGGCGATCTCGACCTCGAGACCGGGCTGCTTTCCTATTGCAATGCCGGCCATGAGGCGCCCTTCATCCTGCGCGGCACGGCGCCGCCGCTCCGGCTGCCGCCGACCGGTCCCGCCGTCGGCATCCTCGAGAGCTTCGATTACGAGCCGCACACGATCCAGCTCGAGCCGGGCGATCTCCTCTTCGCCATCACCGATGGCGTCACCGATGCGGTCGATGCCGAGGATCGCCGCTTCGGCGAAGAGCGGCTCGAAGCGCTGATCACCGCCAGCCGCAAGCGTCCGGCGGCCGAGCTGATCGCCGACGCCTTCGCCGCCCTGGCGAGCTTCGAGGGCGGTGCCGAGCCCTTCGACGACATCACCTTCCTGGCTTTGAGCTTCCACCCGGCTTGACGCCACTATCCAGGGCGGGCGCCGGCGCGAAGCTCAGGGAGAGGAGGTTCAGCCCGTCTTTGCACGCATAGCCCATCCCATCCGAGAATTGGCGCATCAGCGTGATGCCGCTGCCGCCCGGTCGCGCCTCCTCGAGCGAGCGTGCTCGCGGCGGCGGCACGAAGCGCACGGGATCGAACGGCGCGCCATTGTCCTCGATCTCGAGCAGCAGGCGGCCCGCGCTGTTCGACAGGCGCAGGCGAATGCGCGGCGCCGCGGTGGCGGCGAGCCCGTGCGTGATGATGTTGGCCAGCGCTTCCTCGAGGCAGAGCTCGACATCCTTCAGCCGGCCCCGCGGCACCACGCCTGCTTCGCCGAGCGCCGCCGCCCAGCGCGCCGCGCGTGCCAGATCGCTCGGCGCTCCGCCGAGGTCGAGCTCGTGAACGGTGCTGCGCTCAGCCAAAAACCGGGACGACCTCTAATGGCTGACGGCGGCAATCGCCGCCTGCTCGTCGTGGAGGATGGGGATCAGCAGGTTGGTGCCGCTCGAGACCAGGACCTTCTCGACATGGTTCTCGGGCGACAGCACGACCATCTTGCCCTGCTTGCCGCGGATCACCTTGGCGCCGGTGATCAAGGTGCGCAGGCCCATCGAGGCGAGGAAGTCGACCATGGACAGATCGACGATCACGGCGCGCTCGGTGCCGGCGATGGTGTTGAAGCGGAGATCGACCTCGGCCGCGCCGGCGACATCGAGCCGGCCCTTGAGCCGCACCTTGGTCACCCCGCCTGCCAGCTCCTCGACCTCGATCGTCGCATGTGCCATGGCCCGCCCTCGCTTCGTCTCGGCGATTCCTCGCAGCTTGCGCGACGCTTGTCCACCGCGCCTCCGGCGCCGGCTGCGACCCTCGGGATCTGGCATGATCGAGCAAGGAAGGATACTCTCCGGACCCGGATTGCGGGCGGTTTCGGGGAAGCGGTCGGGGTGCGGGCGTCGCGGGTCACATCTTCTCTTCTAGCGCTGCTCCTGGTCGCATTGTTGCTCGGCAGGGGCGCGCTCGCCGCGGACACGCCGGTGCCGCGCTTTTCCGCCTTGCGCTTCGACCGGGTCAATCTGCGCGTCGGGCCCGGCACCAACTTTCCCATCGAATGGGTGCTCACCCGCCGCAACATGCCGGTCGAGGTGATCGCCGAATATGAAGCCTGGCGCCAGGTGCGCGACTGGCAGGGCACCGAAGGCTGGGTGCGCGAGAACAGCCTCACCAGCCGGCGCACCGGCATCGTGCTCGGCTCGGTTCGCCTGCTCTACCGCGCGGCGGGCGATCTCAGCCAGGCGGTGGCGCAGGTCGAGCCCGGCGCCATCGGCCAGCTGCTGGGCTGCGAGGGCGAGTGGTGCCGCCTCGATTTCGCCGGCAATCGCGGCTATCTCAAGCGCGGTGAGTTCTGGGGCGCCTATCCCAACGAGACGCTGAAGTAGGAGGGGTCGTGGAACGCCGCCCCCTCGGACGCAGCGGGCTCGCTTTTTCCCTCCTCGGCTTCGGCTGCGGCTCGAATGGCGGGCTCATGGTGCGCGGCGATGCTGCCGAGCAGGAGCGCGCCGTGGCCCGCGCCATCGCGCTCGGCGTCACCTATTTCGACACCGCGCCCACCTATGGCGAGGGCGAGTCCGAGCGCAATCTCGGGCGCGTGCTGAAAGCTCTGAAGCCCGATGTTCTGGTCGGCTCCAAATATCGCCTGCCGGCCGAGCCGGGCGAAATCGCCGCCGCCGTTCCGCGCTCGCTCGAAGCGAGCCTCGCTCGGCTCGGCCGCGATCATCTCGACCTGTTGCAGCTTCATTCGCGCATCGCGACCGACGGCCGGCCCAATTCGGTCACGCCCGACGCCGTGCTGAACGAGGTCGTGCCGGCGCTCGACAAGCTGCGCCAGGCCGGCAAGCTGCGCGCCATCGGCCTCACCGGCCTCGGCGACACGCCATCGCTGCTCCGCATCCTCGATGCGGGCGTCTTCGATTCGGTGCAGATCGCCGTGAACCTGCTCAATCCGAGCGCCGCGCGCCCGGTGCCGGCAGGATTTCCCATGCAGGATTTCGCGCACGCCATCGCGCGGGCCGCGGCGGCCGGCATGGGCGTGCTGGCGATTCGCGTGCTGGCCGGCGGCGCGCTCGTCGGGCCGGTGCGCCACCCCGTCGCTTCCACCCGCGTCGATCCCTTCGGCACCGGCCGCGACTATGCGAGCGATCTTGCACGCGCGGCGGTGCTGGCCGATCTGGTGCAGGAAGGCCATGCGGCCGATCTGCCGGAAGCCGGCATCCGTTTCGCCGCGATGCTGGCGGGCGTGACATGCGTGCTGGTCGGTTATTCGAGCCTCGACCAGCTCGAGCATGCCGCGGCGGCGATTGCGAAAGGCCCACTGCCGGCGGCGGCGATGCAGCGGTTGGACGCGATCTGGAAGAGCTACTGAGCGCTCAGCGCTCGGGTCCGCGCGGCGCCAGCACGTCGCGCCGGCCGACATGGTTGGCGGCCGAGACGACACCTTCCTGCTCCATGCGCTCGATGAGCCGGGCGGCGCGGTTGTAGCCGATCTGCAGGTGGCGCTGCACGAAGCTGGTCGAAGCCTTGCGCTCGCGCGCCACCAGTGCCACGGCCTGGTCGTAGAGATCGTCGCCGGATTCGGAATTGCCGCCGCCGAAGCTGCCGGCGGCGCCCTCTTCCTCCTCCTCCTCGGTGATCGCCTCGAGATAGTCGGGCGTGCCCTGGCTTTTCAGGAACCGCACCACCGCCTCGACCTCATGGTCGGCGACGAACGGCCCGTGCACGCGGGTGATGCGGCCGCCGCCCGCCATGTACAGCATGTCGCCCTGGCCGAGCAGCTGCTCGGCGCCGGATTCGCCGAGGATGGTGCGGCTGTCGATCTTGGAGGTCACCTGGAAGCTGACCCGGGTCGGGAAGTTCGCCTTGATCGTGCCGGTGATGACATCGACCGACGGACGCTGCGTGGCCATGATGATATGGATGCCGGCGGCGCGCGCCATCTGCGCCA
>Ga0134125_10009610_pt1 | contig 10878 bp, 14 predicted proteins | sample KB31751_FD_96464 | JGI IMG/M metagenome (GOLD analysis project Ga0134125, IMG submission 96464) | Terrestrial soil microbial communities with excess Nitrogen fertilizer from Kellogg Biological Station, Michigan, USA - KB3-175-1 | ecosystem: Environmental > Terrestrial > Soil > Unclassified ...
CGGCAGCATCGAGGGGCGGCCAATGGTGCTCACCCCAACCCCTCCTTGGTGGCCAAACCAAGCATACGGCGAACGGAGCCTAGGCCGCCAGCCGAGGACGTGCTCGACGTTGATGGCGGAAGCCCACGGACCTCCTCGGACAGTTAACGCGCTGCGGCGGTCGATATTAGGGCCGGACTTAGGGGCGTAAGCCGCTCTCGCCGACGAAAATATAACGAAATCAGCTATTTAGAATGGCAGAATGGCGGAGAGAAAGGGATTCGAACCCTTGAGACGGTTACCCGCCTACACACTTTCCAGGCGTGCGCCTTCGACCACTCGGCCATCTCTCCGCGCTTAGGGCGGCGCCGGTGGGAAACCGGCGGTTTGGCCTTCGCCGCGCGAGACGGGACAAGGGGCGGAACACCCTTCAAAGGCGCGGGCAATATACTCATCGGCGTTTCTGCCGCAAGGGCGGGGAAGGCGGTCATCCGCGGCCTTGTGCCGGAGCCGCCCGACATGCAAAAAGGGCCGTAAATGTCGATGCTTGGCCGCCTCCCGGCCGGCACGCGGGCGCCAGAGCTGGTTCGATGCGGCTTCTCCTCAGGGTGATAGGCACGGTGCTGATCGCAATTGCGGTCATCCTGCTGATCATCGACGGCACGAAGTCGCTTGCCGCCAACGCCCTGATCTTCACTCCCCTGGGCGAGACCTGGACCAGCCTTCATGCCGAAAGCCTCGAGGCCCTGAAGCAGTTCTTTGCCACCCGCCTGTTCGGACCGGTGCTCGAAACGGCGATCACGGCGCTGCTCAATTGCCCGGGCTGGGCGGTGCTTGGCGTGCCCGGGCTGCTGCTGGCCTGGGCCGGCCGCTCGCGGCGGGAGCGCGTCTTCATCCGGCAGGATCTGCTGTGAGCCTGCACGGCAGGGCCGCCTTCACGAAGTTCGCCATGTCGCTGCCGGCGGTGACGATGGTCGAGCAATGGGGCAGCCATGTCGCCAAGGTCGGCGGCAAGGTGTTCGCGCTGCTCGGGGCCGAACATGGCGACATTGCCTTCAAGGTCACCGAACTCAGCTTCGAGGGCCTCACACAGATCGAGGGCGTGGGGCAGGCGCCGTATTTCGCCAAGCGCGCCTGGGTGTCGGTGGATAAAGGTGCCGATATCCCGGACGCGGACCTCAAGGCCTATATCCGCGCCTCGCACCGGATGATCGCGGCCGGACTGACCAGAAAGCTGCGGGCCGAGCTGCGGCTCACGGAGCTTTGACGGCGTAGATTTTGAGGACGCTGCCGGGCGGCGTCTCGTCCACCAGCCAGTCGGGCAGGGCCTTTTCGGCGTAAAGGGCGGCGAATGAATCCGGCGTGCGGTCGATGCTGCCCGACAGCTCCGCCATCGCCGGGCAGACGACCACGAGGTGGATGTCGCGGGACGTCAGGATATCGCGCGCCTCGACGATCGGGCCGTCGAAGAAGTGGAACGTATCGAGCAGGCCCTGCTGATTGCGGTGGTAGGGCGCGCCGACCACCGAGTGTGGCGTGAACAGCAGGAGGTGGCTGCCGAGATCCACCGGTGCCATGATTCGTTGCCGGGGCAGGGTGGCGAGCCGGGTGAATGCCGCGGGCTGCAGACAGGCCTTGCGAGCGCCCGCCGCGTTACCGGCCGCCACCGGCAACGGCAACAGGGCCGCGAAGACGGCGATGGCTAGGCCGGCCGAAACGACGACGCTACCGACCATCCCCAGCGCCGGGACGATGCCGGGACGTGCCAACAGCCGGCGCCAGCTCGTCGCGACGAGCGCGGCACAGGCCGGGAGCGCCAGCGGCGTGACGATGCGCGCCGCCCGGATCTGGATCACCATCACGGCGATGCCGACAACGAGGAAGCCGGCGACGATCAGCCATGCCGCGACATCGCGCTTACGAACGATGTTCCAGCCTGCATAGAAGAGCCCGGCGAGCACCGGCACCGTGACGCCGAGCGGATAGACCGGATCTTCGGCAAGGCTCTGCCCAAAGGTCTGGGACTCCGAGACGTGCGCGAGCCAGTTCTGCACCAACCATGGATCGAGCGCCGCGTAGGGACCCTTGAGCAGCATTGGGTCGAGCCCGAGCAGCAGCGCGCCCGTGATTGCCGCCGCGGCCACGGCTGCAGCAAAGCGCTGCGTAGGTTTGCTCAGCGGCAGCAGCGGCAGGATGACGAAGGCGAGGGCGCAGAGGATCGCCACGGCGACGTAGACGATGGAGACGGCGTCGAGCCTGAGTTCGAACCAGTGCGCCGGCACCACGCCCTGCGCGAGGCCGAGCGCCATCGTCACGGCGAAGCTCAGTCCGAAATCGCGCATCGCCGCCGCGTGCTGGCGGTCGGTGACCCACATCAGGCCGAAGACGAGTACGGTTGCGGCAACGATCGGCAGACCCTCGATGCCGATGGTCAGGGCCACGGCGGCGAAGATGCCGGCGCCGAGCGCAAAGCGGGGCCGCTCGAGTGCTGCGATGGTGCAGTAGAGGATGGCGAGGCTGCACAGGATCTGCGCCGAGTGATGGTCGAAGCGGCCGGGCGCAAATTCGCCGATGGTGATCAGCGAAACGATGGGCAAGAGCAGTGCCGCCCACAGGGCCTCGTGCCGGCCGAGGCGGAGCGCCAGCTTGGCGCTGAGCCAAAGAAGCACCGCCAGCAAGGCGAGCGGCCAGGTATAGGCGGCGACGGTATCGGCCATGGCGCCCGCGAATGGGCGAAGGAACAGGATCAGTGCCGCCTCGGGGACGTCGACCAGCCGGGACCAGTGGAGCTCGGCCCCGTAGGGCGTATTGAGCCGGTGCTGCACGAGGTCGTACCAGCGCTGGCCGGCGAGGAAGTCGTGCACCTCGTTGAGCCGCATGGCGTCGTCGGTATCGAGGATCAGCGGAGTGGTCGAAGCCGTGAAGATCGCCTTGGCGATATAGGCGGCGGCGCCCAGAGCCCAGGCTACAAAGAGGGGCCAGACCCCGACTCTGCCCCCTCGTGACGCCATGCCGATAACCCCGTGAACGCGCAACTCTCGCGCTTTGCCGTTAAGATCGGCTGAAGCCCGGCATACAGCAGATTGACGCCGCTCATCGCCGCCTCTTTACTCCGCCGTCGGCGCTGGCGGCGCTTGGGGAACAATGATGATCGCCATTTTGCTGTATCTGATCGGGCTGATTTCGGTGGTTGTGACGGTGGTGCTGGTCGGCTATGACGGCCCGGCGGTCTATTCGAGCCTGATGTCCGCCTACAATACCGGCTACGACGCTGTGCTTCCGGCGCTGGCACAAGTCGCCACGGCCCATGCCTGGGCCCTGACGCCGTTCCTCGGCGGCCTGCTGCTCATGGGATTTGCCCGCATCATGATGTTGCTCGGCGCCATCCGCCACGGTCTCAAGGGACCGGCCTGACGGCAGCAAAAAGGGCGCTTCCTAAGGAAGCGCCCGAGTTCGTCAGGGGAGACGTAACAGGAAAGAGAAAGAGTCGTGCCTCAGGCCTGCGGCTGCGGCACGATGCGGATGTAGGGCTTGGGGGCTTTCCATCCATTGGGGTATTTCTGCTTGGCGGCCTCGTCGTTGACCGACGAGGAGATAATCACATCCTCGCCCTGCTTCCAGTTCACCGGCGTCGATACCGCGTGCTTGGCGGTGAGTTGCAGGCTGTCGATGGCGCGCAGGATCTCGTCGAAGTTGCGGCCGGTCGAGGCCGGGTACTCGATCTTGAGCTTTACCTTCTTGTCCGGCCCGATGACGAATACCGAGCGTACGGTCAGCGCGTTGTCGGCATTGGGGTGGATCATGTCGTATTTGCGCGCCACTTCGCCCTTGGGATCGGCGATCAGCGGGAAGTTGAGCCGGGTGCCCTGGGTCTCCTCGATGTCCTTGGACCAGCCTTCGTGGTTCTCGAGCTCATCCACCGACAGGCCGAGCACGACGACGCCGCGCTTGTCGAAATCGGGCTTGAGCTTGGCGGTATAGCCGAGCTCGGTGGTGCAGACCGGCGTATAGTTCTTCGGATGCGAGAAGAGCACGGCCCACTTGCCGTCGATATAGTCGTAGAAATGGATGTGGCCCTGGGTGGTTTCGGCTTCGAAATCGGGGGCGGCATCGCCAATGAGAATTGCCATCGATAGTTCCCTTCCGGGCTCGCGTCGGAACCCATTCGCATGTGCGGCAAATATCGAACTTTGCCCCTGCGCAAGGCAGGGCGAGAGGGAAAATATCTTTGTCTTTTCGCGAAGTTACCGACCAAGCCTTTCTGTCGGCTCGGCGTTCCGGGCAAACCGTGGCGTTCGCTCAGCTCAACCCGACAGCTGCGGCCTCGATGGCGAAGAACAGAAGCAGCGGCGTAAAAGCGAAAGCGAATGCCACACCCTGCCGCGCCCGGGCCAGCCGGGCGATGAGGAAGAAGCTGACGAAGGCGATCACGCTCGCCATCATTGGCGCGAACACCGGGTCGTTGAAGAAGCCGAACAGTGCGGGCATGGCCTGGCCCCATCGTAAAGTTGCCGATGGCCGGAGTCTTGGACGCAGCGCTTTCCGGCCGGTTGCCCCGACAGCGAAGATTTACGGAAAATTGCGCCGATTGCTCAGCTCGGCTTGCCGTTGGTCCAGGTCACGTTGACGCCGTTCAGCGGCACAGCCGAGAGCGACATCTTGCCGGAACCGAGTTGCAGCTCGCGGGCATGTGCCAGATAGAGCAGCGTGTTGTTCGTCTTGTCGTAGACGCGCGTGATGCGCAGCGACTTGAAGATCAGGCTGGTCTGCCGCTTGAAGATCTCGTCGCCGCCCGGCGAGGTGGAGATATTGCCGATAGTTACAGGACCTGTCACGGCACAGTCGATTGCCGAGTAGGAGGGGTCCTCGAACCAGTTGCCCTGTTGCAGCCGATCGATGAGGCTGCGGTTGAAATAGGCCACGTGGCAGACGACGCCTTTGACGTCCGGATCTTCCACCGCGTCGATCGCGATGTCATTGCCCGTCCAGTCGACGGAAATCTTCGAGACGTTTTGCGCATTGTCCTTGCCGCAGGCCGCGAGCAGGAGGACGAGCAGAACCGTGCCGGCGACGCGGGTGAGATTGGCGAGCATGGCTGGGGTTCCCTCGACAGAGCCGTTAGACGGCGGTGATGTGGGGGCGCTGCACGCCGAGGTCAATAGCGATGGAGGCGCCGCTCGATGAAGCGGACGAGCAGCGACAGTGAGATCGTCATGGTAAGATAGAGGAAGGCGACGACGTTGTAGGTCTCGAAGAACTTGAACGTGGCGGCGGAATAGACCTTGCCGAGTTGGGTGATGTCGGCGACGCCGAGCGATGAGACCAGCGCGGTATCCTTGATCATCGAGACGAAGTCGTTGCCGAGCGGCGGCAGGATGATGCGGAAGGCCTGCGGCGCGACGATCTTGCGGAAGATTTGCCGCGGGCTGAGGCCGAGGGCGCGTGCCGCCTCGACCTGCCCCCCAGGGACGGCCTGGATACCGGCGCGGAAGACTTCACTGAGGAAGGCCGAGTAGCAGACCATCAGCGCGATGATGGCGCGCCAGGTCAGGTCGAAATTCCGCACCGTGAGCGCCGGCATGAGGCCGATCGCCTGCAGCGGATGCGTCACCCAGTTGGCGGCGACGATCGTCGCCGGCGCGCCCACGAAGGCAATATAAAACAGGAACACCAGGATCGGGATGCCGCGGACCAGCTCGACATAGAATGTCGCGATCTGCACCAGCACCGGCTGCCGCGAGGTGCGCATCAGCGCAAACAGCAGCCCCAGCACGATCGCCAGCGTGAAGGCGACGAGACTGACCCAGATGGTGGTGACCACGCCGCCGGAAAGCGCGTGGAAGATGTCGGCATAGCCCTCATTGCTGACGATGGCCCAACTGGTGAGCACAGCGAGCAGGGCCAAAGCGAGCAGCCAATATGGGAAATCGGCGAGGCGCCGTCGGGTGCGTTCGGACATCGAAGCGGAGCGCCCGCGACCGACACGATCGCGGGCGCCAAACCTGCTAGTGCGCAGCGTTGTATTCGAAGAACCACTTGCGGTTCAGCGCATCGAGCGTGCCGTCCGACTTCATGCTGGCGAGGGCCGCATTGACCGGTGCCACCAGGTCGGAGCCGGGCTTGAAGATGAAGCCGAACTGGTCCGAACCAATCGGATCGCCGATCGTCTGGAACACGCCTGGATCAGCGGCGAGGTAGCCCTGTACCGAAGCCTGGTCCATCAGTACCATGTCGACGTCGCCGGTCTTGAGCGCCTGCACCGAGGCGCCGAAAGTGTCGAACAGCTTGATGCGGCTGTCGTCAGGCTTGTCGCCGTCCTTGAGGTTGGGATTGAGCAGATCCTCGGAGGCATAAAAGCCCGAGGTGCCCGACTGCGCGCCGATCAACAGGTCGGTATTGGTGACGAGGTCGCCCGGCTGCGTGATGCGCTTTTCGTCCTTGCGGACCAGCATGTATTCCTTGTTGTCCATGTAGGGATCGGAGAAGTCGACCTGCTTCTTGCGGTCGTCGGTGATCGAGATGCCGTCCATGCCGATGTCGTACTGGCCGTCATGCACGGCCTGGATCATCGGATCCCACGCCATGGTGTTCCAGACGATCTTGGCGTTGAGGCGCTTGCCGATCTCGTTGACCGCATCGTACTCCCAGCCGATGCCCTGGCCGGTCTTGGGATCGGCGAAATTGAGCGGCGTGTAGGCGTTTTCGGTCACGGCCTGGATGGTGCGACCCTTCAGATCGGGCAGGGCGGTCGCAGCGACGGCCGCGCTCACCATCAGCGCAGCAAACACGGTCGCGGCAAGCGCGGTAACGGCGGGTTTCATTGGGGCGTTCTCCCTGGATGTGCCCGCGCTTGGTCCCCGGCGCCGGCTTCGCGCGCACACTAGACCGGGCGCCGGTTAGGGCTCAAGCCCAGCCGGGAAATGAGCTTTGCGGATGCCGGTGCGCGGCTAGTCTTCGTTTCCAGTTGGTGTGGCCGCCGAACCATGCTTGCGGTCGATATGGCCGAGGTCGCGGCCGGGATCGATGCGGTCGCGCACCATCTGCTTGAGCTGTTTGACGTCGGGAAAGCCGCCGTCGCGCCTGCGCTCCCAGATCAACTCGCCGTCGAGATGGATTTCGAAGATGCCGCCGGTGCCGGGCTTGAGAATGACTTCGCCCATCTCGAGCGAAAAGGTGGAGAGCACCTCCTGCGCCATCCAGGCGGCGCGCAGCAGCCAGTTGCACTGTGTGCAGTATGTGATGGTTAGGGACGGCTTGTCGGTCATACCGTTGGGTCGCCCCAGCTCGACATGAAGTGCTGCGGCAGAATCAAGGCATCTTCATCTGATTTATCGCGGGTCAGCATCGCCGTGGTGGCATTGACGCGCTGCGCCAGGAGTCGCGCGATCTGCCACAGCCAGTCCGGGTGGCTGTGCAGAACCGCGATGGCGTCGTCGATGACGAAATAGTCGACCTCGGTGATCGCCCGCACGGTGGCGCTCTGTGGCACGTCGAGCAACACGCTCATCTCGCCGATCACCGCGCCTGGCGTCTTGATTGTGGTGACATGCTTGCCGTCGCGCACCACCTCGAGTTGGCCGTCCTTGAGGACATAGAGCCGGCCGGTTTTGCCGCCCTGCTCGATGAGCGCCATGCCGGGCGCGATCCAGTCGCGTCTGAGCCAGGGATCGGGCAGCGTCGCCTCCATGGAAAAGGGCTGGATCTTTGAAGATCCAGCCCTTCGATCCTAGCCGATCGTCGTGTGGAGTTCTATTGGACCCACACCACGGTGCGCGAGCCCATATCGACCAGCGCCGGCTTGCCGCCGATGTAGACATAGCCGTAGCCGGCGTAGTCTGGGACGGTGTGAAGCTTTACGTTGGACGCGAGCTTGAAGCCCGGGGCGACGTCGCCCGAGACAGTGATCGAGGTCGACGGATGCGCCTTGATGTAGGCGACCGCCTTGTTGTTCACCGTGAAGCCGGGCGAATAGACGACCTCGCCGGTCGAGCGGTCGACGATCCACACGCGGTTGTTGGCGTAGAAATAGCCGTGCGCCGGGTCGCCGTCGATATCGTGCAGCTTGATGTGGCTGCCGACCTTATAGCCGACGCCGATGTCGCCATTGATGTAGACCTGCTCGACCGGATGGGTGCCGACATAGGTCACGTCCGCATTGTCGACGGCCGTGCCGATCGCCGCGCCCGAAAAGCCGCCAATGACGGCGCCGATCGGGCCGCCGAAGAGGAAGCCGAGCGTGGCTCCGGTGGTGGCACCCGCGGCCGGGGCAATGTCGGTACGGACGGTTTGTGCATAGGCCGGGAGAGCGGCGCCCAGGCTCAGCAGAGCGGCGCCAGCAAGAAGGATCTTGCGCATTGGGTATTCCTTTCAAGGTTGGTGGTATCCACCTCCGCCCCGCTAACGACCGGACCTGTTCAAGGTTCCGAAGGCCGTTGACTCGAATTTGTCGCGGGAACCATTTGTCGCTATAGAGCGCCGGCGCCGGTCAACTGCCGGCTGCAAACGACGTTTTGTGCCGGTCTGATGCCGGCAAGGAGCAATCCCACAATGACCGACACAATGGTCCTCGGCCGACCGGCCGAGATCCCGACCGATCCGGCGACGGCGCCGCTCGATCGCGTCCCCAATCCGCATGCCGACACCGACTATGTGATCCGCTTCACCGTGCCGGAGTTCACGGCGCTCTGCCCGATCACCGGCCAACCGGACTTTGCGCATCTCGTCATCGACTATGTCGCCGATCAGTGGCTCATCGAGAGCAAGTCGCTCAAGCTCTTCATGTTCTCATTCCGCAATCATGGCTCGTTCCATGAGGCGACGACCGTGATGATTGGCAAACGTCTGGTGGACGTGCTCGAGCCACGCTGGCTCAGGATCGGCGGCTATTGGTATCCGCGTGGCGGCATGCCGATCGACGTGTTCTGGCAGACCGGCGCGCCGCTGCAAGGGATCTGGTTACCCGATCCCGGCGTGCAGCCTTATCGCGGCCGCGGCTAGGCGAAGCGGGTGGCACGAGGGCGGCTGCAATCGGTCGATTTCTATCGCGGGCTCGCCCTGCTCGCGATGGCCGCCTACCATTTGTGCTGGGACCTCAACTACTACGGATTGATCGATGCCGGCATCGGCGTCGATCCGCTCTGGATCACGCTGCAGCGCTCGATCCTCACCGCCTTCCTGCTGCTTGCCGGGGCCGGGCTGACCCTTGGCCACGCCAATGGCATCAACTGGCGCGCCTTCGGGCGGCGTGAAGTCGTCCTGATTGCGGCCGCGGCAGCCGTGAGCATTGGAACGTGGTTCCTGTTCCAGAGTGCGTTCGCCTGGTTTGGCGTGCTGCACCTCATCGCGCTGGCTTCGCTCCTGGCATTGCCTTTCGTCGTGGCGCCACTCTGGGCCGGTATCCTGGCGACGATCGTGGTGCTGGTCCTGCCAGCGCTCTATTCCAGCGACCTGTTCGATCCGCCCTGGCTCGACTGGCTCGGCTTTTTCAAGGTCACGCCTGAGACTGCCGACCTCGTGCCGCTGTTCCCCTGGCTGGGCGTCATGCTGATCGGCGTGATCGGCATGCGGCTCTTGCGCGAACGGCCGGCCTTCACCTGGTCGAGCGGCAATCGCGCGGTAAAGGGGCTGGCACTGCTGGGGCGCTGGAGCCTCCTGTTCTATCTGGTGCATCAGCCGATACTGTTTGGCATCGTCACGCCCATCGCGAACTGGGTGAATACGTCCGAGCAGGCCAAGCTCACGGGCTTCACGCAGAGCTGCCTCAAGAGCTGCGGCGAGAACCAAGGCAAGGCCGAGGGCGCCGGTGCCTTGCAGTTCTGCACCAATTACTGCACCTGCGCGCTCGACATCACGGTGCGCGACAATCTCTGGGATGCCCCGGTCGACAGGCTGAAATCGATGAGCACTCTTTGCACCGCGATGAGCCAGTAGGGGCTAGACGATCCTGGCCGCCTTGCCGAGCGGCAAGGCGATCCGGCAGTGTAGCGCCCCCTCGCCGAGCTCGAAGCTGGTTTTTTCGCCGCAGGAGGTCGTCCGGCCTCCAATAGACCGCAGATAAGCCCTGCGTACGCAGACAGATCGAGAGGCGACATGCAGCTCGTCCGGCCAGCGTTCGATCGGCCCGAATGGATGGCCTGACCAATCCCTGCTGCGGATAGCTATGGCGGCGGGAGAACCAAGACTCTGCCAGGATGCGGCAAGCGAAGCGCTCGGCCCTGCGGTATGCGCGGCACCCGCATTGCCGTCCCGCGCGGCAGTCACCCGCCCATCGGGCAGACATCACCCCCTCTTCTTTTCGACGTGACCGCCGAAGCCGAAGCGCATGGCGCTCAGCATCTTCTCGGCAAAATTGTGTGCCTGCCGCGAGCGGAAGCGAGTGTAGAGCGAGGCGGTGAGGACCTCGGCCGGCACCGACTCTTCGATGGCCGCCTCCACCGTCCAGCGGCCTTCGCCGGAGTCCTCGACATAGCCGGAAAAGCCCTCGAGACTGGAATCCTTGGCCAGTGCTTCGGCCGCAAGATCGAGCAGCCACGAGGAGACCACCGAGCCGCGCCGCCAGACCTCGGCGATATCGGCGAGCTTCAGGTCAAAGCGCTCGCCTGGCGGCAGCAGATCGGCATTCTTGCCTTGCAGGATATTGAAGCCTTCGCCATAGGCCTGCATCATGCCGTACTCGATGCCGTTGTGGACCATCTTGACGAAGTGCCCGGCGCCGGCGGGGCCGGCATGGATATAGCCCTGTTCGGCGCGGGGATCGTGGTTGTTCCGGCCGGGCGTCCGGGGGATATCGCCGATCCCCGGCGCGAGCGTGGCAAAGATCGGGTCGAGGTAGCGGACCTGCTCCTCCGGCCCGCCGATCATCATGCAGTAGCCGCGGGCCAGGCCCCAGACGCCGCCCGA
>Ga0134125_10009611_pt1 | contig 10878 bp, 10 predicted proteins | sample KB31751_FD_96464 | JGI IMG/M metagenome (GOLD analysis project Ga0134125, IMG submission 96464) | Terrestrial soil microbial communities with excess Nitrogen fertilizer from Kellogg Biological Station, Michigan, USA - KB3-175-1 | ecosystem: Environmental > Terrestrial > Soil > Unclassified ...
CCGGTGGTCGAGCCACGGGTCGACGCTGCCTTCGCGGCGGTGATCGACGTGCGCTGGGCGGCGCGAGAGCGGCTGGGCATCCACGCCGGCGCGTCGCAGTGGCCGAAGCGCGAGCACCTGGCCCGGCTGCGCGAGAGCGGGCTGTTCGCATTCGCGCGGGAGGTGCACTGCCACGCCGAGACGACGGCCGACGCGGACGCGGTGATCGACCTGGCGCACTCGCTGGGCGGCCCGACCGCGATCTTCGACGGCCGCGCGCCCGAGCTGGAGGAGACGATGGACGCGCTCGCTCGCGTCGCCCGGGAACGGCTGCCCGAGCCGCGGCCGATGCTGATCGGCTACACGATCCGGCTCGGCATCACGCCCAGCTGACGTCACGTCGCCGTCACCGATCCGTTGCGCACGAAATGCCCCGCTTTGCAACGTCCGGGGACACAGCACATCACGCGGCCATCGCGGCCACGCCACGCCGTCCGTGTCACCCACCGGCGCACCCCTCACTGACCGGTCACGTTCGCCACCGCCATCCCCCACCTCTGCAACGGCCGCCGTTTCGGGCTCTGAGGCCTCCTCGGCCGGCCGGGGCGTTGCGAGGTCGTAACAGCGCCGTGACGGGTCAGACGGCCGGCGTTGCCGCCATCAGCGGCCGCTCGCGCAGGTAGGGCAGCGGCCGCTCCGGGTCGGGCGAGTCGATCTCGCGGGCCAGGCGGTGGCCGTCGAAGATCGCGTCCGCGATCAGGCGCGGCGCGACGCAGTCGCCGATCCGGTAGACCGCCTCGATCCCGGCCGCTTCCAGCGCGGCCGGGTCGCCCGCCAGCTCGCGGTACAGGGCCTCGTCCGAGAGCCGCTGCGTGACCAGCACCACGCCGTCCACCGCCAGCCGCGACGTCGCCTGGAACTCGCCGACCAGGTCGATCCCGCCCTCGTCGATCCGGTCGACCACCACCGCCCGGTGCACCGGCACCCGGATCGCGTTCAGCCGCTCTCGCACCGGCCGGCCCTCGAGCGTCTGATCGCAGTAGGGCGCGACCGCCTCGTGGCTGGTCACGAACTCGACCTCGTACCCGTCGCTGCGCAGCTGCTCGGTCAGCGCCGAGCCGACGAAGTAGCCCTCGTAGTCGACAACCGCCACCCGGCTGCCGGGCGGCCGCTTGCCCTCGACCATCACCTGCTCCGGCGTCAGCACGTGCGGCAGCGTGGAATCGGCGCCGGGGATCGGCAGCCGCGTGACGCCGCTGATGCCGTCGCCGGCCCAGTGCGAACCGGTCGCCACGACCACGATCTGGGCGCCGTAGTCGAGCACCTCGGCCGCGGACAGCCGGGTGCCGAGCCCCAGCGAGACGTTGTCCAGCCGGTCCATCTGTGCCCGCCGGTAGTCGACCACGTGGCCCCACGTCCCGAGGCCAGGCATGCGCGTGATCCAGCTCATGCAGCCACCGATGTCGCCCGCCCCGTCCACCAGGTGCACCAGCTCCATGCCGCGCTTGCCGAGCACAGTGGCGCACTCCATGCCGGCCGGCCCCGCGCCCACCACCAGCACCGCCCGGTCGGCGTTCGCGGCGCGGTCGAACCGCTCCGGATGCCAACCGCGCCGGTACTCCTCGCCTGCGGTGGCGTTCTGCGTGCAGCCCAGATGACGGCCCCAGATCGACCGTGAGTAGCAGGCGTTGCAGCCGATGCACTCACGGATCTCGTCGTAGCGGCCCTGCTCGATCTTCTCCGGCAGGAACGGATCCGAGATCGACGGCCGCGCCGCCCCGATCAGGTCGACGGTGCCGCCCCGCACCAGGTTCGCCATCCGGTCGGGGTCGGTGAACCTGCCCACCACCACGATCGGCTTCTCGGTCGCCTCGCGGGCGCGGCCCGACCAGGTCATCTGGTAGCCCTGGTCGAAGAACCGTGACGGCCCCGAGTCGAGCCGCCCCGGCCCCCACATCGAGCCGATCACCACGTCCCACAGGTCGACCATCGGGTCGGCGGCGCGGATGAACTCGAGCCCCTCCTCGATCGGCACCCCGGACAGCTCCAGTGTATCCGCGGCGATCCGCACGGCGATCGCCACATCGTCGCCGACCGCCTGCTTGACCAGCTCGATCGCCTCCAGCCAGAACCGCGCACGGTTCTCGAAGCTGCCGCCGTAGGCGTCGCTGCGCCGGTTGTACACGGGTGACAGGAACTGCGTGGGCAGGTAGGTGTGCGATCCGTACACATAGATGATGTCGAACCCAGCGCCGCGTGCCCGCTTGGCGGCTGCGACCCATTCCCCCTGCGCTCGGCGGATGTCGGCCAGCTCCATCGTCTTTGGCACCACCACGCTGTCCAGGTCGCTGCTGATCTGCGACGGCGCCAGCTGCGGCAGCCGCGACTCGCGGGCCTCGGCGTAGACGCCGCCGTGCCACAGCTCGACCCCGGCCAGCGCGCCGTGCTCGTGCGCGCGGTCGGTCATCATCCGAAGCGCCCGCATGTCCTCGTCGTCCCACAGCCGGGCCGACACGTACGGCGTCTCGTCCGACTCGGGGCTGATCGAGCAGTACTCGGTGCAGACCGCCGCCCAGCCGCCCTCCGCCTTCATCCCGCGGAAGGCGGCCTGCGTCCAGGGCTTCTCGACCCCGAAGCCGGTGCAGTGAGGTACCTGGTAGAACCGGTTGCGCAGCGTCTTTGGCCCGATCCGGACCGGTTCGAACAGGATGTCGTGACGCTGCTCCCGGCCCATCAGAGAGCCGCCTCGATCTCGGCCCGGCGCCGCTGCATGTACTCCTGCAGCTCCTCATCGACAGCCGGGTCGATGCCGGGATCCTCGTAGCTCTCGAGCAGCTTCTTCCACTCGGCGGTGGCCAGCGTGGCGGTGGTGGCGGAACCCTGCTTCTGCCAGGTCACGTACGCCTGCGAGCGGAACAGCGGGCTCATGAACATCCACTCCCGGAAGTGCGCGAGCGTGTGGTCGGCGGCCAGGAACATCCCGCCCGGACCTTCCGCCCGCATCGCGTCGATCGCGAACCGCTCCTCGCTGGTGTCGATGCCCTCGTCGATCATCGCGAACATCCGCAGCATCTCGAGGTCGATCACGAACTTCTCGTACGACGCCGTCAGGCCGCCCTCGAGCCAGCCGGCGGCGTGCATCACCAGGTGCGAGCCGGACAGCATCGTCGCCCACAGGGTCATGGCCGTCTCCGCCGCCGACGCCATGTCCAGCGAGTTGGACGAGCAGAGGCCGCCGCCACCCCGGTAGGGCAGGCCGTAGCGCCGCGCCAGCTGGCCCCCGGCAAGCGTTCCCAGCACCGACTCGGGCGTGCCGAAGGCGGGGCCGCCGGTGCGCATGTCCACTGCCGTGAAGAACGATCCGAACAGCGCCGGCGTACCGGGCCTGATCGCCTGCACCAGCGCCACGCCGGACAACGCCTCCGCCACCTTCAGCACCAGCCCGGAGGCGATCGTGATCGGCGCCGTCGCTCCGGCCAGCAGGAACGGCGTGATCACCACGGGTTGTCCCGCCGATGCCCATTCCGACAACGCATCCACCATCAGAAAGTCCCAGACCAGTGGGCTGTTGGGGTTGACGATCCCCATCAGCGCCGGCGTCTCCTCGATTGCCTCACTACCGCCACAGGCGATCGCCGCCAGGGCGACGGCGTCCCGCGCCTTCGGCCCGGAGGTTCCGTAACAGACGTGCGGCTTGTCTGAGTACCGCAGCACCGAGTAGTCCATGTCCATGTGCCGGCTGTTCTCATCGAGATCGCCGGCCTCGACGGTGCCGCTCTGGTTACAGGTGATCAGATCGGCGGCCTGCGCCATCTTGATCAGCTCGACGTGGTCGGCGTAGGTGCCGTCGCGGCGTCCGCGCTCGAGGTCGGAGCAGAAGGGCGATCCGCCCACCGGCGTCAGCACTGGCTTCGAGTCGCCCAGCCGCACCGCCCGCTCGGGGTTGCGACCCCGCAGCGTGAACGCATGCGGCGCCCTGGCCAGCATCTCCATCACGAACTCACGGTCCCAGTGGACGCGCTCGCCGTCGATCTTCTGCCCGAGTCCGGCCAGCATCTCGAGCGCCGCCGGGTGGCGCACGTCGGTGCCGATCTCCTCGAGCACCGTCATCGCCCGCTCGTGCACCTGATCCAGCTGGTCGGGAGTGAGCACGTCGCGGCCGGTGTCGAGGCTGAACATGCGGCGACTGTACCGCAGCCCCGGAGCGCGCCCGCCGGGTACCGTCAGCCCGAGCCGGCCACCACGCGCTCCACGAAGGCGGCCGCGGGCGGCGCCAGCGAAGCTCCGATGCGGCGCCCGTCGCGGCTGGCCCCGGCGCGGGCGAACGAGTGGTCGCCGGCCTCGACCGAGACGAGCTCGGCACGCGAGCCGAGGCGCTCCAGCACGCCCGTCAGCAAGGCCGGCTGCGCGAAGCTGTCGCGGGTGCCCTGGAGGAACAGCATCGGCATCTGCAGGCCGTACAGGTGCGCGTCGCGGATCTTGTCGGGCCGGCCGGGCGGGTGCAGCGGGTAGGCCAGGAACAGGAGCCCGGCGGCCGGCATGCCCTCGGCCGCCGCCATCGACGCGATGCGACCGCCCATCGAGCGACCGCCGGCGAACACCGGCATCCCCGCCGCCAGCTCGACCGCCCGCGCCCACGCCTGCCGGTAGGCCTCGATCAGCACCGGGGCGCGGTCGGGCGCCCGGCGGCCGGCCCGCATGTAGGGGAAGTCGAAGCGGTGGGTGGCCACGCCCAGCTCTGCGATCTGCTCGCTGAACCCGGTCAGGAACGGCGACGTCATCGCCGATCCGGCGCCGTGCCCGAGCACCAGCATCGCCGTCGCTCCGGCCGGGTGCAGCGTCAGCTCATGATTGGCGGCCACGAGGTGGGATGATGCCAGCCATGGCCGGAACGCTCTACCTCGGCACCTCCGGGTTCGGGTACGACGAGTGGCGCCACGGCGTCTTCTACCCGGACGGTCTGCCCGCCTCAGGTATGTTGTCATACTATGCAACGCTGTTTCGGTCGGTCGAGATCAACTACACGTTCCGCAAGTTTCCGTCGCAGAAAGTGCTCACCTCGTGGCTCCAGCAGACGCCGGAGGGGTTCCGGTTCACGCTCAAGGCCAATCAGCGGATCACGCACGTGCGACGGCTGCGCGACGTGGCCGGCGAGGTGCGCGCGTTCATGAACGAGGCGGCCGTGCTCGGAGACCGGCTGGGGCCGGTGCTGTTCCAGTGCCCGCCGACCGTGGAGTACGACGAGGGGCTGCTGGCGGCGTTCGCCGACGGGCTGCCGCGGGGGATGGCGGCGGCGATCGAGTTCCGCCACCCCAGCTGGCGCGCAGCCTGGCCGCTCCTGGCTGAGCGGCAGATCGCGCGCTGTGTTGCCGACACAGACGACACCTCCGCCAGTGAGGACGAGCTGGTGTGGCGGCCATTCGGGTACCTGCGGCTGCGGCGCACGGCCTACAGCGACTCCGATCTGGGCGTGTGGGCCGGGCGAATCCAGGCGGCTCTGGACGCCGGCGGCGACGTCTACTGCTACTTCAAGCACGAGGACTCGGCCGCGGGTCCGCGGATGGCCCGGCGGCTCGAACAGCTGATGGCCGGCGAACGAGATTCCCGGAAATAGCGATTTTTACCGTTTCCCGGTGCGCGCCGTCTTGCTAGCGTCGGGGAGGTACCCGTGGCGGGCCGCTCCGTGTCCCCGCTCGAACAGCTGAACCCAGGAGAAGGCATGAGACGCACGTTGGCCGCGGCGCTCGCTCTGTTGTGCGCATGGACCGGCATCGCGCAGGCGCACACGAGGACCGGCCGCGAGGACTCGACCGCCGTGCTCGCACCGCGCCGGGTCGACACCGTGTTCCATACCCAACGCACGCGAGACATCACCGCCACGCTGCACTGGCAGAACGCAGGGGCCGACCTGCGACTGTTCCTGGGCAGGCGCACCCGCAGCGGCAGGTGGGTGCCGGTGGCGCGAGACATCAGCAGCGCCCACCCCAAGCACCTGGTGCTGCCCTCGGCCCGCCCCGGCCGCTACCGGCTGCGGGTACGGGCGGCCAGCGGGCACTCACGGTTTCGCCTGGTCTTCGACGCCGGCGCCGCCCGGCGCCCGACCGCCGCGACGCCGTTCCTGACCCTGCTGTTCTCACGGTCGGAGATCATGGGTGCCTCGGACTGCCGGCCCGACCGCAGCGGCTCCCTCAACCTGATCACGCAGGTGGCACCCGACCTGGCACGTCGCGGTATCGCCGCCACCGGGTCGGTCGAGACCGGCATCACCAGGGCCGCAACCCGTGCCTGCGTGCACTACAAGCGATCACTCACGGCGTCGTGGGCCGATCTGGCACGGCTGCGCGACCGCTACGGCTGGAAGTTCGTCTCGCACGGCCGCACGTTCGCGACCAACCTCGCGTCGCTGACGCCGAAGCAGCAGTGGTCGGAGACCTGCGGCAGCCTGCTCGATCTCGAGCGCCACGGGCACTGGAGCGCTGATGGGCTGTTCGCCTATCCGGACAACAAGTGGAGCGCGGAGGTTGAGACAAACGTCGTCTCCAAGTGCTTCGCGTTTGGCAGGCGCTACGCGGGCGGTCCCACCACCCGCGCAGAGGCGATGGCATTTCCCCACTGGCAACAAACCACCGGGATCGGCGGCGGCCGTTGCAACGACCCGGCTCTGCCGTGCTCGAAGCTGAAGACCGCGACGACCTACCACTCGCCGGTCACGCTGATCCACACGCTACGCCGATTGGCGCCGAACGAGTGGCTGACACTGCAGAGCTACGTGTTCGTGACCGGCGACCGCAAGGGGCAATGGCGCTGCAGGGCGCGTCGCTGGCAGGACCACTGGACGGACGATGCGGAGCGGTACTGCTGGAATGACTACCGGCGGATCCTGAACGCGATCCCGTCAGGGGTGCGCGTGACCGATCCCAAGACGGTCGCCCGCGCCTGGGGCCGGACGAACTACCGGCCGCCAATGCCCTGACCCGAGCGACGGGCCGCGGCGCGGAGCGGTGTCAGGCTCCGTGCCGCGGCACCGCCTGGGGTCAACCGGCGAAGCTGTGGAACGCGCCCAGCTCGGTGGGCAGGTGGGGCGTGAACGGATGGAACTTGAACGCCCTCCGGGTGTTGAACCCGGCCTTGGCCGCGGCCGAGGCGTCGACGAACGGGAGCAGGGCGTCGACGGCCTGGCTGATATTGGTGAGGCCGAGTGTGCGCTCGTAGCCGTTGTTGTTGGGCGGGTCAACCGACTCGCGGACGCCCTGGATACCCTTCACACGCTCGATCGGGCCTCCGTCCCTGGGCGCGACGCCTGGTGCGACGACGCGTGCCAGCGTGCGGTGGTCGCTCTCGATGCCCATGATGCGAGCGGCCGTCACGCGCAGGTCGGCATTCGAGAAGTCACGGACACCGACCAGGTAGGCGGCGATGAACGCGTCCTCCAGCGAGACCAGCGTGTTGAGCGTCACGCGGGCGTTGTGGAACATGCGGTGCGGATAGAAGAACGCGGTGTACGGCGAGTCCTTGCCGGTTGCCGACTTCTCCAGCAGGTAGTGCGACATCTCCTCCTGGCGTGCCGCCCGCAGATAGCCCTGATCGTCGTCCGCAAGGCGCGTGAAGAACGGCGCGTTGAAGATGATGTTGGTGTACGTCGTGACCGCAAGCGCCTCGGCGATCTCGGCGGCGATCAGGATGTCGACGTCGCCCTGGGTGGCTCCGGACGCAAACGACGGCGCCACACCCATGAGGCCGCCGACCGCGAGCCCCACACCCGCGGCGGCGCCGCCTCGGATGAGGGACGCCCGTGTCAGCGTCCGATCCATCATGTCTGTCATCGTGACCCCTTTCTGAGGGCTGCTGGCGGCGAGGCCGCCGGTTTCGGAGCCCATTCGGGGATGGCGGCGGATCGGTTCTCCGGCGCTGCGTCCTCGCGACGCACGAGAGCTGATCGATCTGCTCGAGGCGTCGGCCCGACACGACCAGGTCCCGTCCGGGCGGCTTGAGCGGCGGACTACGCGTCCGCCGCCGCTACCACGAGGCAGCCGACCGCGTCGCCTTACTCGGAGGATCGACGCGACGGCGTCGCCACAGGCGCCGACCAGCAACATGCGTATTCGCGCGGCGGCCGCCTGTTATCGAACTGTGGCCGGACCGCTACCGCCCTGTGGCCGGCGCGTCGCAGGATGAAGGAGATATCGAGTCCGACCGAGAGGGCCAACGATGAGACGCATCGCGCTTTACATCACCATCCTTGCCCTGCTGACCAGCACCGGGGCTAAACCGATCGTGGCCCATCTTCTAGCTACCGACGCTTGAGCTCTCCACCTCTATTCCCTCGTTGAGGATCGCCAGGTACTCCGTATAGGCGTAGACCTTGCCCCAGTTCTTTCCAGTGATCTCGTTGAGGATCCCGGCACCTTCCAGCTGCTCGACAGCCTTATACGCTGTTGGATCGGAGACCTCTAGCGCCTTCGCAACGGCAGGGGGCCGGACGAGGATTCTCCAGATCGCATAGTCGTGCAGCCGAAGAGGTGTTGAAGCCGTCGTGCTGAGCTGGTGAATGGTGTTCCGATCGCGCTCGATCATCGCCACGATCTGCCGCGTCGTTTCTGTCGCGCTGTTCGCAACCTCGACGACGCCCTCTAGGAAGAACCGGAGCCATGCCTCCCACTCGCCGTCGTGTCTGATCGCCTGGAGATGGTCGTAGTAGTCCGTTCGATTCCGCTTGAGGTAGAGGCTGAGATAGAGAAGTGGCTGAGAGAGCACTTGCTGGGAGCAGAGGAGGAGAGTGATGAGGAGTCGGCCCACTCGACCGTTTCCGTCGAGGAACGGATGGATCGTTTCGAACTGGGCATGAGTGAGGGCGGCCTTGATCAGGATTGGCGTTGGCTCAGGCTCGTCATGGAGGAACCGTTCCAGGAGGCCAACTGCCAATTTGGCCTCCTCGGCCGGCGGAGGCACAAACACGGCGTTGCCGGGCCTCGAGCCGCCGATCCAGTTCTGCGTTCGGCGAAACTCACCCGGGTCGCGCTCGCCTCCACGACCTCCCTCGAGGAGGAGTGCGTGCACCTCCTTGAGAAGACGGAGACTCAGAGGGAATCCCTCCCTGATCCGACCGAGGCCGTGGTTCATCGCGCGGATGTAGTTGGCCGTTTCCTCGACGTCCCCGATCGGCACTCCTGGAGCCACATCTTGCTCGAAGAGGAGGAGGTCGGAAAGAGATGACTGAGTTCCCTCGATCTGCGACGAGAGAACCGCTTCCTTCCTGATGTAGGAGTAGAGGAACTGGCTCGGGTCCGGAAGAAGGAGGGTTACCCCGTCCAGCCTTCCGAGCGCCTGGTTTGCCCGATCCAGAAGGGTTTGCATGTCCGCGTCGATTCGAAGCGACGGGTTGGGAGGAAGCGGACTAGGATGGAAGGCGTAGAACGGTTCGGGACCATGGGCCAGAATGAAGCGCCCAGCTCTGTCACTGGTCGTCCGTGGCGGTCGTTTCGTGGCCTCGGTGGCCATTGAGTGCTCCTTTAGGAGTTCGTCGAGCTTATAAAGATTAGCGCCGTTCTCTTTATAAGCAATCAAACCTCGAAAAGCGACCTTTAGAAGCCGGGGCAGCTCCTAAAGTCGAGGACGCTTTCGCTTGGTGACTCTCTGCCCGCGCATTGGCGAACGCGAGCCTCGCGGTCGCGTAGCGGGAGACGAGCGGAGCAACTCCTGGCGGCATCCAAACGGCCTGATCGCCGATCGATTTGCTCTTGCCGCCAAGCAGCCGAGCTCTGTGAGCACTGCGTGAGCAACGACTTGCCTGAGAACCATCCCCGGGCGACGGTTACCCCATGGCTTCGGCTTAACCATACGCCTACGGAGAATGGGCCGTGCAGGGATCGAACCTGCGACCTTGGGATTAAAAGTCCCCTGCTCTACCAGCTGAGCTAACGGCCCCACGGCGATTGTACGGCCCGGCCGGCACCGGCCGTGCCGCGGCGGCGGGAACCGAACCGAGGGCCGCTCGCGTCCGTAGTATCGAGTGGAGGCAACCATGAACCAGAAGACACTCGACACGCTGAGGTATTTCCCGGTCGCTCCCGAGGTGGCCTGGCGGCGGTACCTCGACACGATCAGACATGCCGACCCCGACGAGTACTCCACGGTCGAAGAGGCCGCTTGGGAGCAGCTCCAGACGACACTGGCCCGCGCCGCGTCGGGCTCCGTCCCCGCGGCCTGACCGTCCGCGGCGGAGCCAGGCTCGCGTATCCTGCGAGCCGCGCCCCCATCGGCTAGCGGCCTAGGCCTCCGCCCTTTCAAGGCGGCAACACGGGTTCGAATCCCGTTGGGGGTATGGCAGGAAGGCCCCGCGCCGTGACCTCGGTCGAGTAACCAGTCGCTTCACTCGCCAGAATCTTCACGGTTTCCACATGCGCGTGTGAAACGTTGGCGCAATGAAGGAGCTCAAGAAGCACCTAACGTGGTACCGGCTCCGCGCTCCCGGCCACCCGGACAACGTCTACGGCGACGAGATCGCCGACGAGCGGCTCGCATTCCAACGCGCAGCGAAGCTCGCTGGCTTCTACCAGCAGCCAATCGAGGTCTGCAAGGTCGTCGGCGGGAGACTCGCCCGCCCGGTGGGCATTCCCGTCGAGCCTGGGCCTACAGCGCCCATCAGATAAGGTCAGAAGCCGGCTCTCGCGGCGGGCTGGGGCTGCCGCGCTCGGCCGGATCCGCCGCGGCCACGATCTCGCCTCTGGTGGGAGTGAAGAAGCGCTGGGCGATCGCCGTCGGGACGATCGCAGACAGCACCACCACGGTCACCAGCAGCGAGAACTGGGTGCGGTCGATGATGCCGGCCTGCAGGCCGTACAGCGACGTGATCGTCCCGAAGGTGAGACCGGTCGACATCAGCAGCGTCGTGAACGCCGC
>Ga0134125_10009612_pt1 | contig 10877 bp, 8 predicted proteins | sample KB31751_FD_96464 | JGI IMG/M metagenome (GOLD analysis project Ga0134125, IMG submission 96464) | Terrestrial soil microbial communities with excess Nitrogen fertilizer from Kellogg Biological Station, Michigan, USA - KB3-175-1 | ecosystem: Environmental > Terrestrial > Soil > Unclassified ...
CGGCGCGCGTGCCGCGGCGGCGATCATCGACACGATCGCCATCACGGTGATCGTCACCGGCCTCATTTTGTTGATCGTGATGCTCGCGAAGACGGCGCCGCAACCCGACACGCAGACGCCCGACGACACGGGCGGCTGGGCGATCGCCATTGTGATTCTGTTCGTCTTCGCGCTGCAGTGGGGCTACTACGTGCTGTTCGAAGCGCTGTGGGACGGACAGACTCCGGGGAAGAAACTGATGCACATCCGCGTCGTGCAGGACGGCGGATACTCGGTGTCGTTCGGTGCGTCTGCCATTCGCAACATCGCGCGCATCATCGACATGCAGCCCGTTGCCACGTACGGAGTCGGCGTGGTGAGCGCCGCGCTGGCCAAGTCGGGCAAGCGGTTAGGCGACATGATGGCCGGCACCTTCGTCGTCCAGGAGCGCATCGAACAGTCGCACGCGATGGCGCCCGTCGCCGAGTCCGCGACTGCGGTGCCGGTGCCGGCGGTGGCATCGCTCAGCACCACCGAGTACGACTTGCTCGAACGGTTCCTGTCGCGGTCGGGTGAGCTCGCCCCGGCGCGCCTGGCCATGTTGACGGACCAGTTGTCCGTCAAGCTGGCGGGGCACCTGCCTAACGAGCCACTGCCGGCGCTCGACCGTCTGCGTCTGCTCTATGCGCGCGAGCGCGATGCGCGGGTGCGCGGTGTGGCTGCCCGCGGGGCCACGGGCGCGGCGCGCGAACGCCACGCGATGGTCGCGCGATCGTCCACGCGATGGACCGCATTCGCCGCGGCGCTTCGCGATGCCCAACGGCGTGGCCTCCGCAACATGTCGGAATCGGAAGTGAGCGATTTCGTGGCGCAGTACCGCGAAATGGCCACCGATCTCGCGCGACTCAAAACGGCCTCCAAGAACAGCCAGTCTGACACCGTGTTCTATCTCAGCCGGTTAGTCGCCGGCGGACACAACCTGCTCTATCGGCAGCGCTCGCTCACTGGCGGCGCAGTCGGTCGATTTCTCGCCGTCAACGTCCCGCGCGAAATTCGCCGCTCGTGGTGCTACATCGGCATCGCGGCGCTGATGATGTTCGGGCCGATGGCCATCACCTACAAGGCTGTAGTCGACGATCCGCAGCTGGCCGAGACGCTCCTGCCGCCCGCCATGATCGATCGCGCGAACGAAGGCGTCGCGCGCGCGAAGCAGGGTGATCGAACGTACGTCAAGATCAACGATTTCATGCGGCCGGTCGCGGCCTCCTCCATCATCAGAAACAACATTCAGGTGACGTATTTGGTGTTCGCGGCCGGCATCACGTTTGGCGTGTTCACGCTCTATTCGCTGGTCTTCAACGGCATATCGATCGGCGCCATGTTCGGTCTGTATGCCTCCAAAGGCGTATTCGGACAGATCGGCGAATTCGTGTTGTCGCACAGTGTCTTCGAGCTGAGCGCCATCTGCATCGCCGGCGGCGGCGGTTTCCTCATCGCGCGCGCGCTCCTGCTGCCCGGCGTGTACACACGACGCGAAGCGTTAGTCGTGTATGGACGTCGCGCCATCCGCCTCATTGCCGCATCCACGTTGTTGTTGATTATCGCCGGCACCATCGAGGGATTGATCTCGCCGCGCACGGACATTTCGATCGACACGAAGATCGCCGTAGCCTCGACATGTGCCGTCGTGCTGCTCGCGTACGTGCTGCTGGGCGGTCGCTGGATGCGCGCCGCCGACGAGGAGCAGTTCGGCTATAGCGAAGCGCGGGCCTTGAGCTCGAGATAGCGGTTGATCACCGCCGCCGTCATGGCGCGCGGTGAAACGTCCAACACCGAGACCCCGGCGTGCCGCATGCGCGCCAACGCCATCTCGCGCGCCGTGACGAGCTCCTCGGCGGCCGCCGCCTCGTACAACTGCGTGGACGATGCGCCCGGTTCCGGCCGTGCCGCCGCGATCAACCGGTCGTTGCGCAACGCCACCACCACCAGCAGGTGGCGCGAGGCGCCGCGCGACGTGTGCGCGATCAGCGCTTGCGACGAACGGACGTCGATGACGTCGGTGAACAACACGATGAGCGATCGTTTGCGCTGGCGCTCGCCTAACACACGGAACGCCGCCGCGTAGTCGGGCTCGGTCATGCTCGCGACCGTCGGCATGATCGCGCGATGCACGCGCTCCAGCGCCGCCCTGCCGCGCGCCGGTGGCGCCCACGCGCGGATCTCGTCGTCGAACACCAGCGCGCCCACCTGATCCTTCGATTGTGTCGCGACGTCCGCCAGCAGCATCGCCGACGACAGCGCGTACTCGAATCGCGGCACGTCACCTTCGAGCTGCGTCATCATCCGGCCCGCATCGATCGCGAGCATCACCGTTTGTCCTTGCTCGATCGTGTACTCGCGGGAGATGAGCACGCCACGCCGCGCGGTGGCCTTCCAGTCGACGCGCCGCGGCTCATCGCCCACCACGTACTCGCGCAGACTCGCGAAGGCGGTGCCCTCGCCGCGGCGACGAATGGCGCGCATACCGAGATCGTGCAGGCGATGGTGCACCGCGAGCAACCGGTAGCGTCGGACGCCGGCCATGGACGGGACCACGGTGACGCGATCGTCAGGCTGCCAGCGAAACGTGCGGCGCATCAGGCCTAACCATCCGTCCACGCGCACCACGATTTGCCCGAGCGGCCACGGGCCGCGCTCGGCGCCCGTCAGCGGGAGCGGAATGATGCACGGATGTCCCGGTCGCGCGACGTGCGACGCGTCGCCCCGTGGGCCCTCCACGCGGACGCCGCGCGGAAGGTCATCGTACAGCGCGAACCGCAGCGCGCGGCCCGAGAGCACCCGCACCTCGTACGTCACGTCTGCGGTGTCGCCTAACCCAATGCGCTCCGGCGCCGCGCGCACCACCTCCAGTTGCCATCGCGCCGGCGCCGACAGGACGTCGAGCACCACCGCGGCCACGATCACCGCGGTGACGATCAGCGCGATCGCACTGCCCGGTCCGGTGCGCGACGCCACCCACACCGGCGCGAGCACCGCCACCACCACCACGAGACGCCGCGTCGGAACGAACGCGACGGCGCGGCGGAATCGCGCCAGGAGACCGGGCGCACGTGCACCCTCGGTCGGCGACGCGTGGGGCGTACCCGGCGGCGCGGGCGCGACCGCGTTGGTCATTGCGGCGCGGTCACGCGCATCAACACCGCTTGCAGCACATCGTCGCTCGTGCGCCCTTCGACCTCGACTTCCGGGGACACGATGAGGCGGTGTCTGAGGACCGGGAAGGCGAAATCCTTGACGTCATCCGGGGTCACGAAATCGCGGCCCGCAAGGACGGCGGCGGCGCGCGAGACGCGAAACAGCGCCACCGTGGCACGGGGGGACCCGCCTAACGTAAGCGCCGTTTCGTCGCGCGTCGCGCGCACGATCGAGGCGATGTACTCGCGCACTTCCGGCGCCACGGTCACGCTGTCCACCGTCCGGCGGACCTCCGCGCACGACTCCGCGTTGAGTACCGGGTCGAGCCGGACATCCGATGCCCGCTCGGCGTCGAACCCCGCCGCATAGTTGCCGAGCATCGCGAGCTCGGCTTCCTTCGCTGGATACGGCACTTTGATCTTGAGCAGGAATCGGTCGAGCTGGGCCTCGGGCAGCGGATACGTTCCCTCGTATTCCACCGGGTTCTGCGTCGCGAACACCGTGAACAGCGTGCCTAACTGGCGCGCCGTACCGTCGACCGTCACCTGGCGTTCCTGCATTGCCTCGAGCAGCGCCGCCTGCGTCTTCGCCGGCGCGCGATTGATCTCGTCCGCCAGCAGCAAGTCGGTGAACACCGGGCCCGGCCGGAACTCGCTCGTGCGCCCGGCGTCCTGCAGCACCGTCGTTCCCGTGATGTCCGACGGCATGAGGTCGGGCGTGAATTGAATGCGGCCGAATTTCGCGTTGAGCGCGCTCGCCAGGAGGCGCACCAGCAGCGTCTTGGCGGTGCCCGGCACGCCCTCGAGCAGCGCGTGTCCGCGCGCCAGGAACGCGACCAGCACTTCGTCGATGACGGGCTCTTGTCCAACGACGCGGGACGCGACGGCGGCGCGCACGGCACCCATGCGCTCGGCAACTTGCTCGGCGGTCATCACGGAGTTATCGCCCTCTCGATGTGGTCAATGGCCCCGCCCACGCCGACCCAGTCGGCGGCGGGCATCGGTTGCGACAGTGCGCGCTGCACCAATGCGACGTCACTCATGGTGCGCGGCAGCCGCTGCGTCAACATCACCAGATAGGCGTCGTCGCTCAGCGACCCCGCGCCTAACGGATGGCGGCGGCGCAGGCCGCGGACCAGTCGCCCGGTCGCGAGCCGCGTCGCGTGAATTTGCTCGTACGCCAGCGTCAGCGCGCCGACGTGCTCCAGCGGCGACCGGCGCTCGATGCTGAGCCGCTCGTGCGGCCGGATCGGCCGAATGCCGACCGCCAGCATCAAGATCAAACAGGCCGCCAGCGCCTGCGCCGCCGCGCGCCCGACTGGCGTCCCGAACAACGCGTGCCAGACCACGCCGCCCAACGTCGCCGTGTCCCCGAATCCCTGATGGTACTCGTCGAACACCAGACGACGCGAGCGATCCGATCCGACGCGCTCCAGGAGGCGCACCGCGAGGATCATCCCGCTCGTGTCCCGCACGGTGTTGTTGCGCAGGAACTCGAAGTCGCTCACCAGCACCGCCGTGCCCTTGCCTAACTGGCGCGTCGCGACCGCAGGCTCGAATTTGCCGCCGGTGGTGCGCACCAGAATCAACGTCTTGGTCGACGGCGGGAACTTGGGCGCGGTGTCCTCCTCCGATGTCGGCACCGGCATCAGGACGTGCCCGAACTCGTTGGCATCGATCGCCGCCGATGTCAAAGGCGTGATGCCGGTCGACGTCGCCTCTGAATCGTCCCGCACCACCTCGGCGTGCTCGTCGTAGCGCGAGCGGCGCACGCGAAGGGAATCCGCCAACGGCGATCCCGCCTCCGGCGAGGCGATCACCGTCGCCCCGCGACGCACCGCATCCAGCAACACGGATACTTCCGTCGCACTCGGCTCGAGTGGCGGATCCAGCACGAGGTACGTCGCCGACGTGTCTAACGGAGCACGGAACGCCACACGGCGCTGTTCCACGGTCCATCCGAGTCGCGCCAGCACGTCGTGCGTCGCCTTGGCGCCAAACGGATTCGCGCCGAACGTCGTGAGCCGCATGTCGAGCGCGTTGCCGTAGCCCGAATTGGGCGAGAACACCACCGCCGCCAGCAGCAGGATGCCCAGGACGGGCAAGACGATCGTTGGGCGCAGCCACCGGTCGAGGCCTCGGTTATCCATTCGGCCGCACCACCGGCATCGCGAGCGTGTACAACTGCTGGTAGCGCTCGGCGTCACACGTCCCGATGCCGTAGATCACGACGTCGTACGACCGCCCGAATTCACGAAAGCGGCCGAACAGAGAGGAGGAGCGCGTCCGCAGCTCGCGCACGTAGTCGCCGACGGTCTTCGATGGGTGCAGCCGGATCTCGTGCTGCCGGGCGGCGCTCTCCAGCATCGCCGCATACAGTGCGTGCGCGGCGCTCGTATAATCGCCGGCCGCGGCCAGCGACTGCGCCGCGGCCCACGGATCGCGTCCGGTGGTGCCCCCCAACGCGCTCCACACCGGGCCGTACGCCTGATCGGTGCGATGCATCCGCCACAGCATCACCGCCCGCCCAACGATCGCCAGGACTAACGCGGTGACCAGGCCCACCAATAGCCAAAAGGTCCCCGGCGACGCGCGGAGACTCTGATACCACTCGATGAGGAATTCGATCAGCCGCACGAATTGCGAGCCGATCCAATGCAGCAGCGTTTGCCCCAGCGTCAGGCTCCGGAACGCCGGATCGCGAAAAACGGTGTCCACCGCGCCGGCAATGTGCCGATCGGGGATCTGTTGGGCGAGAAGGAAGGACATGCGGTGCGAAGATAATAGGATGGTGGCGCCCAACGCGCCACAGGGACGCTAGCGACGCACGACGCCTTCCAGCCCCCCCGCAATGAGCGACGCGATGTTCGTCATGATCACCGGACGCAACGCGCCGCCCGGCGTTACCAGGTACTTGGGTACCCAGACCGGATGAAACCACTCCTTGAATTCCCGTACGCCTTGAAAGTTGTAGAAGCGCTCGCCGTGTCCGAACGCCGCGGTGCCCAACCGATGCCAGAGCGGTGCGATCGTGCTGGCCTGAAGGCCCGACAAGGGCGCCATGCCGAGATTGAACCACCGATATCTCTGCGTCTTTCCCCACATCATCATCTCGGACAGCGCGTAGCGCATGATGCCGGGCGGCGCCCCCGGTGTGAACCGCATCAGATCCACCTCGATCTCCTCGTGACAGCCCGATGGCCAGGCGGTGGCAAATGCGATGATGGCGTCGTTGCGCCGGACCACGCCGGTTGGGAACCGCCTCACGTACGCGTCGTCGAAGAAACCCAACGAGAATCGCTTTTCCCGCGCGCGTTTCGCCTCGAGCCACGCGTCGGACACGGCTCGCAGCTCGGTGAGGTGGGCATGCACCTCGTCCGGCGCCAGCATCTCGAACGAGCACCCGTCCTTGACGGCCGTGCGCCACACGCGCCGCAGGTTGCGGCGATCCGGGCCGTCCAGCGAGAAATCGCCCAACGGAACGCGGGCCTCTTCGCCCAACTTCGCCACGCTGAAGCCGATGTCGAGGTAGCGGTGCAATTGCGCCGTGCCGACCTTGTAGAACACCGGCCATGCGCCGTGACGGTCGCAGGCGGTGATGAACCGCATCGCCAGGTCGGGCATGTCGTCCGGCGGCGCCACCGGATCGCCTAACGCAACCCAGCTGCGGCGTGCGACCGCGTACATCACGAACCCGGTGCGGGTGTCGTTGAACAACAGCGCTTTGTCGCCGAGGAACGCCAGATTGGCCGCCGCTTCCGGCGACGCGGCGACGATGGGAGCCACGGCGTCCAGCTCCGCATGCGTCGGAAGCCCCGGACGCGCCCGCGCCGGCCGGATGAGCCGCGTCCCGGCCACGATCACCAGCACCACCAGCACGCCGGTCGTCGCGCGCAGGAACCGCGGCGCTTCCGCCCCCGGCGAAAAACGCCAGAATGTCCCGGCGCTGATGTCGGGCCATCCGTAGGAGATGATGCCTAACACCACCGACCCGACCACCACGAACAGGATGGCCGCGATCCACGGCGTCGTGAAGCGCTCCTCGAACAGGCTCGCCTTGCGATAGAAGAAGCGGCGGCTCGTCACCAACGCCCCGAGCATCGCCGCCAGCAGCACCGCCTCCTCGACGTCCAGTTCCTTGAGGAGGCAGAAGAGCGCGCCGGCGCCTAACAGAACGACCGTCAGCGTGTACGCCGCATCGAGCCGCCGCCACAAGCCGCGCGCCAGAATCAACAGACCCGCGCCTGCCAGGCTGCCGAAGAAGTGCGATACCTCGATCACCGGCAACGGGAGCACCTGCACCAACCATCCCAACCGTTCAGCCGCCGGCGGCGTCGCACCGGAAAAGATCAGAATCGATCCGGCGAGGAACGTCGTCGCCGCGAGCAGGCGCGGCACCACGACCGGCGCGACCGTCCCCGTCACGCGCAAGACGCGCGTGAGCGGACGCTTGTGGCGCAAGAGAAAGACCGCGCCGAATGCCAGCGCCACGACGATGCTCGGCAACAGATAGTGCACCGTGTTCCCCGGCACGTATCCGCCTAACCGGCGAAGCGCGGTGGTGTCCTGCCAGGCGTTCACGAGCGATCCGCCTCGTACGTCGCGCACACGGCGCGCACCGGACACCGATCGCAGTGTCGCACGCGCGCCGTGCAGATGAGCGCGCCCAACTCCATCAGCGCCTGATTGTGCACGTACGTCGCGCGCCCCGTGCGCGGTAAAATCGCTCGCGCCACAAACCAGATGGTACGCCGATCGCTCCCACGTGTGGCGTCGAGATCCGGTGCGAATACCCGGCGCACCACGCGCGCGACGTTCGTATCCACGAGTGCCTCACGCCGCTCGAATGCGAACGACGCCACCGCGCCGGCCGTGTACTCGCCGATTCCCGGCAGCGACCGCAACGCCGCCGCGTCGTCGGGCAGCGTCGCTGTGTCGCCGCCAACCGCCACCGTGCGCGCCAACCGGTGCAGATTCCGCGCGCGTGCGTAGTAGCCTAACCCGGCCCACGCCTCCATCACGCGCGCCGGGCGCGCACGCGCCAGCGACGCCAACGTCGGGAAGCGTTCCAGGAATTCGCCGTACTTGAGCAGCACGCGAGAGACCTGCGTCTGTTGGAGCATCAGCTCCGACACCAGGATCCGATATGGATCGCGCGTCCGCCGCCATGGAAGATCGCGATGGTGCGCGCGATACCACGCCCGCAGCAGACGCCCGAACCGCAATCGGACCGCCGCCGCCCGTATCAGTGCCGCGCTGCGACGCGCAGCATCGCGCGCGTCGGATCCTCGTCTCGTCATTGTCCCATGCCCATGACGCGCGGCGGGCTCTGCGGTGGAGCGCACACGCAGACCTGCACCCGTCGCGCTGGACCTCGCCCGTTGCCCTCTGAAGAAACCTCCGCGATCTGCATCGGGTATTCAACGACCGCGGACGCGCGCCGTGCCGCATTGTTCCGGACCGCGACCGCGGTGCATCATTCGATCCGGCGGTCCGCGCCGCTCGCGTCGCACCTAACCCATGTCGTGACGGGCTCGCCCGCGCGAGGAGCACGTATGTCACCTGGCCGTCCCATCGCGTTGTTTGCCGCCTGCATGACGCTCGCAACGAGCACGCTCTCCGCGCAGACCATCGCGACCTATGCGCCGGGTTCGCACCGCTACCACCTGATGTCTGTGTTCTCGCGCGATCAGGAGCAGGACGGGCAGCACAGCAAATCGCAGATCACGAACCAACAAATTCTCTCGGTGATCCTCGCCGCGCACACAAAGGATACCCTCGACTTCTCGTACACGATGGACTCGAGCGAGGTGTCCGCAAATCCCCCCATCCCGCTGCCCGACGTCTCCGGCATGAAAGGCACGCAGGTCCGCGGCGCGATGTCACGGTCAGGGAAGATCTATCGCTCCAACTCGACCGCCGATGAGAACGACCCCGACATGCAAACGCTCGTCGAAGGCATGCGGCGCTTTCTCGTCACGTTGCCGCCGGGCGCGAGCGTCGGCAGCAAATGGGTCGACACGGTGCGCAATAGCACCGAACGGAACGGCTCGCACCTCGACGTCAAAACCATTACCACGTCGACGATCCTCGGCGACACCACGTACGAAGGCCAACACGCGTGGCGCGTGCATCGCGCGGCCGATCTCTCGATCGCCGGCACCCAGTCTGCGTTAGGCCAGGATCTCACCGTCGAGGGCCACGGTACCGGCGATGGTGTCTACTACATCAGCGGCGACGGTGTCTATATCGGCTCGACCGCCACGCAAACGATGCTGCTCGAGGTCACGCAAGTCGCCACCGGCAAGACCATTCCGGTGACGCAGGTCGTGACCTCGAAGGTCGAGCTCATGCCCTGACCGGCCGGCCTGCCGCCTCACTCGTCGTTCGAGGACCGTCGGTCGCGCTTCTGATGCGAGCGCCGCTTTTTCTGCGCCAACCGCCGCTCGACCGCCGCGCGCGGCGTGCGCGTCGGCACGCGCCGCTTGGGAACCACCAGCGCGCGCCGCACCAGGTCGGCGAGTCTCGCCTCCGCCGCCTCCCGGTTCTGCCGCTGACTTCGATGCTCGCTCGCCACCACGCGCACGAACCCCGCCTGGTCGCGCCGCCCCGCCAGCCGCGCCGCCACCCGCTCGCGTTCCGCCTCGCCTAACGATCGCGATGTCGACGGGTTCCACCAGACCTCGATCCGCGTCGCCGACGTGTTGACGTGCTGCCCGCCCGGTCCGCCCGAGCGCGTGGCCCGCACCACCAGCTCGTCGCGGGCGATCGTCACCCGCGCGTTCACCCGCACGTCGTCGCTCACGCCGGCACCGTCCCATCGGCGGCCGCACGGTGCACGCGCACCGCGGCCACGCGCTTGCCATCCATCGCCACCACCTCGAGCTCGCCGCCCGGAAACGCCACCCGGTCGCCTACTTTCGGCAATCGGCCTAACTGCGAGAACACGTAGCCGCCTAACGTCGACCAGCTGCCCTCCGGAATCCGGACGCCGTGGTCCGATCGCACGTCGATCAACGACATCGACCCCGCCAGCTCCAACATCCCGTTCTGCATCAACGCGTCCCGTGCTGCCACGTCGTATTCGTCGGCGATGTCGCCGATCACTTCCTCGATCAGATCTTCCATCGTCACGATGCCCGACGTCCCGCCGAATTCATCGAGCACGACGGCCATGTGCGCCCGCGTGCGCCGCAGATCATCCAACACCCGCTCCGCCGCGCGCGTGTCGGGCACGTACATCGCCTCGCGCACGAAGCGTTTGAGCGCGAAGGGCTCGCGCCCGTCGCGCAACCAGAGATCCTTCGCCAACAACACGCCGACGATGTCGTCCAACGTCTCGCCGTACACCGGATAGCGCGAATATCGCTCGCGCCGCAACACTTCCAGCACTTCTGCTTCCGTTGCGTCGACTTGCAACGCCACCACTTCCGTTCGCGGACGCATCACGTCGCGCGCTTTCTTGTTGTGAAAGTCGAACACGCCCGCAAGCATTTGCGTATCGCTTTCGTCCAGAATCCCGTGCGCCCGCGCCTGCATCACCAGCAGCCGCAGCTCCTCCGGCGAATGGACACGCGCCGTTTCCTCCACCGTGTGCAGCCCCAGGAGTCGCAGGAACGCGTTCGCCGCGCCGTTCAGCACCGCGATGAACGGACGCATCACCGTCGAGAACAGCCGGAGCGGGAGCGCGACCCACCGGCTCAC
>Ga0134125_10009613_pt1 | contig 10877 bp, 11 predicted proteins | sample KB31751_FD_96464 | JGI IMG/M metagenome (GOLD analysis project Ga0134125, IMG submission 96464) | Terrestrial soil microbial communities with excess Nitrogen fertilizer from Kellogg Biological Station, Michigan, USA - KB3-175-1 | ecosystem: Environmental > Terrestrial > Soil > Unclassified ...
TAAGGCACTTCAATAGCCTCGCCGTACAGCTTGACCAGATCCTTCTCGGCCAGGACGCCGTCTTTAAGCACCACCGATTGGAGCGACTTCTTCTCGCTCGCCGCTTGTTCGCGTAGACTGGCAAGCTGCGGCTTGCCGACCTTGCCGCTGCCCTCGAGCAGCTTTTCAAGCTGAGTATCAGTTATATGCATTTTTTATCTTTATATTAATCCACCCATGATGGCTTCATTTTAGCAAACCGGAGCCTAAAACGTAAGCAGTTACAAGTTAAATCAACATTAAAAACCGACTCTCCATAAACGCTAGCAATTTTACGACAGACATGTCGCCGCTATAGTGCTAAAATAGTAAGTAACGAGAGGAGTAACGACTATGGCCCAAACAAAGACGGCTAAGGCCGGCAAACCCGCGGAAACCGACGCCAAGACCGATACCGGCAAGCAGAAGGCGCTCGGCTTGGCCGTGGAAACCATTGAGAAACAGTTCGGCAAGGGTTCGATCATGAAGCTTGGCGAGGCACACGGCGGCAACGTCGAATGCACACCGACCGGCGCGCTCAGCCTGGATATAGCCCTGGGCGGCGGCATCCCCAAAGGCCGGGTGTTGGAGATCTACGGTCCGGAGAGTTCCGGCAAGACCACGTTGACGCTTCACGCTATCGCAGAGGTACAGAAAGCCCGTGGCACAGCGGCCTTCATCGATGCCGAACACGCGCTCGATCCCTCTTACGCCAAGCGCATCGGTGTGGACATCGAAAACCTGTTGCTCAGTCAGCCCGATAACGGCGAGCAAGCACTCGAGATCGTCGAGACGCTGGTACGTTCCAACGCCGTCGACCTGATTGTCGTCGACTCCGTGGCGGCGCTGGTGCCGCGTGCCGAGATCGAAGGCGAGATGGGTGACAGCCACATGGGTCTGCAGGCCCGCCTGATGAGTCAGGCACTGCGCAAGCTCACTGCCATCATCAGCCGCAGCAAGGCCACAGTTATCTTCATCAACCAGATCCGTATGAAGATCGGTGTAATGTTCGGCAACCCTGAGACGACTACCGGTGGTAATGCCCTCAAGTTCTATTCCAGCGTCCGGGTCGACATCCGTCGTATCGGCCAGATCAAGCAAGGTGAGAATATCATCGGCAACCGCGCCCGCGTCAAAATCGTCAAGAACAAGATCGCCCCCCCGTTCCGCCAGGCCGAATTCGACATCATGTACAACAAAGGCATCAGCAAGAGCGGCGACATCCTTGATCTTGCCGCTGACCGCAATATCGTCGAGAAGACCGGCGCTTGGTACGCCTACGGTGGCACCAAGATCGGCCAAGGCCGCGAGGCTGCCAAGACCTACCTGGAGGAAAATCCCAAACTGATGGATGAATTGGCTAAGAAGGTCCTGGCGGACGAGAACACTCAGGATTAACGCGGGCGCCCTGCCGGCATGAATGTCACGGCCATCAAACAGCAGGTCAAGCGGCAGGGCAGGTATTCGATTTTTGTCGATGGCACATACGCTTTCTCGTTGAGTGAAATCGCATTACTTGAAAGCAAATTGTCCATCGGCCGGGAACTGACCAGCGATGAACTCAAAGAACTGAAGCAGACCTCAGCCGATGATAAGGTCTATAACAACGCGTTAGCCTACGCTACGTTGCGGCTGCGCAGCACATGGGAGATGGAGCAATATCTGCGACGCAAACAGGCATCAGCTCCGCTCGCTGACCAGATACTTAACAAGTTAAGTATCATGGGATTACTGGATGATGAAGCATTCGCCCGTGGCTGGGTGGCCAATCGTCGGCTGTTGAAATCCATGTCACGCCGTAAGTTGTTGCAGGAGCTGCGTGCCAAGCGTGTTCCCGATGATATCGCTCAACGCGCCGTAACTGAAGACCAAACTGACGAACAGTCGGTATTGGTCGATCTCATCGCGCGCAAACGACGACAGGCCCGCTACCGTGACGATCAAAAACTCATGCAATATCTTGCCGGCCAAGGCTTCAACTACGGTGATATAAAAGCGGCCTTGGAGATCACCGAAGAGCTCTAGGCCGCCGAAGCAGAAGCCGTCGCCGGCGCACTCTTCAACAGGTCACTGATGATGATGCGGCGCGGCGTGATCTCCTGGATCTGGGAACGGTCGATGCTGAGCGAGCCGCCGGTAAAATTCCTGAGGATCGATTGCGAGACGTACAGTTTCTGTACGAACATCGTCTCCATCTCGGTGGCATAATCGCCGACCTTGCCGACCTTTTCCTTGCTCAGCGTCACGACCGGCTTTCCGATCAACTCGAAATTTAGATCCATGATCTTCTGTAGACGGACCAATTCATTGGCCTCGGATAACACTTCGTGATCATTGACCACATAACCGTCGGGCAGGACGTCGCGGATGTCCTGGTAGAGCAAGACAAGTTGTTTCTTTTTATCGAAACGATCCTGGCAGTAAAAACCCTCGACCTTCAGATTATTCGGGTTGATGATAGCGCCGGTTACGGTAGCTACCGGCGTGCCCGTGCGCAAAGACAGCACGGATTTTTGTACCAAGGCCCCGCTCAACTGCAACATATATCCAGTATAACCTATAGCAAATTGGCGCTTCAGAGAGGCAAAAGTGAAATAATTTAAGCATTTCGACACGTTCATGAGGCTCATGCTTGCAGCCTCTGACAGCTGCGCTCTACAATCCGGCTACCATGCGGCGGATTCAACGGTTACGAATAGCGATGATGATGGTTCCCGTGCTGACCGGTTTGCTGGCGGCACCCTGGTCCATGCGCCCGGTTGCAGCTGATGCGGCTAACCCCTCCCTCACTATTAGTCAGCTCAAAATCACCAGCGGCAACGGCCAATTCATTACGCTCTACAACGCCACCGACGCGACGCTCGATATGAGCCGGTACCAGCTGGAATACTTTAACAGCTATGATCTCGGCAAGGCCACGAGTAGCAAGCTGATTGCCCTTTCCGGCACCATACCGCCGCATGGTTATTTTATGGTCAATGACGATGCATTATTATTGTGCTATCAGCTGACGGTAGATTCACTATCGCTTGGCCTATCTAGCTCGGCGGGGATGGTGGAGGTGCTGGCTTTCACGCAATCTGCTTCCGGCGGTCCGGCCACGCCGGCGCTGCAGGATTACGTAGGATGGTCCAAGGCTGCAGCACCTGGTGCGCAGACCTTGCCATCAGCTTCGGACGCGTTCCTACAACGTGCCCCTGCCGCTACGGGCGGCAATCCACAGGTGACTGCGCCCGGTACCGGCAGCTGGCAAACGGTCCAACCCGATCCAGCAAACCCTTGCAGGTTACTGAGCACGGCTTCCGGCACGCCGGTAGCGTCGCCTGCCGGACTGGGCCAATTGTTGCCGGAGGGAGATCCGCCGGCAACAATTTTAGAAGCCGCTCAACCATCAGGAGGTACTCCCGCGCCGTCCTTGCCAGCGGCCGATTTCGGTCTACAGGCGCCGAGTGTTACTGAATTGCTACCGAATCCAAATGGTACCGGCAACGACTCGACTAATGAATTTATAGAATTGTACAATCCCAATGCTGCCACTTTTGACCTTACTGGCTTCAGTCTGCAGGCCGGCACCAGTCTGCCGGCCCGTAGCTTCATCGCTTTTTACTCCGCGACTACCAGGTTGAGCCTAAGCAACGGCGGTGGCCAGGCCAAACTGCTGGATCCATTTGGAAACAGCATCTCGGCCAGCGGCATGTACGCTGCGGCTGCTGACGGTCAGTCATGGGCGCTCGCAAAAGGCAAGTGGTATTGGACGACTGTCATCACACCGGGGAAGCCGAACGCCATCAAGCTGCCACCGGCTAAAAAGGCTTCAACTAAAACTACAGCGAAAAGTAAGACGGCGAAAACGACAGCCACCAAGATAAAAGCTGGTAAAACTGCTGCAACGGGCGGTGGCCAAGACGACCCAGTGACCAGCCCGATCCATGTCCGTATCCTTGCTCTCGTTGCCGGGCTCGCGCTACTATACGGGGCATATGAGTACCGTGCAGACCTGGCAAACCGAATCTATAAGTTCAGACAACACTTCGGACGTGGCTATGAAGATCGGCCGTAAACTTCAAGGCGGTGAAGTCATCGAACTGATTAGCGATCTAGGTGGTGGCAAGACTACTTTTGTGCGCGGGCTTGCCAAAGGCATGGGCAGCCAAGACACGGTTCGCAGCCCCAGCTTCACTCTGAGTAACGAATACCGGTCCGGCAAATTGACGTTATATCATTTCGATTTTTACCGGCTGGAAGATCCGGGCATCATGCGCCGTGAATTAGCTGAAGTGCTGGAAGATCCCGGGGCCGTGATTGCCGTAGAGTGGCCGGGTGAAGTCGCGGAAATATTGCCACAGCGACGCCTTACTCTACGCATACATCCGGACGAAACGAACGACACTAAGCGGGAGCTCCATTTTTCATACCCCGCAAGTCTCGAATACCTTGTAAAAGGAATGGACGTATGATCATCCTCACCATCCGCACAGACAAGCCAGAAGCCGAACTTGGCTTGTTCGACGGTGCGACCCCGTTAGGCTACATCACCTGGCAGGCTCACCGACAGCTGGCCGAAACCATCCATCAGAAAATCAAGAAACTGCTCGATGAACAGGGCCATAGCCTGTATGACCTGGAGGGTATCGCTGTCTTCAAAGGGCCGGGCAGCTTCACTGGCTTAAGGATTGGCATCACTGTGGCCAATGCTCTGGCCGATAGCCTGAAGCTACCGATCGTCGCCGGCAACGGAAGTGATTGGATAAAAGCGAGCTACAACCGGCTGGCAAAGGGTGAGAATGACGGATTGGCGACGCCGGAATACGGCGCGGAGCCGCACATCACCAAGCCGAAGAAATAGGGCCCGGCAGGTAGGATTTGACCGGCCTGCGCCGCGCGGCGTATATTAAAGACAGGAATTGCCACGTTTGAGAGCATGGGTGGCCCGCAAGCTGCCATCAACGCCGCATATCCTGTCTAAAACCCTCAAACTAATTTGATTTTACAGATACGACGAACGGACTAGAGACGTGATAGCGATTGTCCGGCATTCGCCGATCTGCATGTAGAAAGGACAGACCATGTTAGCAGTATTGCTCGCTATCGTAGGGCTTGTTGCTGGCTTTGGCGCCAGCACGGCCGTTCAGATGCAACGCAAAGGCTCAGCCGAGGAAAAAGCTAAAAAAGAACTGGAAAAAGCCAAACGTGAGGCCAACAAGCTTGTTGAGCAGGCCCGCGAGGAGGCCAAGAAATCCGTCGACAGCGCCCGCAAAGAAGAGCAGTCACGGCGCAAGGAACTCAAGGATTTAGAAGAGCGTCTGGTAACCCGCGAGGAGAGTCTCGATAAGAAACTCGACGAGCTGGATAAGCGCACCGAGACCCTGCGCAAGAACGAGGATGAGGTCGAGCAGCTCAAGAACGAGATCCGCGATATCCGCACCAAGCAACAGGATAAGCTGGAGAAAATTGCCAAGCTCAGCAAGGGCGATGCCGCTGATAAGCTCATGCAGATGACCGAGCGCGACATCAAGAACGATCTGCTCGGCCTGGTCAATAAATTACAGAACGAGGCCCGCGAGGATGCCGAAGAGCAGGCGGCATTGATCATCACGACCGCCATGGAACGCATGGCCAGTGAGGTCACCGCCGAGCGAACTGTCACCAGCCTCAAGCTCGAAGATGACGAGATGAAAGGCCGCATCATCGGCAAAGAAGGCCGTAACATCCAGGCCTTGCAGCGTGCAACCGGCGTCGATATCATGGTCGACGATACGCCTGGCTACATCGTGCTCAGCAGTTTCGATCCCATCCGGCGTGAGGTCGCCCGCCGCACCATGGAAATGCTCATGAAAGATGGCCGCATCCATCCGGGTCGCATCGAGGAAGTCGTGGGCAAGGCTCAGAAGGCTGTCGAGAAAGACGTGATCCGGGCTGGTGAAGATGCCGCGCGCGAGGTTGGCATCGTCGGCATTCCTAAGGAAATCCTCCAGCTGCTCGGTGAGTTGAAGTACCGTACGAGCTACGGTCAGAATGTGCTTAAGCACTCCACTGAGATGGCGCACATTGCCGGTGTGATTGCTGAGGAAGTTGGTGCCGACGTGAAAACCGCCAAGTATTCGGCGCTGGTGCACGACATCGGCAAGGCGCTGACTCACAAGATGGAAGGCAAACACCACCACATCAGTGGCGAGATCTTGCGCAAATACGGGGCACCTGAAGAGGTCGCCTTGGCTGCCGAGCAGCACCATGACGATGTGGATGCTACGAGCGTAGTCGCTCTGATCGTCCGGACCGTCGATGCCATCAGTGCGGCCCGACCTGGCGCCCGAAACGTGTCGGCCGAGAACTTCGCCGAACGTATGAAGGATCTGGAGAACGTAGCCAACAGCTTCAAAGGCATCGAGAAATCCTATGCTATCAGCGCCGGGCGCGAAGTCCGTGTGTTCGTGAAGCCTCAAGCGATCGACGACTTGTCCGCCATCAAGCTGGCGCGCGACATTGCCACTAAGATCGAATCGACCATGCAATATCCCGGCACCATCAAGGTGAATGTCATCCGCGAAACCCGGGCCATCGAATACGCCAAATAACGATCATGGCCGGCATGTCTCAAATTGCCGCAAACATCGGAAGGCGTAACTGATGTGGTTGAGCGTCAGCATCATCAACATGCTGGCGGTGACGGCAACCCGGCTGGTGCAGAAACGCTTCGTGAACGGCAGCGATATGAACGCCTTCCGGCTGAATTGGATAATGTTCGGTGCCGGGTTGCCGATCACGCTGCCCATCATCGCCTTGCACTGGCATACAATCACGCAGTTGCATTGGACGTTTTGGTTGGATCTCGTGGCTGTGGTCGGAGGCTACTATCCGGCAGTCAGTTACCTGTATATCCGGGTCATCCGCGAAAATGAATTGTCGGATGTGCTGCCGCTCCAAAGCCTCGTACCGGTCTTCACCGCTTTCTTCGGCTGGATATTGCTCGGCCAGGATCCGTCCTGGCTGGCTTTCGGCGGCTTGCTGGCAGTGACTGCAGCCATCTATGTGCTCTACAGCCGGCCGAGGATCGCCTGGTATAAACCGGTCGTCACACTTGGTTCATCGGGAGCGGCTCGGGCCATGCTGACCGTCAGTCTCATTACTGCCGCTGCCGCCATTGGCGATAAATTCGGCATCGAACATTCCAGCGTCAGCATCTACCTGGCGTTGAACGTAACCGGTGCCGTAATTCTGCTGGTGCTCTGCGATCTGATCGCTATCCGTCGCCGCGCAGCTCGTCCGCTGAAGACCGAAGCCGCGAAATTGTCTGGCCGCCAATGGACCCTGCTGGCTTGTCTAGGCGTGCTTCAAATAATGTCCATCGTCTTGTCATTCATAGCGGTCCATATCTCCGTGAACACCAGCTACACGTTGGCCATCCGTAACCTCAACATCGTCGCCGCCAGTCTGGCTGCCGTGCTATTGTTGCATGAGCACCTTACCCGATATAAATTAATAAGTTACGGATTCTCGGCGCTTGGCGTCGTCATGCTGGCATTATGAACATCCTCTACATCGGCGATATCATGGGCGAACCCGGCATCAAGGTCGTGGAGCGGCTGCTGCCGGAGCTGCGACGTGAGAAGAAGGTCGATCTGGTCATCGCCCAAGCCGAAAACGTCACTGACGGTCGTGGCATCACACCGGAAGATTTCAAAAGGTTGCAAGCGGCGGGTGTTGACTTCTGCACCGGGGGTAATTGGAGTCTTTACCATGAGTCCATCTTACCGGCCATGAATGATCCCATGCAGCCCATTATCCGGCCTGCCAATTATCCCGAAGGCACGCCTGGCCGCGGCTATAAGTATGTACAGGTCGGTAACAAAAAAGTATTGGTGGTTAGCTTGCTTGGCCGCATTGTCGGCAAGGACGCCGACAAACCAATTGATAACCCGCTGCATGTGATCGACCGTATCTTGAAAGAGGAAAAGTCAACTCAGAAAGATGCCGTAGTCGTGAATCTCCATGGTGACTTCTCCAGTGAAAAGGTGGTTATCGGGCACTACCTGGACGGGCGGGTCGGCCTGGTCGTCGGCGACCATTGGCATGTACCCACAGCCGACGCGCGGGTGTTGCCGGGCGGCACGGCCCATGTTACTGACGTCGGTATGTGTGGCGTGTTGGAAGCGTCTTTAGGCGTCACATTCGCGAGCGTGTTGCCACGCTGGAGGGATGGCAAACCCACACGCAATGTCCTAGAGACCGAAGGCCCGATGCAGTTCAATGCCGTCTTGGCTGACATCGGACCGGAGGGTATGGCTAATTCTATGGAGCGGATCCGCTCCATTTTCTGATATAATCCTCCAAGTTACGGGGAGTGGCGCAGTCCGGTAGCGCACCGCGTTTGGGACGCGGGGGTCGCAGGTTCAAATCCTGTCTCCCCGACCATCAGGCCGAGGCCTTTTTAGGACTCGGTCTTATCTTTTTCAGTATCGTCGTGTTTTTCAGGTTGGGCTGCCTGGCTGAAATCCAAATGCTCTTGGTTCGGAGCCGGAGCAGCTGGCTGTCCGGCTACTATACCGTCTTGCATATCATTGAACGTATCCTGGATGAGGGCCACGCCGATCAGATGGATGAGCCACAGAATGAGGAAGCTGACGGCAGTGCTCATCTTGCCGTGGGTATATTCATTGACAGCTTTAGAGAAGCGGAAGAACCAGAACAGGCTGAGGCCGAACGCGGCGATGGAACCAACGATGATCAGACCCAGAGCCCAGAGCGAGCCGTTAACAGCGATATTGTTATAGAACACTAACGTACTACCGCCCGGGCAGTTCTCGCTCGTGGCGATGTAGACGTAGCGACTGGGGGTGCCATCGGTCTTGCAAGGACTGCTGTAGATGGTACCGGCTACCGACGGGGCATAGTCACCTTTATACGTATCCCTACCCAGGCACGGCGGGGCGCCTTGGGTAATATATTCCGTGCCATCAGCCGTATCACAGACGTGCGTATATTGTGGCGGGCGCTTCTCGCCCTGTTTATTGACGACTTCGCCATAGGTCCGCGTGGTCGAAGTGCCGGTATCCGCAGAGTTGCTTGCGAGTACCGCTGAAGTGATGAACCATGCATAACCGCCGATGATTACCAGAGCAGGTAACACCAGCAGCCATACCGTCGGCGTGTGGAAACGGGTCTTCTGGTTCAGGACCTTCTTGGTCTTCACCAGCCAATACAGATCGTAAATGCCGAGCGTTATGATGCCGAGGAAGAAGACGGCTAAGGGGTTTCGTTTTTTCATTATTTATGTTGCCTTATTTACGCTCGCATCATAGCAGAAGCCTATCCAAAAGACCACCATCTGCTATAATCAATCTGTTTTCGGGGTGTAGCGCAGCCTGGTAGCGCGCAGCGTTCGGGACGCTGAGGTCGGAGGTTCAAATCCTCTCACCCCGACCATGGAAATAGCGTACAATGTGGGCATGATAGCCCTTGTCCTGACAGTTTTGGCAGTTTTCTTGATGTTGCTCGGCAGCGAGTTCTGGTGGCGCCGACACATCATGCACAGCGAATTCAGCCGCAAGTTCATCCACATTACAGTCGGCAGTTTCGTGGCTTTCTGGCCGTTCTATCTCAGCTGGAACCAGATCCGATTACTGAGCCTGAGTTTCCTGGTCGTCGTCGGCATCTCCAAATACTTCCGCCTGTTCCGGGCCATACACAGCGTGCAACGGCCGACTATCGGCGAACTGTATTTCGCTTTAGCGGTCGGGGCAGTCACACTGCTTACGCACGACAAATGGATCTATATGGCGTCGCTCTTGCAGATGAGTCTGGCCGACGGCTTCGCGGCAGTGATGGGCGTACGCTTCGGCAAGCAATCCTATCTGGTATTCTCGCACCGTAAGAGTTTCATCGGCAGTCTGACGTTCTTCGTTGTCTCGCTGGCTATCCTGATCAGCTACACGAACCTGGCCGCAGCACATCTTAATCCATTCTTCATGATCGGTGCCGCCGCTCTAGTAGCCGTGATTGAGAATTTTGCCGTGGCCGGATTGGACAACCTGGTTGTGCCGATAGTAATCGCTCTGCTCCTGATCAATCACTAACCGCTGTGGGCGCGCAGGGCGTTGGCAATGACCACTACGTCCACCACTTCCTGAATGATGGCGCCGGCCAAAGGCGTGAATTTACCGGTGGCGAATACCAGCATGAGCAGCAGGCTCAGGCCGATGCCCGAGAGAATGCTTTGACGGGCGATCTGAAAAGTGCGCTTAGCGATAGCTGCGGCCGTGGCTACCCGGCCTAAGTCGTCGGGCATAATGACGACATCAGCTGATTCGCTGGCTGCCGCCACGCCACGTGCTCCCAGTGCGATTCCCAGGTCGGCAGCCGTCAGGATGGGCGCATCGTTCACGCCGTCGCCCACGAAGGCCAGTGGCCTATGTTCGGCCTCGTCTAGAATACGGAGCTTATCGGCCGGTAGGGCCTCGGCATGCACATGTCCGATGCCGAGCTGCTTGGCGATCGCCATAGCCGCCGCCTTATTGTCGCCCGTCACCATAATGAACTCGCGGATGCCGAGTTCTTCCAGCCGGCGGATGGTCTCGGCGCTCTCTTCACGGACCTCATCCTTGAGCGTGATGACCCCGGCCAGCGCGCCGTCCACGGCCACATAGACGGCCGTCTGCGTAATGCCTGACTGCTTGAACTTTGAAGGCGTCTTCACACCACGTTCTTCCAGCAAGCTGAACCGTCCGACCAGCACCTCTTGGCGTTTGACCGTCGCGCTCAGGCCACGACCGGCGATTTCGCGCACGTGCTTGGCCTTCACCGGCTTCAGGTTCTCAGCACGGGCAGCCCCCACGATGGCTGAAGATAGCACATGGTTCGAA